>OLRK01001297.1_pt1 | contig 21680 bp, 20 predicted proteins | sample 1672911 | NCBI WGS metagenome assembly OLRK01 (sample SAMEA3136736, study PRJEB25190) | human gut metagenome | biome: human gut; feature: human-associated habitat; material: faeces | place: Austria | collected 2013 | reverse complement strand
CTACAAGGACGGGCCGTACCAATACTCCCAGTACGATATGAACGCCCGTATTTTTCGCCTTACGCCGCAGCTGCTGCGCAGGCGCGGCTTCGATATTCTTATTACACACGCACCGGCCTACGGCTTAAATGACGGCGATGATTTACCGCACAAAGGCTTCACCGGCTTTGTCAAGCTTTTGGATAAATATAAACCAAAATATTTCATCCACGGCCACGTCCACATGAACTACGGACGCAAGCACACCCGCGAAAGCGAATATAACGGCACAAAAATTGTCAACGCTTATGAAAAGTATATTATAGAGATATGAGAAAAGAGTGCGCTCACGCGCACTCTTTTCTCATATCCAAAACCTTATTCACAGCCCTTGTAAATACCGGCGCCGACAACAGAACCGCCAAAAGCACACCCATCATAAGCCACACGACATTGCCTGCTGTCCAACCGATATTATCCCGCAGCCATACGAGCACATCTGCATATGTCAGACAATACAGCACCGGCCGGTGCAGTACAAAAACTGCCAGTGTACGCCGTCCCATTGTGCTTAAAAATCCAAGCTTTATATGCGGCATAGCCGCCATGACAAAAAAGCACATCAGGAAGCTTATAAGATAAGCCACAATTCTGAATATCGGCTCTGCACAGGCGACATCATCAATTGTTTCATAGCCGTTTCTCCCGGTAAACATCGGCCGGAGCTCATACATCGTTTCCCTGTTAAAAATACAAAGCAGTGAAAACCCGGCGATGCCGGCAATCCCACAGATTTTGAGCCATCCCTTTTTCATAAAATTTGTCAGCCGTCTGACATCAAGCATCCATCCTAAAAGGAAAAACGGATAAAAAATAATAATTCTTGACATCACAAGCACATCATTGACATCTGGATCATAGCCGACTAAGAGCGCAAGCAGTACCGACAAAGCAAGCAGCCACTTTTTATTAATATTTCTCAAAATATATGAAATCACATAATAGGCTGCCGTTGCGAAAAGATACCACGGCACGCCATCCTCCTCAAACAGATGAAAATTAATATCCTCGTGGCCAATCACTGTCCGCGTAAAGTAAAGCACAGCCTTAAGCATCACATACAATCCGCCGAAAACAACCACCTTATCGAGCACGCGCGCCCTGTCTGAAACAATTTTTTTACATAAAAGACCGTTAATAAATATAAACAGCGGCATATGAAATGAGTAAATCATAAGAAACAGACTTTCCATTGCTTCGGAATCATCAAGGGCTATATCTGTAAAATGGCCGACAACAACTAAAATAATAAGCAGCCCTTTAAGATTATCCAGATATACATTTCGATTAAGCTCTTTTGCCATTTTTAAAATGCCTCTTTCCATAAATAATATACGAAATATTATCATATTTTTAAAAAAACGTCCATCCTAAAAATGTAGAGCATCATACTTTTACCGTACCGGGCATAGCTACAGCCCAAAAAAGCCCCGGCGCCAATGCACCGGGGCTGTCTGTTCCATCATTTAGTTTGTACTGTCCTTTGCGACTTCCACAATTGATTTTGTAAGGCCCGCAATGCCCTGAATATCTGAAGGGATAATAATTTTTGTTGCTTTGCCATCTGCGGCCTTTTCAAAAGCCTCAAGGCTCTTAATCTGAAGCACTGCAGCGTCTGCGCCGGCATCTTTTAAAAACTTGATACCGTCGGCATTGGCCTGCTGGATTTTCAAGATGGCTGTCGCTTCACCTTCGGCCTCGCGAATCTTTGCCTCCTTGACTGCCTCTGCACGGAGAATCGCCGCCTGCTTGTCGGCCTCGGCCTGTAAAATCACAGACTCTTTATGACCTTCGGCACTAAGAATTGCCGAACGCTTCTCGCCCTCTGCAATGAGAATTGCTTCACGGCGCTCACGCTCAGCCTTCATCTGCTTCTCCATCGCGTCCTGAATTGCCGCCGGCGGAATAATATTTTTGAGTTCGACACGGTTGACCTTAATGCCCCACGGATCTGTGGCAACATCCAATGTTGAACGCATCTTTGCATTAATGATTTCTCTTGATGTCAAAGATTCATCAAGCTCTAATTCACCGATTAAGTTACGGAGTGTTGTTGCTGTAAGATTCTCAATTGCCATAATCGGATTCTGAACACCGTAGCAGTACAGCTTCGGATCTGTAATCTGATAAAAAACAACGGTATCAATACGCATTGTGACATTATCCTTTGTGATTACCGGCTGCGGCGCAAAATCCACAACCTGCTCTTTAAGAATGACTTTCTTTGCCACCTTATCCACAATCGGCAATTTTAAATGAAAACCAACCGACCATGTGCTCTGATAAGCACCGAGGCGCTCGATAACGTATGCCTGTGCCTGCGGCACGATCCTGATACATGATGCTAAAAGAAGCAGCAGCACAATAATTACAATAGCAGCAATGATAATTTCCATAACGTAAACCTCCTGTTATTTTTTTCTGACGATAAGCTTCGCCCCGCTGATATTTAAAATCTCCACTGTATCGCCTTTTAAAATTTTATGATTTTCAACGGACGCGCGGGCCGTCCATATCATACCGGCCACCACAGCCTCACCTGTCCCGTGTGTATTATCAATATCCTCCGTGACAACCGCCGTCCGCCCAATAAGGCTGTCGGCATTTGTCCGCTCTCGTGTCTTATTGAAATACTTGACGGCAATCGGCCGTGTAATAAAAAGAAGTACGCCACTGACAATACAAAATACAGAAACCTGAATAACTACATTAAAGTTTAACAGCGCACATATCAGACCGATGAGCGCACCGCCGGCAAACCATATCGTTGTCAGACCAAGCGTTGCAATTTCTACAACAATTAATACAATTAAAAGCACAAGCCAGCATATGCTCTGATAAAAGGACGACTTATAATCTGAACTGCCCATGCCCTCTGTAATCCGCAGAAGCACCGCATTCATAAGAAAACCGACCACAAAAATCACGCAGGCAAGAAGTACAAACTTAAGTATCTTCACATATCTTGCCTCATGATGTCCCCGGCCCGAACCGGCCATAAACTCCTCTGCGACTTCCTCCGGCTCTCCGATGCGCCGAATGACTTCATCCATCGATTCGCCCTGCTCCAACGCTGCCTGAATGTCACTGTCTAAATCGGCCTCTATCCTCTTTTTCTCAGATTTTTTCAAATCCAGACCGCGCATAATTTCTTTAATATATTCCTGCTTTGTCATAGCTATCCCTCCAGCATACGGGTTACTGTTGTGTCAAAAGTTTCCCAGAGCTCTGTCAGTTCCTTCAAATTATCCACACCCTTCGGCGTAATTGTGTAATATTTTTTAGAAACCTCTCTGTCCTTCGGAAGACTCCATTCACTCTTTATCATACCGTCATCCTCCAGCCGGTATAATATCGGATAAAGTGTCCCCTCCTTAATCTTAAACAATCCGCTGCTTTGTCTGTCCATTTCGCTGATCAGCTGATATCCATACGTCGGCGCTCTCGAAATCATCTTTAAAACAATAATCTCCAGCATCCCCCGCTTAAGCTGCCGCTCATAACGAACATCCATCTTATCACCTCCGACTGCCTTTGCTGTTTATTATTTAGTTTTACTAAGTACATTTTATGATAAATCATTCGGAATGTCAATCATTTGCAGAAATATATTTTAAAAAATATACGTTCAGGCACGACGATGCCTATTGTTTATTCAAAAATACTTTTAGATATCTTTTTTGCCGTTTTTGTTGCCGCAAGACCGCCCAGCGCCGTTTCCCGAAGCTGAAAAGGCAGTGCCCTTCCAACTTTATACATTGCCTCAATCGTCTCATCTGCCGGAATCACCGGATCCATGCCCGATAAAGCAAGGTCAGCAGAAAGCAGCGCATTGACTGCCTGAGACGCATTGCGCGCTGAACACGGCACCTGCACAAGACCGGCCACCGGATCGCAGACAAGCCCCATCACATTCATTAATGTAAAGCTGACACTGTTCATCATCATTTCATCCGTGCCGCCCCGCAGCCACACAACCGCAGCAGCAGCCATTGCCGCCGCAACACCGCACTCTGCCTGACAGCCGCCCTCTGAACCTGACACTGTCGCATTTTTAGTAATCACAGCACCCACACCCGAAGCAATAAGCATCGCTTTTAAAGTCGCATCTTCTTCAATATCAAAGTTTTTTTCCATGCCTATAAGCACTGCCGGTAAAATACCGCATGAACCTGCCGTCGGCGCTGCACAAATCTTACCCATCGAAGCATTCACCTCACAGGAAGACAGTGCCATAGCCATCGTCTCATTAATAAAGCTGCCGCAAACTGTATTATTTTTATCTGTATACGCCTTTTGCGTCTTTGCAGTTCCCGAAATCAGTGAACCAACTGTCGGATAAGGCTTGGAAAGCGCTTTTTTTGCCGAAGCTCTCATGACCTCAAGCCTCTCCTTAAGTGCCGCAAAAATCTCATCCTCACTTCTCCCGAAACACTTCATTTCACTTTCAAGAACAATCTGCCATACCGGCTTTCGTTCTTTCCGCGCACACGCGCACAATTCTTCAAGATTATGATACATACTTCCTCCACTAGTCAATTTTATTTAAAGCCTTTACATGCCATGCGGCATCAATTTTTTTAATCCGGCTGACAACATCCTCCGTAATGACACTATCTGTTTCAATGACACAAAAAGCCATATCACCCTTAGAACGCCGCGACAGCTTCATCACCGCAATATTAATATCCGCATCCGATAAAATCCCTGTAATCTGACTGATAACACCCTTTTCATCTCTGTGACTGATAATAAGCGCCGCCGAGTTGGCATCAAACTCTGTTTCAAAATCATTAATCCGGCAAATATTAATCTGGCCGCCGCCAACGGATGACCCCGTCACCTGCTGTACCTCGCCGTCATCACAATAAAATGTCATGCAAACTGAATTTTCATGAACACCCTCCAACTCAATTTCCTCAAAACTGTAAGAAAGTCCACAGCCATCTGCCAGATCAAAGGCTTTTGAAAGCTGCTCGTCATCTTCCCTGATACCCATAGCTCCGGCCAAAAGCGCGATATCCGTACCGTGTCCCTTATAAGTTTTTGCAAACGAACCGTGAAGTCCGAAAACAACTTTGTGAAACGGTTTTCCGACAATCGCCGCCGCAGTCCTCGAAAGCCGCGCCGCGCCCGCCGTATGTGAGCTGGACGGTCCAATCATCACCGGACCGATCACATCTAAAATACTAATATCCATCTATCATTTCCTCCACTTTTACGTCTGCGCCGCACTTACTTTCCTTCCGCAGACTTTACTGCTTCTGCGAGTTTAAAACACGCTGCCTCCGGCACTGCCTCAAAGCAAAGCTGCTTTTTTGTCCGAGGATGGTAAAATCCCAAAAAACATGAAAAAAGTCCCATATCAAACCAGCCCTTTTTCCCTTGAAACTCAGGGTTATACTTTGTATCGCCGTAAATACCTGCGCCTGCTCTCGCAGTCTGCACCCGGATTTGATGATGTCTTCCTGTTAAAAGTTCAATCTGTACAAGACTGTACTGCATCCCATCAACATACCGCGTCCGAAGCACCTTATACAAAAGCTCTGCACGCTTTGCACCGGCGGTCTTTTCCGGCACAATCGACGATGTATTTGTCCGGCCATCCTTTAAAAGCCAGTTGACAAGATGCCCCTCCTTTTGCGGCAAAAGTCCCGTCAGCAAAGCCATATATTTCTTTTTCACTTTATTTTCCTGTATCTGACGGCTTAACTGCTTTGCCGCCTCCGGCGTCTTTGCATAGACCATCACACCGCCGACCGGCCTGTCAAGCCGGTGCACAACGCCGACATAAGGTTCTCCCTGCCGCCTTTGACCGCCTGCTGACGCCAAATAATTTTTTAAATAACTGACCATATCCATCGTCATTGATTTATCGCCCTGCGACGGCATTCCCGAAGGCTTTACAACAACAATAATATCTTTATCTTCAAACAATATTTTTACGTTCATAGTTTAACCTGCTCTCAGCTTATTATGTTTCTTATTGTATCAAAAGGTAAGAATGAAGACCAGTCCCTGAATCAAAAATTTTTAGAATTGCCGTCATTTAAAATCATACGTTACTTTTTCATCTCTACTATTTTTTTATCGGTATTTTCTATATTCATTGTCGTATTGGTTAAATGAAATCCATGTCTTTGATAAAAAGAAATTGCTTTATTATTTTCCTGAAGTACCCATAAATGATTTGCCTTTAATTTTTTTATTGCAAATTCAATTAACGCTGAACCAATTCCATTACTTTGGAAGAATGGATCAACATATAGTTTGCAAATTTCAGTATCTTTTATTTCCATAAATGCACTTACTAAACCATCGTCAAAAACATAAATATTTTCTAAAACATCTTCAGATTTAAAATAATCATTGATTATTGAAACAACCTGCAGCTTATTAAATGAATATATTTTATCTTTAAACACCGGATAATAGTTTAAACGATTATTAAATACATATATTTCACCAATTCGTGACAAATCTTCACTTTTAGCTTTCCGAATACCCATATTTCATACGCCCCTTTAATGTTACAAATTAGAATATGTTGTCATTATATCATGGATAAATAACACCGTCATTTCTTTTCTGTTTTATCCCAAAAGTGTCCTTTGCGCATCTGCCCGGAGGACTTTTTGTTACATAAGATGCAATTTTCCATACAACAAAACCGGCCGCCCGGGAATAATTTCTCTGCCCCGAACGGCCGGTTTGTCTGTCTAAACTAAAGTATACACCAAAAAGTTCCGATTACACAGATTTTTCAGGTGAAATAATATATTTTCCTTTTGCTCTCAGCTCAGAATTTTTAAGCACTTCCTCAAGTTTTTCAAGGCCGCATATCTCACAGACCATACTGCTGACATCAAGACGCCCCGAATCAATTAAGTCAAGCGCTCTTTTCTGCGTATACGGATTAATGTAGGACGCTTTTAGTTCAAGCTCTTTTTTAAATATCTGAAATGGTTTCACAGCAATCGTTTCGTCCGGTTTTGTAAGACCGAACATCATCACAACCGCCTTATTGCCGGCAATATCAATCGCCTGCTCAATCGTTGACGGCCGGCCGACACACTCAATAACCGTGTTGATCCATGTCAGACCGCTCTCTTTCAGCCTCGCATTTACATCTTCATGCAGCGGATCAATGCAGACATCTGCGCCAAGCTTGAAACCGACTTCTCTTTTGCTCTCCACCGGTTCAAGAAGGGCGACCTTTGCCGCTCCGGCCAGTTTTGCAAGCTGGACCATCAAAAGCCCGATCATACCGCCGCCAATGACAGCAACCTGATGTCCCGGACGGATATTGCACATATCAATGCCGTGCAGGCAGCAGGCCACCGGCTCTGTCATCGCTCCCTGCTCAAAAGATGTATGCTCGCCGAGCTTATACACCTGCCGTTCATTGACCGCACAGTATTCGGCGAAACCGCCGTTTTCTGTTGTTCCGTAGCCAATCATATGCTCGCAGTAATGCACCACACCATTTCTGCACGGCTCACATGCACCGCAGTAACAGTTCGGATCTATACAGACTCTGTCGCCTGCCTTATACGCCATTACCGCTTCTCCGACCTCACAAACGACACCCGAAAACTCATGTCCGAGAATCGTCGGCGGCGTGACCTCGGCCGCGCCCTCATCGCCCTCATAAATATGTACATCCGTACCGCACACACCGCACGCCTTTACTTGAATAAGAACATCATGCGCCCCGACCTTTGGCCGCGCATGTTCCTCCACACGCAAGTCATGCTTTCCATAAAACACTGCACTTTTCAAAATTAAACACCTCTGTCTTTTTTATTTTTATGATAGGCCTCTGGTTACTTTACAGTCAAGTGATATCTGCGTGAAAAATGGCTGGCGGAAAAGATGATGATTGACGCTTTTACTTGTCTTCTCTTTTTTCAATCATTTTATCTATCTCAGAAATTTCCGTCATTGAACGTAATGCACCTTTTTTCGTTGTTACAATTGATGCTGCAGCATTTGCCATCTGCAGCATTTGATAAAGCTGCATCTCGGATAAATTTTCCAAACCATACTCTAAAATTTTTCCGAGAATACACGCACAAAATGTATCGCCGGCTCCCGTTGTATCAATTGTATTTTCATTTAAAAATGCTTCAGCATACACCTTTTTATCGCCGTAATAAGCAATACTTCCATCTCGGCCCAGCGTCACATTAATCAGCCTGACATCTGACCGCGACTTTATTATTTTTACGCCCTTATCAAAATCTGTCTCATCTGTCAGCCAACAGATTTCATTGTCTGCGATTTTTAAAATATCACACTGCCCAATGCCATACCATATGGCAGCTTTTGCCGCATGAATATCTGTCCATAAAGCCTCACGCAAATTTGGATCAAAAGAAATTATTTTATGATGTACTTTTGCATAATCAACCGCCGCCTCTGTCGCTTCTTTCGCCGGATTTGCCGTCATTGATAACGAACCAAAATGAAAAATTTTGCAGTTCTTTATTAAATCATACTTTACTTCCTGCTTTCCCAGCATTAAATCAGCACCCGGATTTCTGTAAAAAGAAAATTCTCTGTCCCCATCCGGTTTATTATGTACCAGAGCAAGTGTTGTCGGTATATCACTGTCATATATAAGCCCTTGTGTTTCTATATTCAAATCACAGAGGACATCACAAAGCATTTTTCCAAAGGCATCCGCCCCTACTTTTCCGATAAATGCCGTCTTATAACCCATTTTTCCAAGCATTGCAAGCACATTACACGGAGCGCCTCCGGGATTTGCCTCAAATAAAGGATTTCCCTGCCCGCTGTTACCATTCCCGATAAAATCAATCAGAAGTTCGCCGAGCGCTGTTACATCGTACATACTGTTGTGTCCTTTCTATCTTTAATTTCCTTTACAATTTTATTATATGACTTTTTATTAAGACGATAAAAAAACAAAACAACTGCAGTAATCACCCACAAAATTCCCGGTATTGTCGTAAACGAATGTTTCATCACTGCTAAAACTGTTGCATTCTGCTGTACATTAGCCACATAGCCACAGGCACCAAGTACTGCTGCTAAAACCGATGTTCCTATTGCCATTCCGACCTTATTTCCCAAGGAAATAAAAGCATATTGAAATCCATCATTGCGAAGCCCTGTTTCCCATTCTCCATATTCAGCACAATCCGGAATAATCGCATAAATTGCCGTATTAAAACCGGAAAAGAAAAACTGGGAAAGACATGAAAACAAGTAAAACGCTGCCGGTGAACTTACAGCACTGAAAAAGTACATCATAAACATGCTCACGCCGGTAAATAATGCAAATATAGATGCCGCGCGTCCTTTATTATTTGTAAGCTTAAACAATGGCGGAAAACAGGCTGCCCCGATAATCGACGGAATAATAATACATAAAGAATATGTACTGAACAACGCCTGATTACCCTCAACATATGTAAAATAATACAACGCATCTGCATTTCTTCCATAAAGTGTGACGCCAAATAAAAACTGTCCTGCTACAGCAATTAAATACGGTTTATTCTGAGCAACTGCTTTTAATTGTGTTTTCAGAGAAATTTTCTTTTTTTCCGGCACCTCAACAGCCTCTTTTGTTTTTGCAAAGCAAAAATATGACATGCTGCAAAAATACAGCCATATAAGATTGCAACCAGAAGATAGCCTCTCTTTGCACTCTCTCTGCCAAACATATCAATCAGAGGAATCGTAATAATATTAATTACCCCGATAGCAATCATGGCACTCACCGAACGAAATGTATTAATTTTTGCACGTTCCTCAATATTCTGAGTCATCGCTCCGCATAATGTGCCATACGGAATATTAACACATGTATAGCCTAAAACTAAAATGCAGTAAGTCACTGTCATATAAACAATCTTCGCTGCCGACGGCCACTCCGGGTGCGCCCAAAATGAAAGTATCAAAATCAATGATGTCAGCGGTGCAGCGATGAGAAGCCACGGCCTGTAACGGCCCCATCTTGTATGTGTCTTGTCACTCAGCGCGCCAATCACCGGATCATTAATTGCATCCCAAAATCTTGAAAACAACATGAGTCCTGCCACTGCGCTCATACTAATACCAAAGACATCTGTATAAAAAATCATTAAAAAGTTTCCAACAAACATCCAGCTAAAATTACATCCGACATCGCCCATGCCATATGCAATTTTACTGATCAGTGGTATTTTTATATTTGTATCCTTATTTTCCATCATTCATACGCTCCCCGAAAAGACCATCTTTAACTATTTATCCTCTGCAATTTTTATAACTGCTTTTACGATATCCGCTTTATTATTTACACTATAATCCATTGCTTTCTGTGCCTCATCCAATGTGAAAATATCTGTAACAATACCCTTTAAATTGACTTTGCCCGCTGCCACTGCCTCAATTGCCATCGGATAAATGTGACGATAACGGAAAACCGTTTTAAATGTCAGTTCCTTATCCAGCACAAGGCTCATCGGCAGTGTCATTTCACCGGATTTGCTGTAGCCGACCAGTACGATATTGGCACCTTTTTTTGCCATATGGATTGCCTGTCTCGTCGTAATTTCCGTACCGGCTGCCTCAACAACTAAATCCATGCCATCCCCGTTTGTCAGCTGCTTGACAACTTCTAAAACATCTTCTTTTGCACCATTAATCACACCGTCAGCGCCAAGCTCCATTGCCTTATCCAAACGTTTTTCCATAATGTCTACAACATAAACTTCCGATACACCTCTTGCTTTCAGTGCCATCATTGACACAAGACCGATACAGCCTGCACCCATAACAACTGCTTTTTGACCTAAATGTGCATCACCCTGAATAGCCGCATGGAAACCGACTGCAAGCGGCTCGATTAAAGCCCCCTCAAGCGTACTTACATTTTCAGGAAGCTTAAAGCACAAATCTGCTTCATGCGCTACATACTCCTGAAAAACGCCGTCTACCGGCGGTGTCGCAAAAAACACAACATCCGGACAGAGATTATACTTTCCCTGCTTACAAAATTCACAATGGCCGCAAGTCTTTCCCGGCTCAAGCGCAACTCTGTCACCTACTTTCAGATGCTTTACATCCGATCCGACTTCAACAACAACGCCGCCCGGTTCATGTCCAAGTACAAATGGCGGCTTTACAATATAATCTCCGATAGCACCGGTTTCATAATAATGTAAGTCACTGCCGCATATACCGACATATTCCAGTTTCACAAGCACTTCGTTGTCCTTAGGGGTTGGAATATCTCTTTCTTCAAAACCCATTTTTCCAATACCATTCATAACTGCCACTTTCATTTTTCCGTTCATTATAGCTTCCTCCTAAATAATTTTATACTTTATTAAATAGTTTTATTATGTATGTTTATAATAGTCCCGGACATTATTTTTGTCAATATAATTTCGTATTCATCCTTAAACTTCATTAGATATCCACAATTTTAATATCCTGTTTTTGTATGTATTGCACAAAATCTTTTTTAACCCACAAAAAAAGAAGCTCCCGTTCTACCGGAAACTTCTTCCATCCTCTCAAACCTGCTCTATAAATTTTTCAATGATTTCCAGTGCTGCGCCAAGTGCTGCGGCACCGATTTTATAGCTGCATGCACCGACAAAGCTGCCGGATTCTGCAAATGTATTGCGCTCTGCGACCTTTTTTTGTATTTCACTCAAATACGGCCCAATGTGGCTGCCAACATAGCCGCCCAAAATAACATCACAGTCCAGTATCATATGGATATTATTGACGGCAGCCGCCAAATAAGATATGTATCTTTCCCAAAGCTTCCTGTGATCTTCATTGCCTGCACTAAGCGCCTCAAAAAAGTCCTCCAGCCGGCCGCCGGCCGCGTCTGAAAGCTTTTTTGCCGAACAATAGACATCCATACAGCCCTTTTTACCGCAATAACACTGTGCGCCGTCAGGAACAAGCGTCATATGACCGGCCTCGCCGCATCTGAAATTTGTCCCCTGCTCAAGCACACCGCTGTTAAAATAAGCGCCGCCGACCGTATTGCTCAGCGACAAATAAAAAAAGCGGCGGGATTTGTCCGAGCCAACCCCTTCAGCATAAGCACCTGCATTGGCATCATTGATAAAATAACACGGATACGCAAAAAACCGGCTGATTGACTCACACAAAAGTGCCTTCACTCCAAGAATATGCGAATCTGTAATGATACCTCTGTCTAAATCAATAATTCCCGGAAAAGCGATGCCGACACCGAGAAGATTGTCCCGCGCAACTGCATTCTCATCCAAAAACCTTTCAAGCTTACGGCTGATTTCACAATAATAGCCGTCATCACCGCTGTACGGATAAAAAATGCGCTCATATTTTAAAACATCGCCTGTAAGATTTGTGAGTACAAAGCTTATGTGATTTTTTGTAATATCAAGTCCGACCGCCTGCCGCACATTTTTCAAAACAGACAAAGCCTTCGCCCTGCGCCCGCCTGTTGATTTTAAAATACCTGCTTCCTCAATCAGCCCTTTATCAATAAGCTCCTTTGTCATCTGTGTCACTGTCGGAAGACTCATCTTAAGTTCGTAGGCAATGTCCGGATTTGATATCATATCGTGGCTGCAGATGTAACGGAATACCCTGTTTCTGTTGTTTTTCTTAACCTCAATATTTGTTGTTTGTTTTCTGTTCATGATATACCCCTGACAAATATCAGGTCAAAAAGCCGCCTGCAATCAAGCCCACGTCGGCTTTTTGACCTTTCAGCTTTATTATTACTTTATTAAAGTATTTTCTTTAGTATATCATTCAAAATTTTAAAAATCAAGCATTACTCATAAAAATCCTACTTCACACGCGCTGTCAGCTTTTCGCCGTCTGTATCTATAACGATAGTATCACCCGGCTTGACTTCATCTGCCAGTATCATGCGGCCGGCAAGTGTTTCAACATGCTTCTGAAGAAAACGCTTCAGCGGTCTTGCGCCGTAAACCGGATCATAGCCCTTATCAACGATAAACGCTGCCGCTTCGTCGGTAATTTCAATAAACAGCTCTCTGTCGGCAATACGCTTATTCAAGTTTGCCACCATAATTGCGATAATATTTTCAATATCTGCCTTTGTCAACGGCTTAAACATAATAATCTCGTCAAGACGATTTAAAAACTCAGGTCTGAAATGGGCGCGCAAATCATTCATGACCTCGTCCTGTGCACTCTGCCTGATTGTACCATCTTCCTCAATACCATCAAGCAAATAGCCGGAGCCGATGTTTGATGTCATAATGAGAATCGTATTTTTAAAGTCGATCGTGCGTCCCTGTGAGTCTGTAATACGTCCGTCATCAAGCACCTGTAAAAGAACATTAAATACATCAGGATGTGCCTTTTCAATTTCATCAAAAAGAACAACGGAATATGGTTTGCGGCGCACAGCCTCTGTCAGCTGGCCGCCTTCCTCATAGCCCACATATCCCGGAGGCGCTCCGATAAGTCTTGACACGGAGAACTTTTCCATATACTCCGACATATCAATACGCACCATATTGTTTTCATCATCAAAAAGTGCCTCTGCAAGCGCCTTTGCAAGCTCTGTCTTTCCGACGCCTGTCGGTCCTAAGAACATAAAGGAACCAATCGGTTTATTTTCATCTTTAATACCGGCTTTTGAACGTATAATAGCTTCTGTCACTTTCTCAACGCCCTCATCCTGACCGATGACACGTCTGTGAAGCTGCTTATCAAGGTTCAGCGTCTTGTTACGCTCACTTTCCGTAAGCTTTGCAACCGGAATACCTGTCCACCGTGAAACAATTTTTGAAATTTCATCATCCGTCACCTGTTCACGGACAAGAGAATCATCTCTTAAATGGATATAATTTTCCTCCTGTTCAAGCTGCTGCTTCAGCTGAGGCAATTTGCCGTACTGAAGCTCTGCCGCCTTGTTAAGATCATAATTGCGCTGAGCCACCTCAATCTGCTTGTTAAGGTCTTCAATCTGCTGACGGAGCTGCTGAACACTCTCCACAGCCTTCTTATCCTCATCCCACTTTGCTTTCTGAATCTGGAAATCATCCCGCATATGTGCAATCTCGTTCTGAATGGACACAAGACGATCCTGACTTAAACGGTCGTCTTCTTTTTTAAGCGCTGCCTCCTCGATCTCAAGCTGCATAATTTTACGTGAAATCTCATCAAGCTCTGCCGGCATAGAATCAAGCTCTGTCTTAATCATCGCACACGCTTCATCCACAAGGTCAATCGCCTTATCCGGCAGGAATCTGTCGCTGATATAGCGGTTTGACAGCGTCGCTGCCGCAATGAGGGCGTTATCTGTAATCTTAACGCCATGGAACACTTCATAGCGCTCCTTAAGTCCTCTTAAAATAGATATCGTATCTTCAACAGTCGGCTCATCCACAAGCACCGGCTGGAAACGGCGCTCTAACGCCTTATCCTTTTCAATATATTGTCTGTACTCATCCAATGTCGTCGCACCGATACAGTGAAGCTCGCCTCTTGCAAGCATCGGCTTTAACATATTTCCGGCATCCATCGCGCCGTCTGTCTTGCCCGCACCGACAATCAGATGAAGCTCATCGACAAAAAGAATAATCTGTCCGTCGCTTTTTTTAACTTCCTCAAGAACAGCTTTAAGACGTTCCTCAAACTCGCCGCGATACTTGGCACCGGCAACTAAAGCGCCCATATCCAGTGAAATAATCTGCTTATCACGCAGCCCTTCCGGCACATCGCCTCTGACAATACGCTGTGCAAGACCTTCGATCACTGCCGTCTTACCGACACCCGGCTCACCAATTAAAACCGGATTGTTTTTTGTCTTTCGTGAAAGAATACGGACAATATTACGAATCTCGCTGTCACGGCCAATGACCGGATCAAGCTTTTGACTGCGCGCCTTTTCTACAAGATTCTCACCATACTTTTTAAGACTGTCATAGGTTGCCTCCGGGTTATCGCTTGTCACCCTCTGATTGCCTCTGACACTTAAAAGCGCCTTTAAAAAACCGTCTCTCGTAATTGCAAAATTTTTAAATAGTTCCTTAATCTCCTTATTCGGCTTTGCGATAAGTGCAAGGAAAAGATGCTCAACAGAAATATATTCATCATCCATCTGCTGTGCCTCTGTCTCAGCCTGCATCAGCGCCTGATTCAGGGCGGCGCTTAAGTAAACCTGCACCTGTCCCGAAACCTTCACACGCTTTGCCACAAGCTTCTCAGCCTGATAAATAAAGCCTTCGCTGTTAATCTCCATCTTTCCGACAAGCTTCGCAATAAGACTGTCCTCCATCGTCAAAAGACTATATAATAAATGTTCCTGGTCAATTTCCTGATTGCCGTACTCATAGGCTATCTTCTGACAATTCTGTACAGCTTCAACTGACTTCTGAGTAAACTTATTAAAATCCATAACTCTGCCTCCAATCTATTTTTATTTTCTGCGGCATCAATACATTTATACTCTGCCGCCTTATGTTACATTTGTTATACTTGTAATATAACAGCGTTTTCCGTAAATGTCAATATATTTTTTTAAGATTTTTTAAAAGGCATAACCGACGGTGCGATTATGCCTTTTATCATATCATTTGTGAACGGCTTTACACCGCCTCTGTTTTTTCAAACTGGCTATTATACAGATTTGCATAAAATCCATTCTTTGCAAGCAGCTGCTGGTGGTTGCCCTGCTCGATAATATCGCCATCCTTCATGACAAGAATTAAGTCGGCGTCTCTGATTGTCGACAGACGGTGGGCAATGACAAAGCTCGTTCTGCCCTCCATCAGATGATCCATTGCCTTTTGGATGCGTTCCTCTGTTCTCGTATCGACAGACGATGTTGCCTCGTCAAGAATCAGAAGCTTATTATCCGCAAGAATTGCTCTGGCAATTGTCAGAAGCTGCTTCTGCCCCTGGGAAATATTGCTTGTTTCCTCATTGAGCACCATCTGATAGCCGCCCGGCTGGGACATAATGAAATGGTGGGCATGCGCTGCCTTTGCCGCCGCAATCACTTCCTCGTCCGTTGCATCAAGCCGTCCGTAACGGATATTTTCCATAATTGTGCCGTGGAACAGCCATGTATCCTGAAGCACCATACCGAAAAGTTCACGGAGTTCGCTTCGGTTAAAGTCCTTGACATTGTGGCCGTCAATTAAAATTTCACCGGAACTTACATCATAAAACCGCATTAAAAGCTTTACCATCGTTGTTTTTCCGGCGCCGGTCGGGCCGACTATGGCAACCTTCTGGCCTTTTTTCACTTCACATGAAAAATCATGGATAATGATTTTATCTTCATCGTAACCGAAGGATACGTGATTCATCTGAACACCACCGTCTACTGAAGAAATATCTACAGGATTTTCGACAGTCTGATCTTCCTCCGGCGCATTGATAAAATCAAATACACGCTCGGATGCGGCCGCCGATGACTGAAGCATATTTGTCACCTGGGCAATCTGCTGCACCGGCTGGGTAAACTGTCGGATATACTGGAAGAAGGACTGGATATCGCCGACTTGGATACTGCCGTTAATAACAAGCACACCGCCAAGCAGCGCCACAACAACATAGCCCACATTGCCGACAAACTGCATAATCGGCATCATCATGCCTGAGAAAAACTGGGAGCGCCATCCCGATGTATAGAGCTTCTCATTTGTCTCCTCAAAAGCCTTCACAACATCTTCTTCCTTATTAAACGCCTGCACAACATTGTGGCCGCCGTAAATTTCCTCAACCTGTCCATTGACCTCACCGAGGTATCTCTGCTGGTCCTGGAAATATTTCTGCGAATGCTTCATGACAAAACCGATAATCATCATAGATACTGGAAGAATCAAAAGCGCCGCAAGTGTCATCCACACATTGATGCTGAGCATCATCGCAAAGACGCCAATCAATGTCGTCACTGACGTAATTAACTGGGTGATACTCTGATTAAGCCCCATCTGAAGCGTATCGACATCATTTGTGATTCTTGAAAGAATCTCACCGTGTGTTCTGCTCTCAAAATACTTGACAGGCAGACGGTTTATTTTCTTAGAAATATCTTTTCTTAAATTGTAAACAGCATCATTTGAAACGCCGGTCATAATAAAGCCCTGAATTGCGCCAAACACGGAGCTGCACGCATAAATAAACAAAAGTCCGAGTAAAATGCCTGCAATTTTTCCAAAATCAATACCGCCGGTACCGGAAATCTTTGCTGTCAGTCCGTTAAATATTTCTGTTGTCGCATTACCCAAAATTTTCGGTCCGACAATGTTAAAAATCGTACTGCCAATCGCAAATATAAACATCAAAAGCAGTCTGAATTTATACCGGCTCATATAAGCGACAAGCTGCTTCATCGCTTTGCCGAAATTTTCTGCCTTTTCGCCGCCCATATGGCCGCCGTGGCCCATAGGCCCTCTCTTTACTGTCTTATTATTCATGAGCCAATTCCTCCTCTGATAACTGTGATGAGGCAATCTGTCTGTAAACCTCGCAGGATTTCATCAATTCCTTATGTGTCCCCTGCCCAATCACATGACCATCCTCAAGAACGAGTATTTTATCTGCATGAAGAATCGTACTGATACGCTGGGCAACAATGAGTGTTGTCGCATCCTTCGTCTCATTTTTTAAAGCGCGGCGCAGCTGCACATCTGTCTTATAATCAAGGGCAGAAAAGCTGTCGTCGAAAATATAAACCTCCGGCTTCTTCGCAATAGCTCTCGCAATGGAAAGACGCTGCTTCTGACCGCCGGAAACATTCGTGCCGCCCTGGGCAATCGGTGAATCAAGCCCATCCTCCTTCGCGCTTATAAAATCCCATGACTGCGCGATTTCGGCGGCACGGCGGATATCAGCCTCTGATGCTTCTTCGCTGCCATAACGGATATTTGAATCAATCGTTCCCGAAAAAAGAATGCTCTTTTGAGGTACATAACCGATTCTATCTCTTAAATCGCAAAGATCCATGTCTTTAATATCAACACCATCCAGTGTAATGCGCCCCTTTGTCGCATCAAAAAATCTCGGAATCAGATTGACAAGGGTACTTTTGCCGCTGCCCGTACTTCCAATAAAGGCAACCGTCTCACCCTTATGCGCCGTAAAGCTGACATCGGTTAATGAACATTCATCAGCGCCCGGATAGGCAAAAGACACATTTTCAAAGGCAAGTTCACCCTTGACATCCTTTGCCGGATATTTCGGTGAATCACCGCTTTTAATGACAGTTTCCGTATCCATCACTTCATTGATACGCTTGGCCGATACCATCGCTCTTGGAAGCATGACAGACATCATCGTAATCATAAGGAAAGCCATAATAATCTGCATTGCATACTGGATAAAGGCCATCATATTGCCGACCTGCATCGTACCGCCATCAACGGCATAAGCCCCGCTGTATACAATAAGCACTGTAATACCGTTCATAATAAACATCATTGTCGGCATCATCAGCGTCATACACCGGTTGACAAAAAGATTTGTCTTCGTCAATGTCTTATTGGCATCCTCAAATCTATCCTCCTCATGCTTTTCTGTACTGAAGGCACGGATAACGAAAATACCCGACAGGATTTCTCTCGATACAAGGTTTAACTTATCAATTAAATACTGAAGCTTCGTAAATCTCGGCATTGCAACCGCAAGAAGCAGCACAATAACAATAAGAATAAGCCCGACAGCAAGCCCTAAAATCCATGTCATCGACATATCTGTCTGAAACACTTTATAAAGACCTCCAATACCTAAAATCGGCGCATATAAAACGATTCTGAAAATCATCGTAAATGTCATCTGTATCTGCTGAATATCGTTTGTACTTCGCGTAATCAGAGACGCTGCCGAAAAATGGTTAAGCTCAGAGCCTGAAAATGTCAGTTCCTTTCTGTAAATACTTTTTCTTAAATTTCTGCCAAGTGTAGACGCCACCTGGGAAGCTAAAAATGTCACGCCGATGGCCGCAAGAACACCGAGCAAGGCAAGGCCAAGCATCTTAAGTCCTGAAAAAAGGACATAGCGCATCTGCATACTGTCAAGGTCAATTCCCTGAGCGCTGTATTCATTCTGAACATACAAAATTGCACTCTGTGTCACGATGGATTCCGGCATTTGGGAAATTTCCGCCGTCATCTCATCCATCATCTTCATACGAACATCTTCCGGCATCTGTGCAAATACAGGAAGAATATCCGTTCCCTCCGGCAATTGCATCTGATCTGTGATTTTTTTCTGCATTTCCTTACTTGAATCATCTTCCGATGTCAGTCCCGTCACTGCCATCATCGGCACGCCGAAAATATTATTGAGTGCAGTGCGCTCATCTTCGGAAATATCTTCAAGTGTATACATGCCGTCCGCTAAATCGTAAGTACGCTCGACTTGTGCCCTGTCATCCTCATCCATAAACAAAAACAATTCATTCATGGAAACTTCCTGTATTGTTTCAGGCACACAGTCCTCAATACCCTTTTGCTGAATGCCGACATTTACAATCTTTGATGTATAATCCGGCAGTGACAGATCACAAAAGGCCTGAACAAATAAAAGAACAATAATCAAGACAATATAATGCCACCGTTCCTTCATATAATGAAACATCTTTACCATAGTCGTTCTCCTTTAGTCTTTATTATTTTTCATCGCCCTCACTGAAATTTTCAATAATCTGATTGAAAAAACGCCGTATGAGACAAAGCTCCGCCTCGGAAAATCCCTTAAACATCACATGCTCGCTCTGCTCAATTTTCTCCTTAACGCGCTCACTCAGCTCAAACCCTTTTTTTGTCAGATATACGCGGCTAATGCGGCGATCTGTGTCGTCGATTCTGCGCTCAATTATACCGCTCTTTTCAAGCCGCTTTATAGACACCGCAACTGTCGGCGGCTTAATATTCATCTGTTTTGAAATTTCATTCTGACTTAAGCCTTCATTTTTCCTGAGAAAATATAAAAGCGGCACCTGTTTCGGATGCACATCCATCGCCTGAAGCATCTTAAAACCTTTGCAGAAATAAAGATGCGTAATCTTCGCAAACAGCGCCTGAAGCGGTTCTTCTTTTTTATCTTCCATGTTATCGCCTCCTTATTAATTAGTTGCCTAACTTATTTTATACGTTAAACGTCATTTTTTCAACGTTCATTTAAAAATTTTATAATTTTTTTTAGATTTTCGGCACATTTTTCATTAGTCGACAAACAATCAGCTTTTTCACCCCCTACTTTCATATTTTTCATAGACATGATATAATAAGTGCAGAGTGCGGATTATATCATATCTTTCAGATATAATATCCCCCGAAGCTGCGCAGTAATTTTCTGCCTAAGGAGGAAATTACCTTATGCACAGTGGTACAATTCGCGCTCCGCGCTCATTATACTATGCATATTTTCCATCATATAAGGAGGATTTTTATGACAAATACCGATGTAAAACCAAGATGGGAAGACCGCAGACATATTTTGTGGTTTCCGATAACATTTGATAAATACCGTATTGCCCGCGGAAGAATTTACTGTACCCACGGTCTTTTAAAGCAGGAGGAGCATGAATGTCTCTTATACCGTATTCTTGATATTTCCCATGTACGCACACTGACAAACCGCATGTGCGGCACCGGCACAATTATTTTAAGAACACAGGACGCTTCCGATCCGATACTGACACTTAAAAATATTAAAGACAGTATACGCGTCAAGGAGATGATCAGCGATATGGTCGAGAGGACACGCGAAGACAGAGGTATTGCCGGACGTGAGATGTACGGTGCCGGAGGCGGTATGATGGACGACATTTACGACGATGAAATATAACCTGTAATACTTTTTGCGCCGTCAGAACTAAGCGGCAGAAAGAAGACTGTTATGACCGAAACCTATTGTATTATCGCCTTTGACAGCACCCACAATGCCATCGCCTGCGAAAAGCTTCTTCAGGAGCAGGGATTTTCGGCACGGATTATTCCCGTGCCCGTTCAGGTAACTGCAGGGTGCGGTCTTTCTGTGCGATTTGAAGAAAAGGATATAAAAAAAATAAAACCGCTCTGCGAACGGTTCTACCCTATATATTTTTATAAAGTTTACAAAGATGGCTTAAAAAAGACGGTGACGCCGCTTGCTTTTTAGTCAGGCTCACCGTCCAAAGCCTGCCTCTATTTTAGAGAGCGCTTCCACAAGCGCACCGCACTGATCCGCCGATAACTCCGTCTGAAAAAACGTCCTCAGCTTATCATGAAAGCCCTGCTGATAAACAAAGGCTTTCTCTCCCTTTTCCGAAAGTGATATAAGCACAACGCGGCGGTCTTTGCTGCTGCGAACCCGGTTGACATAACCCTTTTTTACAAGGCTGTTAATCGCAATTGTCAATGTTCCGACTGTCACGCCCATCTTTTTTGCAATAGAGGACATACTTCCCGATGTTTTCATGCCGACGGCCGCAATAATATGCATATCATTGACCGAAATATCTTTAAATTCACTGTCTGCCACATATGTCTGCTCGGCACTCATTGTATGACCGTAAATCTTACCGAGCAAATTGTCAAGCTGTCCGTAAATATCCATCAGCCGTCCTCCTCCCTGGATATATTTTACTCTATAATATTCCACTTATATATTATCTCAATTCTTCTGTTATATGGCTCTGCCATACG
>OLRK01001290.1_pt1 | contig 21739 bp, 25 predicted proteins | sample 1672911 | NCBI WGS metagenome assembly OLRK01 (sample SAMEA3136736, study PRJEB25190) | human gut metagenome | biome: human gut; feature: human-associated habitat; material: faeces | place: Austria | collected 2013 | reverse complement strand
GCCAGCCCCAGCAGCCCGGCGTCCACGGCTGCGGCGATCTTGGCGGCGCAGCTGGCCTTGGCCCCGTCGCAGATGATGCCGGAATCCATGGCTACGGTATTGACCACCGTGTGGGCCACGGTGTCGTAATCCCCGCCCTGCAGATACGCCAGCCCTGCGGCGGCGCCGCATCCGGCGCTGACGGCCCCGCAGTAGGCGGACAGCCGCCCGATGCCGGTTTTTAAAGCAATTTACACATCGCTGACCGGCTTCAGCCCGCTGATTGCCACAGAGCTTTGCAGCCGCGCATGTATCGACAGCGATAAAAGTGCCAACACACTCCCCGAAGAAGATATGCACCGTCTGTTTGGCGCATTTGAGTCTCTCATGAAGGAAATTGAAGCTGGCAGCTTTTATCCGAATGTTATTTTTAAAGATGGCGCCCCTTCAGAATTTTCATGCACAAGGCTGTCGGTTTACAGCGGCTTTGAGCAAAAGCATTTTGACAGCGTATCCTCACTTTTGGAATATTATTATGCCGCAAAGAGTACACTGACACGCATCCGTCAAAAGTCCTCGGATTTGCGCCGTATTGTGACAACAGCACTTGAACGGACGCGAAAAAAATATGAGCTGCAGCTTAAGCAGATGAAGGACACAGAAAAACGGGAAAAGTACCGCATTTACGGTGAACTGATTAACACCTACGGCTATGAGCTTTCAGAAGGTGCAGATACACTCTCCTGCCTGAATTACTATACAAACGAGGAAGTCAAAATTCCTCTCGACAAGGATTTATCTGCAAGAGAAAATTCTGTCCGCTATTTCGACAAATATAATAAACTTAAACGTACATATGAGGCGCTCTCTGATTTGACTATTGCTTCCAAAAATGAGCTGGAGCATTTAGAATCTATAAGTACGGCGCTTGATATTGCACTGTATGAAGAAGACCTTGCACAGATTAAAGATGAGCTGACAGAATATGGTTATATTAAGCGCAAAGGGCCGAGAGGTAAAAAACAAAAAATCACAAGCCGTCCTTTCCATTATATTTCCTCAGACGGCTTCCATATGTATGTCGGAAAAAATAATTTTCAAAATGAAGAATTGACCTTTGATTTTGCAAACGGCGGCGACTGGTGGTTTCATGCGAAAGGCATTCCCGGCTCCCACGTTGTTGTAAAAACCGAAGGCAAAGAGCTTCCTGACTTAACCTTTGAGGAGGCGGCACGGCTTGCAGCCTATTATTCTAAAGCAAGAGACGCAAAAAAAGTAGAAATTGACTATATTCAGCGCAAGCACGTCAAAAAAGTCAACGGCGGCGCGCCTGGATTTGTCATCTACCATACAAACTATTCCATGATTATTGAGCCGGACATCACCGGCATTGAAGAAATCAAATAAAAAAATTTTACACACACAAAGAGGCAGATTCCCAAATAAGAAATCTGCCTCACTTTATTCTGTCTTACAGCATTCTGTATAAATCTTCATATCTTCTCGCAGATGTATTCCATGAGAAGTCTTTTGCCATACCTCTGTCGACAATCTTATTCCACTCACGCTTTCTGTTATAGAAAACATCCTTCGCATAATTGATAATACCGAGCATTTCATGAGCATTATAGTTGCTGAAGCTAAAGCCTGTACCCGTACATTCATATTCATTGTACGGCTCTACAGTATCTTTAAGGCCGCCTGTCTCACGGACAATCGGCACAGTGCCGTAACGAAGGCTCATCAGCTGGCTCAAGCCGCACGGTTCAAACAGCGACGGCATAAGGAAGGCATCGCAGGCGCCGTAAATCTTATGGCTTCTCTCATTAGAATAGAAAATATTGGCAGATACTCTGTCAGGATACTTCCATGCAAAATATCTGAACATATTTTCATACTTCGCATCGCCTGTCCCTAAAATGACAAATTGGACATCCTCACGGCATATCTCGTCCATAACGCAGTCAATCAGGTCAAGGCCTTTCTGATCCGTCAGACGTGACACAAGACCAATCATAAATTTATTTTCATCCTTTGCAAGACCGAGCTCCTCCTGCAGTGCCACCTTATTTTTCTTCTTCTCCTTGCGGAAAGTAATCGCATTGTAATGATAAGGCAGAAAAGCATCTGTCTCAGGATTATATTCATCGTAATCAATACCGTTGACAATACCGCATAAGCAGTTATTTCTTGCACGCATAAGACCATCCAGTTTTTCACCGTAAAACGGCATCTGAATCTCCCACGCATAAGTATCGCTGACAGTTGTCACATAATCAGCATAAACAATACCGCCCTTTAAGTAATTTGCATCCTTATAGGCTTCAAGCTTGTCCGGTGTAAATAAGTATTCCGGCAGACCTGTCATGCCCATAATTGTTTTCGGATCCCATGTGCCCTGAAACTTCAGATTGTGAATCGTCATAATCGACTTCATACCCCAGAAAAATTCACCCTGACAAAAGCTGTCCTTTAAAAATACCGGCACAAGACCTGTCTGCCAGTCATGACAGTGAACAATATCCGGTCTGAAACCGATCAGAGGCAGACATGAAAGCGCTGCTTTTGAAAAATACGCAAACTTTTCCAAATCCCAAAGGCCTCCCTCATAAGCCTGATTTCCTGAAAAAAAGTGTTCATTATCAATAAAATAATACGTAATACCTTCATATTCCATCGTCAGCACGCCGACATAATGATTCTGCCATCCTAAATCCATGTAAAAGTGTGTCACGTAACGCATCTGTTCTTTGTATCTATCCGGAATTACCCTGTACTTTGGCAAAATAACTCTCACATCAAATTCGTTCTTGTTGAATGCTTTCGGCAGTGAACCGGCAACATCAGCAAGCCCTCCTGTCTTAATAAATGGCACAGCTTCTGAAGCTACAAACAAAATATTTTTCATTTTCCGTTCCTCCTGTATAACATCTCCATATTCATCACTGAAGTTATGGTTTATTATACTACATATTCAACATTTTTTAAAGGCATATTATGTATTCTTCTGTAATTTTGTACAATGTTACGATTTTATTTTATATTCAAGCCTTATTTTATCGGCAATCAGTGCAATAAATTCGGAATTTGTCGGCTTTCCTTTTCCAGTGCTTATCGTATAGCCAAACAGCTCGTCAATGGTATCCATCTTGCCTCTGCTCCATGCAACCTCGATGGCATGGCGTATCGCACGTTCGACGCGGCTCGGCGTTGTCTTATTCATCTTTGCAATCGTCGGATAAAGTATTTTCGTGATTGAATTAATCACTTCCCTGTCTTCCACAGACATAATAATCGCGTCTCTTAAATACTGATAGCCTTTAATATGCGCCGGAACTCCGATTTCATGAATCATATTTGTCACATCTGTCTCCAGATCCATTTTCGGTATTTCATTAACCGGCGCTGCCGGCGTCTTTGACGTCAGCGAAGGGACGTGTGCTGCTGACGAAACCTGTTTAATTTTATTAATCACTGTCTCATTTTGAAACGGCTTCATAATAAAATAGACAGCACCATGACTGAACGCATCTTCTGTAATAGACTCTTTGCCGATGGCCGAAATGACAATAAAGGCCGGATGCTTCTTCATACGGCTGTCATTGTTAATCTTTTCCATTACCTCCAGCCCGTCAAGCTTTGGCATAATCAAATCAAGCAGCACAACATCCGGTTCATTTTTGCGTATCATGTCAATCGCTTTCATCCCATCCTCCGCTTTTCCGACAACCTCAATCGCTTCATCGGCACTGCAGATATTATCTAACAAATTCACAATTCTTTCGTTATCATCCACAATAGCTACATTAATCTTTCCCATAATATCCTCCCTGTTTTTTTACTTTTTTCGTTTTGACGCTCATCTGTGCCGCGCCTTACATCACGTAAATAGTATTATAGAATATTCCCCCTCCAAATAGCAATGATGAACGTTCGCACTTTCTGACATCATCCGCCTTTATACGCCATAATGCGTGATTATAAGCGTTTTGAGGCGGATTTGCGCCCGACTTATCACGGTATTTGACGATATTCAAGCATATCTTCAATAAATATCCCATACCCTTTTAACGGATCATTGACAAAGACATGCGTCAGTGCGCCGACAAACTTACCGTCCTGTATGATCGGAGAGCCGCTCATGCCCTGCACGATCCCCCCGGTCTTTTCTTTGAGCCGTTCATCCGTAATCTGAAGTACAAAATCTTTACTGCCCTGTCCGCCATTATAATCAATGCCCACAATTTTCACCGTATACGAATCCACACTGCCATTGATTTCACACATCAGCTTTGCCTCCCCGATATGCATTTCGTTTTTTCCGGCTGCCGGCAGCGCTTTTTTATCATCATAGGCATATTTTTTTGTCAAAAGCTGTCCAAAAATACCATGCGCCGTATTCTGACTGACACGTCCAAATTGCTTGTCCTGACCGTAAATAATATTTCCGACCATTTCACCCGGTTTCCCGCTTTTTCCCCGGACAATGGCATAGACACTTGACGGATAAAGGCCGCCCATACTCATATCTACAAGACCGCCTGTGTCAACATCGGTAATGCCGTGTCCCAGCGCTGCAAAACAGTTATTTTCATCGACAAAGCTTAGTGTGCCGATACCCTGAGTGTCATCCCTCACCCATATGCCGGTTTTATAATCGCCCGACTTTGTTTTTACCAGATTGACACTTGTCTCAACCTCATTACCGTCTCTGTTCACTGTCAGCGCAATAGCGCCGCCTTTTTTCTCACGTATGATTTCCGTCATCTGCGCTGCTGTTGAAACAGCTTTTCCATCCGCCTTAATAATATAATCGCCCTCCGATACAGCCTTTTGCGCCGGCGAAATTTTATTTCCAAAAGCATCTGTCACTTCTGCCGTGCCAAGAACAAGCAAGCCTTTTGTCTGTATATGAATACCGACTGCAGCGCCTACAGGCATCAGGCGGCACTGTTCAATATGCGCGCTTTTTGCCTGCCCTGCCGGAATATAGCCGCCAAAATCCCCCAAAAATTGTGTCACACCCAAAACAGCCGCAATCAAAGCCACACAGAACACTTTCCCCTTTATAAATCTGTGCGATACCCTTCTCATCTGTTTCACCCTCTCAGAAAATCTTTCGAAAAAAAGGATATACACTGTATATCTTTTATACAATGTATATCCCTCTTAGTATGTGAACATCCTGTCTGTTCAAATCAGTATTTTTTTGTATCCCGTGCCAATGATTTCATCTCTTTTGCATTTGAAAGTACCGTATCAGTCACGGCAACGCCGCCTAAAAGTCTTGCAATCTCTCCGACAGACGCTTCCTCCGATAATTTTTCAATTTTTGTCGATGTATGTTCTGCCACATTTTTCTTTTCAATCACATAGTGGGCATCAGCCATTGATGCAATCTGAGGCAGGTGCGTAATACATATAATCTGATGCGTTTTTGCAATCACCGACAAGCGCTCAGAAACTTTTTGTGCTGTCCGCCCGCTGATTCCTGCGTCAATCTCATCAAAAATAAGCGTCTCCACATCGTCGGCATCGGCAAGCACGGATTTCACCGCCAGCATAACGCGCGACAGCTCGCCGCCTGAGGCAACCTGACCTAAAGGCTTTAAGTCCTCACCCGGATTTGTAGAAATCATAAACTCCGCCTCATCTAAGCCATTTGCACTTCCGGTTTCAAGTGTCTTAAAATGCATCTCAAAGCGGACGTCAAGAAAATTTAATTCCTTCAGCGCTAAAAGGATCAGCGCAGCAAGCTCCCTGCCCTTTTCGCGGCGTATTTTTGAAACCTGACCTGCCAGCGCCATATAAGTATCTTCTGCCCGCTTATAGTCTGCCCTCAGGTTTTTAAGGTATACTTCATAATTTTCAAGCCGCTCAAGCTCAGCCTGCTTTTCATCTTTATACTTGAGCACATCGGCAATTGTCCTGCCGTACTTTGTTTTTAAGGTATTGATTGTATCAAGCCGTTCCTCAACCGTTTTAAATGAAGCCTCGTCAAAGGTCATGTCCGCCATATAATCTGCCATTTCACGGTTAAAATCATTTAAAATACTGTCGGCATCATAAAGCTGCGACAAAAGTCCCGTGATAGCCTCGTCATAAACCTCGACATTCGAAAGCTCCCTTAAAGCTCTGCTGACAGCCTCCGAAGCCTCATTTGAACATAGGGCATAGGCCGCACCGGCACTCTCCATAATTTTGCGGCTGTGACTCATCTTTTTATATTCCGCCGCAAGCATCTCGTCCTCACCGTCCGAAAGCGCAGCTTCCTCAATTTCCCGGATAACATATTCAAGAAAAATCTGTTCTTTCTTTCGCTGCTCACTGTCTGTCACTGCATTTTCAAGCGACTTTTGAAGTGTCTTATAATTTTCAAACGCAGACGCCATTTCTTTTTTTAACGTCCCCAGTTTTTCCTTTGAAAATGCATCCAGTATTTCCAAATGACGGCTTTTATATAAAAGTGACTGATGCTCATGCTGTCCGTGAATATCAATCAAAAGCGATGCAATATCTCTGACCGTCTGTGCCGGAACAATCTCGCCGTTAATACGGCTGATACTTCTTGCCGGCGACATGCGCCGTGAAATCACAATATTGCCGTCTTCTGTCGGTATTTCCAGAGCCTCAAGCTTTTTTATAATTTCTGAGGATGCATCAACTTTAAAAAACAGCTCAACAAGGGCATAATCTGCACCCTTTCGAATCATATCTTTCGGCATCTTTTTGCCGAGTGCAAGATTGATGGAACCAATAATAATCGACTTTCCGGCACCGGTTTCGCCTGTAAGAATATTCAGATGATTTTCAAACTCAACCTCTATCTCGTCAATCAGCGCGAGATTTTTAACATGAATTGCCAAAAGCATATGTACGCCCTTCTACGAAAACTTAATAATTTTATTAATCAGCGCCATCACTCTGTATGTATCTTCCTCACTGTGAATGGCACACATAATTGTATCATCACCGGCGATACAGCCGACAAGCCCCGGAATCTCCATATGATCCAGCGCTGTCGCTACCGCCATCGCCATACCTGTCACTGTCTTAATGACCACAAGATTTGTTGCGATTGTATTTGATACAAAACCTTCTTTTAAAACTCTCGTGTACTTATTTGTAATCTCACTGTCCGGACTTACAATGACCGCATACTTCTGATTTTTCAATGTTCCCGGAACCTTCGCAAGCTTCAGTTCTCTGATATCTCTCGATACAGTTGCCTGTGTCACTGCAAACCCGACCTGATTCAAACGATCGGCAAGCTCCTCCTGCGTCTCAATTTCATTATTTGATATAAGCTCAATAATTTTTGCATGTCTTTTTGCTTTCATTTTTTATTACACCTCTATACTTCCTTAACATTTCCAATTTTATTCCTGAGAATTTCATAAAAATTACTTTTTTTAAGCTGGATAATATTTACACACAAGGCTGCGCGCTGTATCTGCACCCTGTCTGTTGATTCCAGCCGGAGGGCTGTCTGACCGTCGTAAGTCACAATCGCTTCCTCCTTCTGCGTCTTTCTCCGCCGTCCGATTTCAATCGTCACCTTTTCATCACCAGACACAACAATACTTCTTGCCGTCAGTGAATGGGGACATATCGGTGTAATGACCATGACTTCATTTTTAGGATATACAATCGGTCCCCCTGCCGATAAATTATATCCGGTCGATCCGGTCGGCGTCGATATGATCACGCCGTCTGCCGCATAAATGTCCACAAGGCTGTCATTAATCCACAGCTTTAATTCCACAAGTCTCGAAAAACCGGTTCTGCTGATAACAACATCATTCACTGCAATTTTTTCTGCAATGATCCTGCCATGATGGCACACACTTCCTGAAAGCAGCATCCTCGGCTCTGTCTCATATTCATCGCCCATCAGGCAGTCAAGCGCCCCAAATATGTCTTCCTTTTCTACGGCTGTGAGAAAACCAAGTGTTCCGAGATTAATTCCTAAAAATGGGACGCCGCAGCCGACATATTTCCGCGCAGCCTGTATGAATGTGCCATCGCCGCCGAGAACAAGAAGCACATCTGCCGTATGAAAAGACGCACTGTCTGTTGTCCAAGTTTTATGATGTGCCGTAAGATAATCACAGATAGCGTTCGTCACTTTAAGCCCGCTGTCCTTATCCATGTTTGTGATAATTCCGAATCTATCCATAGCTGCTTCCTAAAGCGTCTCATGCGCCGCATCGACGACAGCCTGCACATCGACCGGCACATCGCTGTAAATCACGCTGTCTGTGTGATTTTGAATATAAATAAGATATTCAATATTGCCCTCAGGGCCTTTAATCGGTGAAAAATCAAGTGTCAGCACTTCAAAACCGATACTTACAACATGATCGATAATCATATCAATAACTTCCCTGTGAACACTCTTTTCCCGGACAACACCTTTTTTGCCGACCTTTTCCCTGCCGGCCTCAAACTGAGGCTTAATAAGGCAGACCATACGTCCGTCATCTTTGAGCAGTGTCTTTGCCACCGGCAGCACTTTTTTCAAAGAAATAAATGAGACATCGACAGACGCAAAATCAATCGGCTCACCGATATCCTCCGGCGTCACATAGCGTATATTCGTCCGCTCCATGCACACAACACGCGCATCCTGTCTTAACTTCCAGTCAAGCTGCCCGTGTCCGACATCCACGGCAAACACCTTCACTGCGCCATTTTGAAGCATACAATCTGTAAAACCTCCGGTTGAAGAACCGATATCCATGCACACACAGCCTTCCACCGAAACGCCGAAATTCTTTATAGCCTTTTCAAGCTTTAATCCGCCGCGGCTCACATACTTTAATGTATGTCCCTTAATTTCTATTTTTGCTTTTTCTTCGTGAAACATCGTGCCGGCCTTATCCTCGCGCTCGCCGTTGACAAACACATTGCCTGTCATAATCATCGCTTTCGCTTTTTCTCTCGATGAAGCAAGCCCCTGTTTTACCAAAAGCACATCAAGTCTTTCTTTCATGAAATCTCCTCTTTACTGTTTTTAATTCTGTCAAGTATACGCCGTGCAGCCGACTGTTCATCAAGTCCCAGTTCCTCTTTTAATTCCTCCACATTGCCATGCTCGACAAAAATATCCGGTATACCAAGATTTAATACTTTCGGCATACTGCCCGGCTGCCCCGCATAAAAGGCTGCCACATTCTGCCCGAAACCGCCCGAAATAACATTTTCCTCCAAAGTTACAACAAGACGGTGATTTTTTGCAAGTTCTTCTAAAAGCGCCTCGTCAAGCGGCTTAATAAAACGCACATTGACAACGGTCGGTAAAAATCCTTCGCTCATCAGAATATCTCTTGCAAGTACCGCTGTCTTTGTCATCGTGCCGACAGCTAAAATCGCAATATCGCTGCCCTCATAAAGCAGCTCGCTCCTGCCTTCTAAAATCGGCGCACGAAATTCTTTAAGGCCGTCATAGGCCGCGCCTCTCGGATAACGGATTGCCAGCGGACCGTCAAAATGCTCTGAAAACTTAAGCGCATCATAAAGCTCGTATTTATTTTTCGGTGCAAGCACAGTCATATTCGGTATCGTATTCATATAGGACAAATCAAGAATCCCCTGATGCGTCTCACCGTCAGCGCCCACAAGACCTGCCCGGTCAATACAAAAAACAACCGGAAGACTCTGAATACAGACATCGTGGACAATCTGGTCATAGGCTCTTTGAAGAAATGATGAATACACAGCCACATACGGCTTCATTCCCGCTGCGGCGAGCCCTGCCGCAAATGTCACTGCGTGCTGTTCGGCAATGCCGACATCAAAAAACCTGTCCGGATATCGTCTTGAAAACTTTGTCAGTCCCGTGCCGTCCGGCATGGCTGCCGTAATCGCCGCAATTTTCGGATTATCTTTCGCCATTCTGAGCATAGCCATCGAAAAAACATCCGTATATGTCAGCGCTTTTTTTTCGCCGCCAATCGGCTTTCCTGTCGATACATCAAACTGGCCGATACCGTGGAACTGGGACGGCGCTTTTTCTGCCGGCTCATAGCCCTTACCCTTTTTCGTAATCACATGTAAAATCATCGGACGGCGGCTCCGCTTCGCCACCATGATTGCACGGACAAGCTGCCCAATATCATGCCCGTCAATCGGCCCTAAATAATTGATACCCATATCCTCAAAAAAACCGCTCGGCAAAAGTCTGTGCTTAATATTATCTTTTGACTGCTTCAGACCTTTTAACATCCGCTCGCCGATACCGCCGATGCGCTTTAAGGCAGTCTCCACATCATCTTTAAAATCTACATAAGATTGCTGCGTGCGCATATTGTTAAGATACTTTGAAAAACCGCCCACATTTTTTGAAATCGACATATTGTTGTCATTGAGAATAATAATCAGGCCGCCTTTAAACTCTGCCACATTATTCAGCGCCTCATAAGCCATACCGCCGGTCATCGAACCGTCGCCGATAACTGCAGCAACCGTATAATCGCCGCCCAAAATATCCCGTGCCCGCGCATAGCCAAGCGCTGCTGAAATTGATGTCGAGCTGTGTCCCGTGTCAAAAGCATCACAGTCGCTTTCACGCTGTTTTGGGAAACCGCTCATTCCTTTATAGGTACGGAGCCCCGCAAAAGCTTCCTTGCGCCCCGTCAGTATTTTATGGGTGTAAGCCTGATGCCCTACATCCCATATAAGCTTATCCTCCGGAAAATTCAGGCAAAGATGCAGCGCCATCGTAAGCTCCACAACACCGAGATTAGAGGCCAGATGCCCGCCCGTTTCGCTGACAGACTTTATAATAAAATCGCGTATTTCCTGAGCCAGCGCCTCATACTCGGAAGCATCAATCTTCTTTATATCATTTGCTTTTTGTATCTTATCTAAAATACCCGACATAGCGTCCCCTCTTTATCACTTTTCTCTGCGAATCAGCCACTCAAGCAAAGCCTTGAGAAAGCTGCTGTCGCCTTTCTGCATTTCAAGAAGCTCTATCGCCTTATAGGACAGCTTCTCAACGTACGCCTTTGCCCCGTCAAGGCCAAAAAGCGTCACATAAGTTGTCTTATCATTTTTCTCGTCACTGTGCGTTTTCTTTCCAAGCACCTCCAGCGAGCTTGTCACATCAAGAATGTCGTCTTGTATCTGAAAGGCAAAACCGGCATACCGGGCTGCTGTCTCCATATCTGCCACGGCCTTTTGATCTGCTCCGGCAAGAATCGCGCCAATCATCAGCGAACATTCCATAAGCGCACTTGTCTTCATCTCATAAATAAATTTAAGCGTCTCTGCCGGAACCTTCTGCCCGTTCTGCTTCACGTCAACAGCCTGTCCGCCAAGCATTCCGTAAATTCCCGGCTTTGCTGCAAGCACTTTCATCGCCTCTGCCACACGTCTGAGCTCTGTCTCATCTGCCGCCGCATCAAACGCCTTTGCCGCCGTTTCATAGGCATAATTTAAAAGACCGTCACCGGCAAGAATCGCCATATCCTCACCGTAAACCTTCCATGTCGTTAATCTGCCCCGCCGGTATTCATCATTGTCCATCGCCGGCAAATCATCGTGGACAAGCGAATATGTGTGGATCATCTCAATTGCCGCCATAAACGGTGCAATTAAAGCTTTAGGACAGCCGCCAAACATATCCGCAGCCGCCTTAAGCATCACCGGACGCAGCCGCTTTCCGCCGGCAAGAATGCTGTAATTCATCGCCTCGCAAATAAGCTTCAGCGCGCCTTCCTCCTCAGGCAGAAATGCTTTAATCACGGTCTCAGCGCAGGCAGCCCGTTCATTCATTACTTTCGCAAATTCCATCTGTCTCATCTCCCGCCTTTAACTCAATCATCTGCTTTTCCACCTTATCAATCGCATCATTGCAATATTTTACAAGCTTAACGCCCTCTGTATAAAGCTTAAAAGACTGCTCAAGACTCATATCTTCATTTTCCAACTTTGAAATCGCCGTTTCTAACTGTTCAAATGCTGTTTCCAGCGTTTTCTTTCCTGCCATAATTTATCCTTTCTTTGCAGCTTTTTTATCTGTGACAGCCGCAGTCAGTTTTCCGTCAGCCAGTGTCACTGTAATCTTACTGCCGCAGTCTGCATCATCAATACTTTTTATAAGCATCCCGTCCTCACCGGTCACAAAGGCATAGCCGCTTTTAAGCCGTGCCACCGGCGATACACCTTCAAGCCGCTGTGCATCCAGAGCCAGTCTGTGCCGGATACCGGTCATCATTGCTTCCATACGTGAAGACAGCCTCTCCTCTAAGAAAAATATCTGCTGGCGCTTTTCTTTGAGCATCCGGTCAGGACTTAGATGAGAAAGCGACTGCCCAAGCCTGTCAAGATGCAGCCTGTTTTCTTCAATACGCCGCCGCATCAGTCTGTCAAGGCGCAGTCCATCCTCGTCGAGGCGGGCCAATATGCCTAAAACATCCGCGCAGGCAAGCTCCGCGGCAGCCGACGGCGTCGGCGCCCGCAAATCAGCCGCATAATCGGCAATCGTAAAATCAGTTTCATGACCGACAGCCGAAATCACCGGTGTCTGACATTCATAAATTGCCCGCGCCACGATTTCTTCATTAAATGCCCATAAATCTTCAATAGAGCCGCCGCCTCTGCCTGCAATAATGACATCGACGCCGTAGGCATCCAATGTTTTGATCGCCCTGACAATCGTTTCTGCCGCGCCCTCACCCTGAACCTTCGCCGGACAGAACACAAGCTGGACAAACGGATTGCGCCGGGTTGTCACATTGATCATATCCTGAAGCGCCGCCCCCGTCTTTGCGGTGACGATACCGACCTTCTTTGAAAAAGCAGGAATCGGCTTTTTATGCGCCGCATCAAAAATACCTTCCGCCTCCAATTTCCGCTTCAGCATGTCAAACTGCTGATATAAAAAACCGGTGCCGTCCGCCACAATCTCTTTGGCATAAAGCTGATACTTGCCATCTCTTTCATAGACACTGATACTGCCAAGCACAATGACCTGCTGCCCCTCGGAAAGTCTGAATGAAAGTCCCCGCCTTGCACTGGCAAACATCACACACGCAATGGCACTGCCCTTATCCTTCAATGTAAAATAAATATGTCCTGACGTGTGGTACTTACAGTTGGATATCTCTCCCTTTACATAAATACGGTTCAGCGCATAATCACTCTCAAACATCTGACGGATGTACTGATTGACCGCTGATACCGAATAAACCTCCTTCATCATCCCTGTGCCTCATTACGCAAGCTTTGCAAGCACGCCGTTGACAAATCTTGCCGACTCATCGCTGCCGTAGCGCTTTGCAAGCTCAACAGCCTCGTTAATGGCAACACCTGTAGGCACTGTCTCATCCTCTGTCATCTCATAGAGGGCGATTCTTATAAGAATCAAATCTGCCTTTGCCATACGTTCTGTCTTCCAGCCTGTCGCCACTGAATTAATCTTTTCATCGAGCACCGCCCGCCTTTCAAAAATCCTGCTGCACTTATCGTGAATATAAGCGACTTCTTTTTCCGACGGTTCTAAAAGCGCGCCTGTATAAAGCTCTGCCTGCTCCTCAAATTCTTCTGCCGGATGAAACTCCATGCAAAATAATAGTCGTAATACGTGCTCTCTTAATTCTCTTATTCTCATTCACTTTCTCCTTATGTATTATCGTATTTGGAATGTTATAACAAAAAGGCTGTCTAACAATGAGAAAGACAGCCATTCAACAAGCAATTACTATTTATCATTGTCAAGGTCCACATCTGCTATTCGAATATTTATCTCAGATACTGCAAGTCCGGTCATCGTCTCAATGGCACTTTTTACCTTTTCCTGAACAGCCTTTGAAACATCAGGAATACTGTAACCGTAAGCAATATTAATTGTCAGGTCAACCTGCACATTTTCAGGTGTCACTGTCACTCTCACGCCTTTTGAAAGGTTTTTCATGCCAAGCTTTCCGACAAGCTCATTTGTAATATTGCCTGCCATTGATGAAACGCCCTTAACCTCGGTAGCTGCAAGTCCGGCAATGATGGCAACGACTTCGTCGGCAATCTTTACTGTGCCAAGTGTATGTCCGCCTTCTGCCGCATAGCTGCCTGTATTTTCCTGTTCCTTTGCCATATACATAACCTCCATATTTTCTCTGACACTGTCAATCATTATGACTATTATATCAAATCTATGTCCTTTTGAAAAGAAATTATTCCAAAATAATAGAGATTATTCATTTAAAGTTGTAATTACAATGCTCTCAGCCCCGACACCGGCCTTCCGTTTGACAATATCTTCAATCTGCGTCCGCTGTGTATCGTCCAGTGATTCAAGACAAATAACAACATCCACACCATCCTCTGTAATTGAGACAACAGAATTTTTAAATCCCTTCGCCTCAAGAAGTGTCTCCGCCGCCTGTTCCTTCTCAGCAGTCTCGGCAAGCGCTTTTAAGCTGTCGGCCGCCTCTGCCTTCACAGCCGCATCACCGGCGCTGTCATTAATAATCTCCATAAGCATTTCCTTATTTTGTGAGCGCACCTGCTCCCTGTTGAGCTTTGCCGCCGCAGAAAATCCTTTTGCCGCCTGAGAGCTTGTAAGGACAGCCTCGCCGATACTTCCGACGTCATCAATATTTTCCGTCTCACCATTCTCAGCCCCTGCACTATCCGCGTTTTCTGCACTTTCTGTGCCGTCCCCGCCTTCTGCCGCCGCATCAACGATAGCCATATCCTCCTCCGGCGCCACATCGACATCAACAAGCATATCCTCACCATTCTCAGCCTGCGCCGTCTGGTTTTCCGGCGACGTCACCGATTCATCCGCCGTAAAATTCAAATAGCCCGCAACAACAATCATTATAACCAGCGACGTAATAATCACTTGGTTTTTCTTAATGATTCTTTTCAAATTGCTTCCCTCCTGATTCAAATTCATTTTACTACTTCATACTATGTGCCGCGCCGGAAAGCTATGCCTTGCTATTTCATTTTTACGACCTTTATTTTATGCACCGGCACATCAAAAAGCGCCTGGACTGTATGGATAATTTCCGTCTCGACCTCCACTGTGCCGGCGCCTTTGGCTGCAACGGCAATCCCCTCAATCTCCGGCTCCAGCGACTTAACAACATAAGGCATGGCTGTGCCCGATGTATAATCTGTCACCGATACTTCACTGCGCGTATTATTTTTAACCGACCGGCGGCCGCCGTTTGTATCTTCCTCCTCTGTAACATCTGCCTCCTCCGTCACATCTTTTTCCACAACAAGCTCTCTTGAAGCGCTCGCCGTAATCATCACATAAACCGCACCGACGCCGTCAATTTCCGACAAAACCGCCGCCAGCCGCTCCTCCTGTCTGTCAATATAAGCTTCAAGACTTTCACCCTCCCCCGCCATCTGTCCGGTACTTTCTTTGGCGGCGCCGGATTTATCTTCTGACATCCCCGCCGGCGCTTTTTCTGATGCCGGCCATAAAATCACAAGAATTAAAAGCCCTGTACCGGCGGCTGCCAAAAACTTCTGCTTTTTTGTCAGCTCAATTTTTGATTTCAAGCCTTCACCTCCCAACGCTAATCCATGCTTATTGTAACTGCCGAAACATCTGTACACAAATAATCAGCAATTTTTTCCTGCATATCAGCAATATCACCGACATACTCAGCCGGCACAAAACTTCCGCCCTCCGCCGCGCCTATAACAACAGGCGCAACCGTACCGGAGTCTCTTTTTTCATCATTGACAAACGCTGTCGCTGACACAGAAAGTACCTTCCCAAAATTTTTACTGTCCACATCCCCATCAATCTCAACAGACACATTTTTAAGTACAATCGGACCATTCAAAAAAAGCGCCGTCACTTCGTTTTCGAGCTGTTTTTTGTAATTTTCTGTCACATATTGAAGGCGTCCCTGCTCGGCCGCATACATTTCTTCGGGATAGGCGAGCGTCTCAATCTCCGTCTTTAACGTTTCCAAATTTAAAAAATACGAAAGCTTGATGTCTGCACCAAATATTTTCAAAACCGGCGTCATAACAACAACAATCAGTATAAGTCCCGCGGCAACGCGCATATACTTTTTATAATCTGAATCCGGAAATAACTGATAAATGAGAGAAATCAAAAAAAGACAAATGACAATATTTCTAAGCCACTCATAAAATGCCTCCATAAAAGCCTCCATACATATCACACGCCTAAATTTGATGCCGACGTCATCATTGCCAGTGATAGAACAAAAAGCAAAATCACCGTTCCCGCTGTTTTAAGCAGCAAAAAAATCCCCTCTCCGGCAGCGTGGACACATTCTGTCAGCCGCGCATCAGAAACCGGTTGTATGACCGCCTCCACAAGCTTATACATCAAAGCGATAACCAAAAGCTTTATAAGAGGCACAGCGCAGACAATAATAATGACAATAACCCCGGCGCCGCCGACTGCATTCTTCAAAAGAACACCCGAACCAACCGCCGCCTTTGCCGCCATACCAAATGTGTTGCCCAGTCCCGGAATTGCCCCGGCTGCTTTTGCAAGCACGCCGTTTTTTACAGAATCAAAAGCCGGAAGCACCATACTCTGAATCATATTAATGCCAAGTGTCACTGCAAGAATTGTTTTCATCACCCATCCGCAGGAAAGGTGCAAAAGTTCTGCCATTCTCGACAAATAATCTTCTTTCGTCATGCTGTTGACGATGGCAAGTACAACATACACCCGAATAAAATTCATAATAAATCCGGTCAGAACCCAGTCTGCCGCCACAACACCGATCATCATCACTTCATAAAATGCACCGCTTGTCGTTAGCCCCGACGAAAAAGTCAGTGCCATACAAAAGGCCGGAATAATCGCTTTCATCAAATTGATAAGATTTGACACAACTTCACCGGCAATCGAAGAAGCCGTCAGAAAAGATGTCATCAGCAGCGAAAAAACAACCATATAGGTCAGATAAAAACCGCTCTCTGCCACATACCGTCCGGCAAAGGCCACTGAAAAATTTGTAAATATAGCGCCTAAAATAGAAATACCGATCATCTGCCCCATAATTCTGCGATTTTGCCTGAGTTCGCCAAAAATTTTATCCGCCGCGTAAGCTGCCGCTGTCTTTAAAGAACCGCCGAAATCTCCGGCAAGAAGCTTGTCTTTAATTTCCGTAAAACTTATATCACCGCTCGTTGTCATTTCAGAAAGTGCCGCTTCAATCGCCTCATAATCGCCGTTATCTTCCGGCATTCCGGCCATATCTTCATGCTCACCGGCCGCAGCTTCCGGCAATCCGGCCACGGCTTCATGCTCACTTGCGGCAAATGCCCGGCCCTCCGCCGCCGGAAATATAAAAATTACAAAAAGCGCCATCACCGCAGCGCAAAAATGCTTCATTTTAAAAAGCTGTTAATTGTATCTAACAGCGCCGTAATAACAGGCATACTAAGCACAAGTATCGTCAGTCTGCCCGCCATTTCAATTTGTGATGCAACCGAGCTGCAGCCGCTGTCCCTGCAAAGGCTTGATGAAAATTCACATATATAGGCAATGCCGGCCGCCTTAATTAAAAGACGTATATATTTTGAATCCACGCTCATTAAAGCCGCTGCCTTTTCAATCCCCTGGACGACAACGGCCACTTTCGTCAGCGCAAAACCGAAAATAATAAAACCTGCCGCAAGTCCGATATAAATGCCGTATTCCGCGCGCACCTGCTTAAACTGCAGGGCAAGAAGCACCGCTCCAATACCCATTGCCGCCACTTTCACCATTTCCATATCACCGCCGCCTTTCTAAAGGGCAAAAAGCCGTCTTATTGTTTCAAACAGCTCATAAATATACGGAACAATCCACAGGAGTACAAGCACGAGCCCTGCAAGACTGATTAAAAAAGCATGCTCGTCCCTCCCCGAATGTTTAAGTACCTGGCAAAGCACCGAGACCAATATGCCTACGGCAGCAATTTTAAAAATCAAACTGACTGTCAGCGAAAATCCCTCCCCTGCCAATGCTTATTTACACAAGCAATATTACCGATAAAAACCCTGAAAACAAACCAAGGCACTGATAAAGTCTTTTCTTTGCCGGTACATTTTTTTCCAGCCGTTGAATAGACATGCGGAAATTTTCCATGCAAAGCCCGACAGCACCCACCTGTGTCTGCCGGTCACCATACCCTAAATTATCCCCGATTTCTTTAATAAGACGCATATCCTCCGCCTTTAACGGGCTGTCCTCAAAACAGATCTGCGCCTGAGTACGCCATACTTTTGCCAGAGAATCGCCGCTCTGTAAATAAAGCTGGGCGGCAACACCGTCTAAAAATGTTTTCACAGCCCCTTCCGTGCGTCCCCCGATACGGCTGACAGCCTCCGGCACCGGAAGCGCCGTATACTTGATTTCACTGCCAAGAAGCATCACCATACGGTAAAGCTCCTTCAGCAATCTCAGACGCTGCGTCAGGCGCATACTCTCATAAAAACCAAAGCCTGCCATACTTCCTATCACAAGAAGCGATGCTAAAAGCTTAATGAAAAAATAAATTTGTTCCAAACTCATTATAAACAGCCTCTATATTTCCGATTTTACCGCAGTTATTTAACACAATATACCGTTCAAAAATTTTTTCCCGCACAAGCCGCGACAGCACCGGCCGTGACATTAAATCGCCGACCGAATTGCCGTGGACTGTTGCCAGAAGCTTACAGCCACAATTAATGACAGAAGCAATCGCCCTCATATCCTCCTGACTGCCAATCTCATCCACTGCGATAATCTGCGGCGACATTGAACGCAGAAGCATCAGCATACCGTGGGCTTTTGGACAGCCGTCCAGCACATCCGTGCGTATACCAAGCTCATTTTGCGGAATGCCGAGATAACATGCCGCAATCTCCGAGCGCTCATCAACAACGCCGACACTTTGGCCGCCGCCGGATACCTGCCTTATAATATCTCTGAGCATTGTCGTTTTCCCACAGCACGGCGGCGAAATAATCAGAGTATGACAAAGACGCCCGTTTTCCATAATATAAGGCATGACCTTGTCGGCACAGCCCTTCACCTGATGGGACAGCCGTATATTCATAAAAGAAATATATTGTATACTTTTAACTCTCTCATTTTCGAGAATGATTTTGCCGGCAATGCCAACTCTGTGTCCGCCCTTAATCGTAATATAGCCCTGCCTGATTTCATCCTCATAAGCATAAAGCGAATAATTACTGACAAGCGCCATTGTTTCCCGGATATCCTCCGGCAGTACAGTCACTGCCATTCCGCCATTTTCTTTTAAAAGCTGTCCGCCATCATCAACCATAAATTCTTTATTTTCGTAAATAATCATCAGCGGCATATTCACCCGAAGCCGTATTTCCTGCAAATGATCATAGTTTAACGTCATCTGCTCAAGCACCCTCCGAAGCTTTGGCGCAAAAATTTTAATCAGATCTTCTTTTCTATCCATCCCCTCACCTGCCTTATATACCATATGCCTGAGCACGACGGAGTAGAACAAACAGGAGCTTTTTTATGACATAGACAGCAATTTCCTATGTCATAAAAAAAACGATCTTTGACAAACCGCCAAAGACCGCTTCTTTCTTTTTTAATATTCCGGCGGAATAATAAGCGCGCATATAATATAAGCCAATATACCCGAACCGCCAAGAATGGCAAACAATGCGAATGCCACACGTATCACTGTTGAATCAATACCGAAAAATTCCCCGATACCGCCGCAAACGCCGCATATCTTCCGGTCATATGCTGATTTTCTGAGTTTTCTCATCGTCTATCTTTCCTTTCAACTAAAATAAATGTTAATATTTCCGGCATCTGCTTCTGCCGTAATCTGCCTCGAAGCACCGTTATCAATCGTCCGCTTCTGTGAAAATCCGCTTAAATTTTCATCATCCACAAATACCGAGCCTGTTTCTGTGGATATGATATAGTTATAATGGCTTGATTCGCCATCAGCCCAGTATTCAATACTGCCTGCATTCGCTTCAAGTTCCGTATTGCCGTGAATAAAGCTGTGTTCAATCATAATCATCCCGGTCTCCGCAGAAACGCCAAGACTTTGTGCTTCAATATCCATAATTGAAATTTCACCGGCATCTGTACTTATCTCAGCATGACCGCTTGATTTAAGCGCTGTATCCGCATAAATAGTACCAACTTCACTCTCGATATCAATCGAATCAAAAATATGATTTTCAGGGACATAAACGGTAACCTCATCCGCCGTCAGTTTATTTAACTCAAGTGTTCCATTTCTCAATTCACAATGACCGTCACCACCGTTCAAGTGTACATAAATGCTGTCATCCTCTGACAAATAGACGTTCAGCGAACCAAAGTCCAGCTCTATATCAAGCGCTTTTACAGACGCTGACGTAAACTTATATGGCATCATATCGTCATCTTCGCCTACATATGCCTGTTCATAAGTCACCACTGCATCAGCCTCCTCATAAACGCTTTCGGTACCGCCGCCCCATATATGAATAAACGGATTTCCGAGAAAGCCGTTTGTAATGGCTGACGCACTGCTGCCGCCGAGAACCAGGCCGACAATGCATAAAACAATACCAAAGCTTCCAAAAACAGATGCTACAAGCAGACAAAGCTTCTTTAATTTTTTCATACCCGTTCCCTCCTTCTGCCAAAAATTCTATGCCATAGGCGCACTGTCCAGCGCCATATTGCCGGGCAGGCTTTTGTCATCACCCATATATCGGCGATTACAAGCAATGCGCCTGCCGCCATCAGCAGAAGACTGACACCGCACGTCATAATGCCGTCCGCCGGCGATGAAAAGCATTGGGAGGCACCATAAACAAACTGAGCCAGCCCGCCAATCAAAAATGCCACTGTCGTACCGAGCAGAGAAAAAACAATGCCGACAATACAGCCAAATACCGCAAACACAAGTCCGATGACTGTACCGGCAACGGCCAGAAGAATCGGTGATGCAAAAATAATAAGAATGACAATCAGCACAATCTGTCCGCCCGAAAAGCGCCGGCGTTCTCCCGAAAATTCATTAAACTTTCTTCCGGCTTCGTGCTTCATCTGCTCGAACTTTGCCCGACGGCTTCTAAACTGCCCCGGCGCATCAAAGTACGGCTCACCATAGCCTGTAAAGCCCCGCTCTGAAAACTCCCCCTTCTCGCTGTCCTCAGAAGAAAGTCCTGCCTTAATCGAAGCCGCTACAGCTTCCGGCGAACCAAGCTCCATAATAATCTGCTGCTCATTTTCAGGCCCTGCCTCGTCAAAATAATCCTGATAATATTGAAGTGCCTCTGAACGCTCTGCCTGCGATAAATCTGACAAAAGCTGCGCGAGGCGAAACATAAATTCACTTCGGTTCATCATTTACGCCCTCCATCGAAAATCTGTGTAATCTTGGATGCATATGTAATCCATTCGGACTTATATAAATTAAGCTGCACCCGTCCTTTTTCCGTCACCTTGTAATATCTCCGGTTTCTGCCGTCAAACTGGACATCATACGTGCTCAGGCAATCGTCTTTTTGCAGACGCCTCAGCACCGGGTAAAGCGTCGATTCGGAAACCTCTATGGCCTTTCGCACGTCCTGTGTAATCTTATAGCCATATGTGCCCTGATCCTCTTTTGACACAACCGCCAGGACGATAGCATCCAAAAGCGCCGCACCTGTATTGAAAACCATATCCTCACCTTTTCCCCTTTCATTTATAAATACAATATTATTTTCTCTTTAATACTATATATCATATAGTATACTATCCATTATAATATGTCAAGTCATTTTATAC
>OLRK01001285.1_pt1 | contig 21796 bp, 20 predicted proteins | sample 1672911 | NCBI WGS metagenome assembly OLRK01 (sample SAMEA3136736, study PRJEB25190) | human gut metagenome | biome: human gut; feature: human-associated habitat; material: faeces | place: Austria | collected 2013 | reverse complement strand
CGCCCGTTAGTCGCAATTTTAGGCGGCGCGAAAGTTTCCGATAAGATCGCTGTCATTGAGAACCTGCTGAACATCGCGGACAAAGTCATTGTCGGCGGCGGCATGGCGTACACCTTCTTAAAAGCTCAGGGAAAAGAAATCGGTACATCCCTGTTAGAAGAAGACCGGATCGAAATGGCGAAGGAATTTTTGGCTAAGGGCGGCGACAAGCTGGTCCTGCCGGTAGACTCTGTTGTTGCCAACGCGTTTGAAAACGCAACGGAAGTCAAGACGGTCAGCAATGACGAAATTCCAGCGGGCTTTATGGGCCTGGATATCGGACCGAAGTCTGTCGAACTGTTCAAAAAAGAACTGCAGGGCGCTAAGACGGTTGTCTGGAACGGACCGATGGGCGTCTTCGAGAACCCGGCTTATGCCAACGGCACCATCGAAGTCTGCAAGGCGATCTCCGAGCTGCCTGACGCAATGACGGTAATCGGCGGCGGCGATTCCGCGGCAGCGGCGATCCAGCTGGGCTTCAAAGATAAGTTCACGCACATTTCCACTGGCGGCGGCGCTTCCCTGGAATACATGGAAGGCAAGGAACTGCCGGGCATCGCAATCATTCAGGAGAAATAAATCAATGAGAAAACCAATTATTGTCGGAAACTGGAAAATGAATAAGACCTGCGCGGAAGCGGTCAGCTTCATCAATGAAATTGAACCGAAGCTGCACGACGGCGCAGATTACGGCATCGCGGCTCCGTTCACAGCGCTGAAGGACTGCGTCAATACGGCGAAGGGCCTGATCGTTGCGGCGGAAAACTGCCACTTTGAAGACAACGGCGCGTTCACCGGTGAAGTCAGCGTACCAATGCTGGAAGAAATCGGTGCGAAATGGTGCATCATCGGCCATTCCGAACGCCGCCAGATGTTCAACGAAACAGACGAAACGGTCAACAAGAAGGCTAAGCGTTTAATCGATGCGGGGATCACACCGATCCTGTGCATCGGCGAAACTGAAGCTCAGTTTGACGCCGGCCAGACCGAAGAAGTCATCCGTGCGCAGCTGAAGGGCGGCCTGGAAGGGCTGTGCCCGAAGTGCGTAGCCAAGATGGTTCTCGCTTATGAACCAATCTGGGCGATCGGCACCGGCAAGAGCGCGACGAAGGAAATCGCGCAGAACTGCTGCCACATCGTTCGCGACCAGGTTCGCGTGATGTTCGGCGATGAAGCGGCGGAAGGCGTCCGCATCCAGTACGGCGGATCCGTTAAGCCGAACAATATTAAGGAATACATGGCCATGGAAGATATCGACGGTGCTCTGATCGGCGGAGCTTCGTTGAAAACGGATTCCTTTGAAGAAATCATCAACGCTACAAAATAAGGTAAAATGACAAAATTCCCATCGATCCTCTGTCTATAATGAAGCCAAAAGGAGGCGTCGTTATGAAAAAGAGGATCGGCGGGATTCTGATTGTTTCCGGCGCCATCTTGTTGCTGAATCCGACTCTGGACGTCCAACAGCTGATGGCCGGCATGGAAACGATGCTGGTCAGCTACTGGCCGGTATTGCTGATCGTTCTGGGCCTGGCGCTGCAGAACGACGGCAGAAAAACAAAGAAAACACACCGTTAGCATTTGACTTTTCCCCGAATGAAAAAGGGAGAAGGAAAATAGAACAGGTAATCACAAGGAGGAAATTGAAGATGCCTAGTATTATTGATGTTTACGCACGCGAAGTCCTGGACTCCCGCGGCAACCCAACTGTTGAAGTCGAAGTGACGACAGAATCCGGCGCTTTCGGACGCGCGATCGTTCCATCCGGTGCATCCACTGGCGAAAGAGAAGCACTGGAACTGCGTGACGGCGATAAGAGCCGTTTCATGGGTAAGGGTGTAACGAAGGCGGTTGCCAACGTTAACGATATCATTGCCGACGCTGTCTTAGGCATGGATGTTACCGATCAGAACGCGATCGACAAAGTCATGATCGAACTGGACGGCACGAACGATAAGTCCAAACTGGGCGCGAACGCGATCCTGGGTGTTTCCATGGCTTGCGCACGGGCCGCTGCAGATTACTATGATATGCCGCTGTATAAATATTTCGGCGGATTCAACGGCAAGACGCTGCCAGTTCCGATGATGAACGTCTTAAACGGCGGCAGCCATGCGGATTCCACGGTTGATTTCCAGGAATTCATGATCATGCCGGTTGGCGCAACTTCCCTGAAGGAAGCTGTCAGAATGGGCGCTGAAACGTTCCACAACCTGCGCAAAGTCTTAAAGGGCAAAGGCTACAACACGAACGTCGGTGATGAAGGCGGCTTCGCTCCTTCCTGCGTTGAAGGCAATGAAGAACCGCTGAAGCTGATTGTTGAAGCGATCAAGGCTGCGGGCTATGTTCCGGGCAAGGATATCTGCATCGCGATGGACGTTGCGGCCTCTGAATTCTACAACGAAGAAACCGGCAACTACGATCTGGAAAAATCCGGACAGGGCACAAAGACCACGGATGAAATGATCGCCATGTATGAAGAATGGGTTGAAAAGTACCCGATCGTTTCGATCGAAGACGGTTTAGGCGAAAGAGACTGGGACGGCTGGAAGAAACTGACAGACAAGCTGGGAAGCAAGATTCAGCTGGTCGGCGACGATCTGTTCGTTACCAACCCGGCAATCCTGAAGGAAGGCATTGAAAAGGGCATCGCAAACTCGATCCTGATCAAGGTCAACCAGATCGGTTCTCTGACAGAAACCTTTGACGCTATCGAAATGGCGAAGAAGGCTGGCTATACCTGCGTCGTTTCCCACCGTTCCGGTGAAACCGAAGATACGACGATTGCGGATATCGCTGTCGGTCTGAATGCCGGCCAGATCAAGACCGGTTCGATGAGCCGTACAGACCGTATCGCGAAGTACAACCAGCTGATCCGCATTGAGGATGAACTGGGCCCAATCGCTGAATACCAGGGCATGGACTGCTTCTACAACGTTAAGAAATAAGCAGAATACATCTTCATTTGAAAAGACAGTCTTTCGCAGACTGTCTTTTTTCATGGGATTAAAGCCAAGTATAGGGAAAGAAGCGAAGCCGTCGGATTAAATCTCTTGTTCCTGGTGAACAATAAGGAAGAAGCACAGGGAATTCCCGCTTTCCTCCTGAAATTCAGCGGAACTGTTTGCAATTTGACTACGCCTTTGTTATAATAGAAAAGCGATAAATCTGAAAGGAGGATTAAGATGCTTGATATCTTATTGATGGTGGTGTCCGTGATTTTAATACTTCTTTCTCTGTTACAAAGTGGAAAATCAGACGGGATCAGCGGTGCTTTTACTGGGAGCGGCGGATTAAATCTGTTTGCCAATGTAAAAGAGAGAGGACCGGAGAAGATTATTTCCAATGCCACCCTGGTTGTCGGAATTTTGTTCTTCGTGCTGGTCATTGTGATTAGGGTACTGAACTAACGGCCGTCAACAGCGGCCTTTTTTCATATTATTAAAGAAATTCGAGGTGAAGTTATGGAACAAATAGACATAAAACAACAAATTGAAACAATGATTGCCGACGAGCACTATCGTCCGCTGAGTCTGGCTCAGCTGCAGGAAACCCTGGGGCTGTCCACGACCGAAGAATTCGTGGCGATGAATAAAGCAGTCAACGAACTGGCGGAACAGTATGTGATCGTGTTCAGTCAGAAAGGTAATCTGATGCCGGCCCGAATGGGCGGCTACTATCAGGGAGCGTTATCCGTTAATCGCAAAGGCTTTGGCTTTTTGGACTTGGAAGATGAGAACAGCATCCACATCACGGAAGCCAATCTGCACGGAGCGATGAACGGCGATGTGGCGATCGTTAAGAAACTGCCGTCTTTCTATGGCAGTGATGAAGGCGAGGTCATCCGCGTTCTGCAGCACAAGACGAACACCCTGGTCGGGACGTTTTTCACGTCTGTGGGCAAGGGGCTGCAGCTGCGGCTGGATGATGAGCGGATTAAGTCCCGGCTGATCGTCAAAAACTGGCAGGCTTTTAAAATGGTCAGCGGCACGAAGGTTTTATTGAAGGTCTTGCGCTACGGCGATCCGATGGAGCTGGAAATTGTCCAGCTGTTAGGCCATATAGACGACCCAGGCGTGGATATTCTGTCAGTGCTGCTGGAATACGATATCGATCCGCAGTTCCCGGAGGAAGTCATGGAACAGGCGCAGCGGACGCCGTCGCGCGTATCGCCGAAAGAAAAAGAAGGCCGCCGCGACTGCACCGGGAAAATGATTATCACGATTGACGGCGAGGATTCCAAGGATCTGGACGACGCGGTCTGCGTTGAGAAGATTGCCGGCGGTTATCGGCTGGGCGTTCATATCGCGGATGTTTCCCACTATGTTCCGGAGAACAGTCCGCTTGATCAGGAAGCGCTCAAACGTGGCACGTCCACCTATGTCGTCGACCGTGTAGTGCCGATGCTTCCGCACCTGTTATCCAATGGAATCTGTTCTTTGAATCCGAAAGTGCTGCGGCTGACGCTGTCGTGTGAAATGGAGATCAGCGAGGCCGGGGAAATCCTCAATTATGAAATCTTTCCATCCTTTATTAAGACAACGGAGCGGATGACCTATACCGCGGTGAACGCGATTCTGGAAGGCGAGGAAGAAGCCTGCCGGAAATACAAGAAGCTGACGGAAATGATCGGTTGGATGCGGGATTGTTCGCGGGCGATCCGCAAGCGCCGTCATGAGGCTGGAGCGATTGACTTTGAAACGCCGGAAGCGAAAATCATTTTAAACGAACAAAATAAAATTGAAGAGATCCAGGTGCGCGAGCGCAAGGAAGCGGAAATGATCATCGAGGATTTCATGGTCACGGCCAACGAATGCGTGGCCCGGCACATGAAATGGCTTGAGATTCCGGCCCTGTACCGGGTGCACGAAGCGCCGGAGCCGAAAAAGCTGCGGGATTTCGCGAAGATCGTCCTGTTGATGGGCAAGCGCTTTAAAGGCAGCGTTGAACAAATTCGTCCGCTGCAGCTGCAGCAGCTTTTGGATTCGTTCAAAGACGATCCGGCCTATCCGGTCATCTCGACGATGATGCTGCGAAGTATGCAGAAAGCGAAATATGATCCGCGCTGTCTGGGCCATTTCGGACTGGCGCTGGAAGAATATACGCACTTCACCTCGCCGATCCGCCGGTATCCGGATTTGATCGTTCATCGGATGCTTCACAAATACGGCTTCGGAACCGCATTGGATCCGGAAATGATGAAACAGGACGAACTGAAAATGGAGGAATATGGCAAACTGACCTCTGAGCGGGAACGGGCCGCGATCGAAGCGGAACGGGAAGTTGAAGATATGAAGAAAGCTGAATACATGGAGGATCAGATCGGTAAGATTGCCGAAGGCGTCATCAGCGGCGTCACGAAGTTCGGTTTCTTTGTCGAACTGGAAAATACTGTCGAAGGTCTGGTCCACGTGCAGAAGCTGACGGACGATTACTATCATTACGATCCGGATACGCTGAGCCTGAAGGGCGAGCGGACAAAGAAGATATACCGGCTGGGGCAGCGTGTCAAGATTAAAGTGACCGGCGCCAGTAAGCTCCATCAGGAGATCGACTTCGATCTCGTCCGGCCGCGCAAGGAAAAACGCGAGCCTATTCCCGCAGCGAAGAAAAAAGCCGGTCCCCGTAAGGAACCGAGCCGGCCTGCGGAACCGGCCCCGATCAAAAACAAACGGCGGCGCAACCGCCGGCGGAAACCGAAACCCACTCAAGCGTAAGGAGGAATCACGATGAGCGGTGAAAAAATCATTGCCGTCAACCGCAAGGCGTCCCATGACTATTCGTTGGAGGAACGCTTCGAAGCCGGACTGGTCCTGACCGGAACTGAAATTAAATCGATCCGTCAGGGGAAGGCGCAGTTTAAGGACGCCTACGTCAGTTTCATCAGTGGTGAAGCCTGGATCAAGGAGATGCACATCGCGGCCTATGATCATGGCAACCAGTTCAATCATGACGAAACCCGCGAACGGAAGCTATTGCTGCACAAGCTGGAAATCGTCAAGCTCCAGCAGAAGGTCAAGCTGAAGGGATATACCGTTGTCCCGGTTAAGCTGTATTTAAAGAATGGCCGGGCCAAGATGGAAATTGCGCTGGCCAAGGGCAAAGCGCTGTATGATAAGCGCGAAGACGCGAAGATGAAGGACGCGAAGCGGGAGATGGAAAAAGCGATGAAAGCACGGTGGTAAGCCGTGTTTTCTTGTCTGGTAACGAAGGCAGAAAAGGCTTTGTTTTCAAGCGAGTGACAGTGCATCTTCTTGAAACAAAGCACGAGATAAACTGATGGAAACGGTAAAATGGCAGTCCTGACTGAACCAAGATCAGTTCTTAAAGGAATAGGCGCTGCTTCTCTGAATGATCGGTGCAGAAGAAAAGCCGCAAGTTCTGGTAACCTGCGGCTTTCGTGTTCATTTCGATTAGCGGATATTGAATGCGGATTGAGCTGCTTACCAGCCGCTGCCGGAGGTACCGCCGAAGCCGCCGCCGGTAAAGCCGCCGCCCCCGCCTCCGCCGAAGCTGCCGCCATGCGGGCCGGAACTCGAGGAAACCGGTGCGGAGGTCATGGCTCGCTGGAATGAATTCATGTTGCGGTCCAGCCGGCTGAGCATGTACCACGTCGTCCAGCCATCCGGGCCATAGTACCAGGTCGGCGGTTCCAAGGTCAGACCCCGGAAATGTTCAGCCCAGATATCGGATAAGCCCAGCGCGTAGGCATAAGGCAGAATCGAATAGAAGTAGGTCGGATCGTCTTCCACCAACATGGCCAGACGGTCCTTTTCTGCATACAGGATGAAGTTCCGCAAGCCCAGGACTCTGCCGGTCAATCGTTGTCCCCGGTCCGTCCGCTTTTTCATAAAGATCGCGCAGCCGGCGCAGATCAGCGTGCAGAGACCTAGGAAAACCGGAACGATCCAGCCGTGACGTGCGGTCAGAAAGGCGATCGTCAATAAGAACGCCCAGAGAAGCGTAAGCAGAAGCATACCGAGGCACATTCCAAATTTGAATCCCCCGCCGCAGCTGTGCCAGCGCCGCTGCAAAGAATACCCCATAACGATGACGATGATCATCACGAAATACGGAATGATCAGGAATACGATTGCCGCGAAGCTGAATTCAACAGCGTAGAACTGCAAAGCCGCCAGAATCGCAATCGGCAGCGGCGCCAACAAGGTCAAAATTACCTGTAAGGTTGAAGAAAGCCTGGTGAACAACCGTTTTTCCGGCAGCCGGTAATAAGCGGAATAATCCTGGATCGCCTGGTTGAGATGGGTGTAAAACTTCTCTTCCAGCTGCTTTGTCGTCACGCTGTCGCGGTTCTTAAACAACGCATTGAACAACCGCAGCTCCGCCACCGGCGCATCCTCCGGCAAAGACATCAGTTTATTCAGCTTTAAGGTTTTCTCCTGATCTTCAATCGTCAGGTAGCCGCGGTTTGCCCAATCCAGAATCAGCGACAAGACTTCCCGGTTCTGCACGGAACCGTTTAGAATCATGCCGACCTCGGTGCTGGAGATTCCCTCCGGCGCTGTGAATTCAACCGGAACGATCAACGCTTCATCGCGTCCCCACCGCATCAGACAGAAAATGCTGAACAGGGTAATCAAGCCGCCGAGGAGGGTCAGCGGCAGAGAATAATCGGCCGATTTTGGATAGATAAAATACTGATCAGGCAAATCCAGCTTAACCGTGATCCCCTCAAACGGCGCCAGCGCGGTTAAGGTTTCGCCGCTGAAGGTCGTTCCTTCCTGCTCAAAGCGGAACTGATCCTGCGGCAGATCGGAATAGAAGTACAGCTGGCTCGCGTCAAAGCTTTTCGGCATCGTTACCCGGAAGGTGACTTTCTCGATTGTTGTATCCCAATTGACAGAAATCAGGTTCCAGTAAAAGCTCTGGATGTCGCCCAATCTCAAATCACGGGTATGCACCTGATAGCGGATCTGATAGGTTTCTTCAGATTGGGCATAGGTATCGGCGCTGCCTAAGCGAAGGTTGTAATAATCATCCTCGTCGCTGAGCTTGGCTTCATGACCCGAGAGCACTTCGACGTGATCAATCGGAAAGACGTAGCTGCGGCTCATCACGGTATCGCCAATCCGCCATGTCACATTGCGGTAACGTTTAGGCAGCGTCAGATTTAAGCCGTGAAGGCGCTGCTGAAATTGAACGTCGAGCGTTTCCGTGACCGTGTAGACGCCGTCTTCGCTGACCTCAATCTGAATATCGTAATGATCGATGGTAAAGCCTTCCTGAGCCTGCACCGGCTGCAAACCGAGGAAAAGCAGAAACAACGTCAGAACGCTGAATAAAATTCGTTTTTTCATAAATTCCACTCCTTATTGTCCGGCATATCGAGCAGCCGGACCGGGGTTTTATCCCATGTCAAGGTTTAAAAAATATCGCGGAAAGCGATATTTAGAAAGAAACTTTGACGTTTTCGCGCTGGGCTTCATCCTTAACGACAAACAACGGCATTTTCTTAAAACCGCAGATCATCGCGACCAGATTGCTCGGAATCGTTTCCGTGCGGGTATTGAAGGCTTTAACCACGCCGTTGTAATACTTGCGGGCGTTGGCGATTTCCCCTTCCATGTCTTTCAGCTGCCGCTGCAGATCAATGAAGTTGGTGTTGGCCTTCAGATCCGGATAGCTCTCCGAGATCGCCATCAGACGGCCTAACAAGCCGGACAGATTCTGTTCCTGGGCGATTTTCTCATCCATCGAATGCGCGTTCATCGCCAGACTGCGGGCCGATACGACCTTTTCCAGCGTTTCCTTTTCATGCGCGGCATAGCCCTTGACCGTCTCGACTAAGTTCGGGATCAGATCGTAACGTTTGACCAGGTAGACGTCCATGGTGGAGAAGGCTTCCTCCACTTTATTCTTTAACGAAACAAACCCGTTGTAGGTCGCGATAAACCAGATGACCAGCACCGCGAGCACGACCAGTAAAATAATCCACATCATGCGTTAATTCCTCCTCTGTCGTCCCATGAGGACTTAATCTTATTATAGCATAGCTTGCGCCGGGACATTCCTATCCTGCCTGCGTTTTAAGAATTCTGAAAGAACTCGGGCTCAGATCATTTTTAGAATGAAGTGCAGCGTGAAGGAGAAACTAGGAACAGGGCGCAGGATTGATCCATGATCATGGAGGATCAGGAACAGCGGTGGACAGGCCTCTCTCTGTGATACGATGCAAACTGTTTATGGCGAAGGACAGTCGTCTTGATCGCAGATCAGGAAAATGATTGTTGGCAGGAAAGCAGAAAAGTAAAAGAAGTACGCTAAAAAATAAGGAAAACAGCGTTGAAAGGGTCTGAAATTTCGGCGCAGAACGGGAAAATGGGCAAAAAGGGTAAGATTAACGAAATTTTAACAGAAACTTAACAGTCATTTTCTTTTTTTCTTGGTATCTTTACCTTTGAGAGGAGTGGAAGAATGACGTTACAGGATATACAATGGGACATGATTTTAGGCGGCTTCGGGCTGTTTTTATTCGGCATCAAATTTATGGGGGATGGTTTAAAGAGCTTAGCCGGAGATAAGCTGCGGGATTACATTGATAAATATACGTCGAAACCGCTGATGGCAATTGTGATCGGGGCGCTGGTCACAATTATGATTCAGTCCAGTTCGGCGACGACGGCGATTACGATCGGTTTGGTGCGGGCGGGCTTAATGCGCCTGGAACAGGCGGCGGGGATCGTCATGGGCGCCAATATCGGCACGACGGTGACGGCGTTTCTGATCGGCTTGAAGGTAGAACAGTTCGCCTTGTTCTTTGTGTTTGTGGGCGGCGTGGTGATTTCGTTTGCCAAGCGGAAAAAGAGCCGCACGGTCGGCGAGATCGTGATGGGATTCGGCCTGTTGTTCTATGGCTTACGGATTATGGGTGATTCGTTGTCGATGTTGAAGGACATGCCGGAATTCATCGCCTTTGCGGAAATGATGGGACGGCAGCCGCTTCTGGCACTGTTGGCAGGCACGGTGCTGACCGCGCTGATTCAGGGCTCGGCGGCCACGATCGGCGTGGTGCAGAAGTTAGTGGAAGCGGGGGCGATGTCGATGTCGGCGGCGCTGCCGTTTGTGTTCGGTTCGAATATCGGCACGACGATTACCGGCGTGTTCGCGGCGATCGGCGGCAGTCTGGCAGCCAAGCGGACGGCAGGCTTACATACGTTATTCAATGTGATCGGCACCCTGATCGGCATGCTTCTGCTTCAGCCGTACATCCTGCTGATCCAAAAGCTGTCGGCGATGCTGAACATCGCGCCGATGATGCAGATCGCTGTCGCACATATCCTGTTTAACGTCGGGGCGACGATCCTGTTCTTCCCGTTTTTAAAGCAGATGTGTCAGCTGGTCAAAAAGTTGATTCCGGGACAGGAACCGGAACGGCTGGACATCAAGATCGACGATCTGGACGAGAAAATTATTCACGAACTGCCGGCTTCGGCGCTGGAGCTTGTCCACAAGTCGATCTTTAAAATGGTTGACGTTGTAAGCAAGACCGTGCAGGAAGCAAAAAGTTATTTCGTCAAGGGAACGGACGAAGAGGACCGCGAGATGATCCTGCAGTCGGAGGCGCTGATCAACAGCTTTGATGCCAAGATCACGCAGTATCTGATGCAGATCTCCAAGGAAAATTTATCGGATAAGGAAATGGCGGATCTGAATCTTAATTTGCAGGTGATTAAGAACTTGGAACGAATCGGTGATCTGACCGTGAACCTCGTCGAGTTCTTCGAGATGGTCAGCGAGGATCAGTCTTCATTCTCCGCCGGTGCGAAGGATGAGGTGCTGCAGATGTTCGACCTGTTTGATCACATGCTCGCTCAGTCCGTAAGAGTTTACGAATCGCAGGATTACACGCTCTATTCCGCGTTGCTGGAAGACGAGAATTACATGGATCTGCTGGAATACAAGGCCCGGCAGAACCACTTCGAGCGGATGAGCCGGCAGGAATGCAGCTCTGCGGTGGCAGGCTCCGTCTTCTGCGATATTCTGGGCAACCTGGAGCGAATGGCGGATCACACGTGCAACATCGCGCGCTGCGCGATTGAATCAACCGGGATGGAAGCGGCGGAGAAACACTGAGTCTAAAAACAACTGGAACAACAGGAAGGGCAAGGCGTTGGATCGAGTTGAAAATCGTCCGGCTTGGCGATTGACGCGGGCCGGCGGCTCGGGTACAATGAAGCCAGAAAGAAGGATCGGACAATGGAAAAAGTAAAAGTTTGCTGGGTGATTCCGACGGAGCCTTCGCTGCGGGAGTCAATTCAGGCGGCCTGCCCGCAAGCCCAGATTGATTTCTGTGAACGGACAGCATTAGACGAACAGCGGGTTGCGGATGCGGAGGTCGTTATCGGAAATCTGCCGAAACGCTGGCTGCCGGAGGCCAGAGCGCTGCGCTGGCTGCATCTGGAAAGTGCGGGGGCGGAACAGTACGCGCAGGAAGAACTGCTGGGCGAGGACGTGCTGCTGAGCAACTCAACGGGCGCTTACGGACCGGCGATTGCGGAACACATGTTGGCGGGCGTGTTGTCCATCTATAAGAAATTAAATCTGTACCGTGAAAATCAGAAGCTGCGGGTATGGAAAAACGAGGGGCAGGTACGTTCGCTGAAAGGGTCGTCGGTGCTGATCGTCGGCCTGGGCGATATCGGCCGGGAGTTCGGCTGGCGGATGAAAGCGCTGGGCTGCACCGTGACCGGCGTGAAGCGGACTCCGGGCGGTTGTCCGGATTATGTTGACCGGCTCGTGCTCATGGATCAAATCGAGGAAGAACTGCCAAACGCGGATATCGTCGCGCTGTGTCTGCCAAGTACGCCGGAAACCCGGCACTTCTTCGATCAGCGGCGGCTGGCGCTGACGCGCCGGGACTGCGTGCTGGTCAACGTCGGCCGGGGCGTCACGGTAGAAACGCCGGCATTGTGCGCGCTGCTGGATCAGGGACACTTCGGCGGGCTGGTCCTGGACGTTGTGGATCCGGAACCGCTGCCGATGAACAATCCGTTATGGGGCTATGACCGCGTGATCCTGACGCCGCATGTTTCGGGTAACTATAACCAGCAGAGCACTTATGACACGGTAATCGCGATGGCGGTAGAGAATTTGCAGCGTTATCTGGACAAGCAGCCGCTGAAATACCGGGTTGACCGGAAGAGCGGCTACCGCGTTTCTAACAACCAAGAATAATTTGACGGATACCGGATTATGCTATATACTGTTATAGCATAACAACTGGGGTTGTCATGGTTTCGACAGGTCTAAGTTGGATTCAGACTGCAGTGGGGCGGCTGCCTAACAGCCAACAAAAAATAACTGGAAAATCTTTTTTAGCTAATCTGTTCGGTGGAAACCGTCAGGTTGCTTTCGCTGCTTAATATCTCAGCATAGAGATTGCAGCTGCTGCCGGTGATTCTTTCTTCAGGTTGCCGGACAGTATCAGAAATGAAGGATAAGGAGATTCGGAGTCTGGACGGATTTCCCGACAATCAACAGACAAACTCAGATAGTTTTGTCCGTTAACATATCTGTTTTATAAGCAAACGGAATAAACTGTAGATGTCTGAATGGGGACTATTCCTGGACCGGGGTTCGACTCCCCGCAGCTCCACCAAAAGTCGAACAGCCGAGCGCTTGCGCCCGGTTTTTTTGTTATTCTGTAAACGAAATAAAGGCAGGTTGCTGGAGTTGATCCAGCTGTGCGTCGGATGGTTTCAAACGCGCAAAGGCTTGACAGCTTGAGCTTATTTTTCAGAAGTGGTATACTATACTAAACCACTAGAAAAACGGTGAAATTATGAATGAGGAAGTCTTTGTCACACGCCAGCTCGATCAGTTTGAATCGATCACCCAGGCTTTGGAGGCCCGGGGTTTTCATTATACGTATCCGATTCTGAATCAGTCGGTGATCGAAGCGAATAAGCTGATCAGCGAACAGCTGCAGATTCCGATCGCAACTCGGATCTTCAGCTATCGAAAGCTGCGGATCGTAGAGGAAAAACCGCGGTCGATCGAGCAGGTCTACATTGAATATGAAAAAGTTCGCGGGATCGAGGCGCTGCCTTTAGAAAACCGGTCGCTGTACCGCGTGCTGCGGGAACAATTCGGCTATGATATCCGCCGCAATGAGGAGGAGATCCGGATCGTACATGCCAGCGAGGAAGAAGCGCGGCTGCTGCATGTGGCGGAGGACGCGGAAATTTTGATGAGTACGGGTCTGACCTATTTGGATTCGGTGAAGCCGTTTGAGTATTTTCAAATTGTCGCAATTCCCAGTTTCTTTAAGTTCAGGAGCGTGACGACCGTATGAGTATGGAAAAAGCAGTTTATGTGCAGTTGATGGAAAATATCCTGGAAAAAATCCGAACTGGCGAATACCGTGTGGGCGAAAAAATTATGTCTGAGCGTCAGATGGCGATGCAATATGGGATCAATCGCCTGACGGTCCGCAGCGCGATCAAAAAACTGGTTGAGGAAGGCACGCTGGTATCCATTCAGGGAAAAGGTACTTTTGTCAGCCGGCTGCCGAAAAATGAAAAGAAAGTACCCTTTGGCGACGCTGAGAATGTCAGTCTAAGCCGCAATCTTGTGCAAAGTGGTTTCCAATCCACCCGGACGGTGTTGTCATTCAAACGGATTGAGAACCAAGGAGTCACCCAGGATTACTTTCCGGACAGTCCATGGTTGTATGAACTCATCCGTCTGTCGCGGATTGACGATCAGCCTTACGCCTTGCAGATCTGTTATTTTCCCGCCGCACTGTTCAAGCAGCCGGAACGGTTTAACTTTGGCGAGGGTTCTTTGTACACCTATATGGAGATGCAGGGACACATGCCGAAGACGATTATTTCCAATATGGAAGTTCAGGAAGTTCCTGCTGCGTATCAGCAGGTGATGGAAGCGGGGCCGAAAAAACTGGTCTTTGCTTACGAATATTTCGGATTCGATGAAAAACATCAGTTAGTAGAATTTACAAAAGCCTATTATATGCCGGAATATACCTCATTTAAATACGTAACAAAGAAATAGTGTGAATTTCACACTTTTTTTATTGCAATCTTATGACATAAGGTGTATAAAATAATTAAGTGGTATATCAACTATACCAGATGAATAAACTGGTATAGTTGCAACAGCCTTGTGAGGAGGAGGAAAATCTTATGTCTGCATTACAAGCTGCTTTGATCGGCGTTGTCGCAGCCCTGTCCGTTTTGGAAGGCGGATGGCTGGGAGAATGCAAACTCCGCGAACCGGTGGTTACTGGTTTTCTGGTCGGTTTGATTTTAGGAAATGTCAAAGAAGGCCTGATCATCGGTGCTCAGCTGGAATTGATCTGGATGGGAACGGCCTCAATTGGTCCGACGGCCGGTCTGAGTATTGGTACCGGCGGCACAATCGGTACTGCGGTCGCCTTGTCGACGGGTTCAGGAATTGAAGTCGCGATGGCCTTCGGCGTTCCGGTTTCGATTCTGATGCAATTTTTACAAACCCTGGTGGATACAGCTTATTCCGGACCGATGCACACCGTTGACAAACTGATCGACGAGGGCGGTAAGGACAAGCAAATTATCTGGATCCACTGGCTTTGCGGAATCCTGACGTTTGTGATGTATCTGAGTTTGACGTTTGTCGCGTTATACTTCGGCAATGAAGTCATCAATGTGATTGTTAACAATCTGCCGGCCTGGATGACGAACGGCCTGAATGCAGTGGCCAAAGTTCTGCCGGCACTGGGCTTTGCCTTGTTAATGAACCTGTTATTGGAACAGGACCTGATTCCTTATCTGATTATCGGCTTCGCACTGACCGCCTGGCTGGGTATGTCGATGATCGGGGTGGCCGCGGTTTCTGTCGCGCTGGCCTGGATTATCTATCTGCTGAAACGGGATCAACTCAATTCAGCATCTGAACCGGAAGAGGAGGAACTGTAAATGACAACGTCGATGACGACACAGGACACCCCGCGTAAGCTGTCCAAAAAAGAATTCAAGCAAATCTACTGGCGTTCCTTTACGCTGCTGGGCTCCTTCAACTACGAACGGATGGAAGGCTTGGGCTTTCTGTATGCAATGATGCCAAGCCTGAAACGGATCTGGAAGGATGATCCTGAAGGCTATAAGGCCGCGCTGCATCGTCACATCGCCGCGTTCAACATGACCGTTGCTCCGTCGCCGTTTGTCATGGGTATTGCGGTTGCGATGGAAGAACTGGCCCACGATAATGAGGATTTCGACGTCGAATCGATCAACGCCGTCAAGGTTTCTCTGATGGGGCCATTATCCGGAATCGGCGATACGTTCTTCTGGGGAATTTTCAAAGTCATCGCCTGTTCGTTAGGCGTCAGCTTCGCCAGCCAGGGCAGTGTGCTCGGCCCGGTCATCCTGCTTCTGGCCTTTAATATTCCGAACTTTATAACCCGGTATTACTGCTTGAAAATCGGTTATAACAACGGCAGCAAGCTGCTTGAAAATCTGCAGCAATCCGGTAAGATGCAGCTGTTCACCTATTGCGCCGGAATTGTCGGCGTCGCCGCGATCGGCTGTATGATTGCCGCCTGGATCGGTCTGGAATGTCCGATCGCCTTCACGATTTCCGGCAGCGAAGTCATCGTTCAGCAGTATCTCGACGAAATCTGCCCGCAGCTGCTTTCTCTGGGTGCAACGCTGTTAATTTATCGGCTGCTGAAGAAAAAGATCAGCATCATGAAGCTGATTCTGATCATCGTTGTCGTGGCGTTTATCTGCGGTGTGTTCGGTATTTTGGCATAAGGGGGAAATACGATGGCAATTGTTGAAGTAAGAATTGACGACCGGCTGATCCATGGGCAGGTCTGCGGCTACTGGGTACCGCATCACAGCGTGGAAAAGATCGTTGTGATCGACGATAAAATCGCAAAGGACGAGATGCGCAAGACGGCGTTGAAATTCGGCTGTCCGGCCAAGGTGAAGCTGTCAATTCTGGACGCGCTGACAGCCTCCGACAAGCTGAAGCGCAATCTTGATAAAGGCAGCCGGGTAATGCTGCTGGCGGCCGGACCTGAACCGCTGCTAAAGATGGTGGAGGACGGTTATACGATCAAGCAGATCACCGTTGGAAACTTGTCGGGAAAGCCGGGTTATCAGCATGTAAAAAAGACATTGTATCTCTCCGACGCCGATATTGAGAACTTCAAACGGCTGGCGGATCACGGCGTTAAATTGCTCGTTCAGATGGTGCCGGACGATGTGCCGGAGGATCTGGCGGAAATTGTCCGAAAACTGTAGAAAGGAACGAGGAAGAAATTATGGAAAAACCAACGGTATTAGGTTATATGAAAGATCAGCCGCGGGCGTTAAGGGCTGCCTTTGCGCACCGCGCGGAGTTTGTCGAGCCCTTTCGCCAGCTGTTTGAGGAGCTGCCGATCAAAAAAGTGCTGTTTTTCGGTTCTGGTACTTCCTACAACGCATCGCAGATTGCGGCTTACGAGTTTAAGCAATTGTGCGGTTTGGAAGCGCAGGCTCATTATCCAACGGTGTTCGCGCATTACGAACGCGCCGATTGGACCGGCCTGCTGAAGAAAGAAGAAATAATGTTTGTCGGCATCAGCCAGTCCGGGACTTCGATTTCGACGATCGAGGTCATGGAAAAGGCACGCAGCGAAGGCTATCCGACCGTAGCACTGACGGAGAATCTTGACAGCGAGATCACCCGGCATGTCGATCATGTCATCCATCTGCTTTGCGGTAAGGAAGAAACACCGCCGGAAACCCGCGGTTATACCGTGACGTTGCTGCAGCTGTATTTGTGGGCGCTGGCCGCAGCCGAGGTTCGCAGCACGCTGACAGCTCAGGAAGTCAGTCAGGCGCTGGCGGAAACTGAAACGTTTGTCAATCAGTTCGATCAGGTGATGACGGAGAGTGAAGCCTGGTATGACCGCAATGCGACGACGATTGTCAACAGTGACCGGATTTATGTCCTGGGCTACGGTATCGACTATGGTTCGGCTTTAGAGGGCATGCTGAAGATCGGCGAAATGCTGCGGCTGCCGACGATCGGCTATGAAATTGAGGAGTATTCCCATGGACCGACGATGGCGATCACACCGAAGCAGACTATCCTGATGCTGGGCTCGGATGAAGCGGAATGGAATCGCTGCCTGCAGTTTCGCGAAGCGTTCCGCAAATATACCGATCGCGTGCATCTGATCACGGTGAAGGATACGCCGGCGGACGATCGCGATTTAGTGTTCAGCGTCAAAGCGAATAAGTATCTGGCGCCGATTATGCTGACGATTCCCTTCCAGTTTGTCGCTGCCAAGGGGGCTAAGGATACTAACATTGATACCAATGAAAATCCGTTCAAAGAAGAACTGGCGCATTTGCCGGAAGCCTAAACGGAGAGAATTGCGATGAGCACAGGAATTATTGTGATGGGGCATGGTCATTTTGCCAGCGGCATTACTTCGTCGCTGGAACTGATCATGGGCTCTCAGCCAGATTACGAAGCGCTTGACTTTCCGGCGGAATCGGATAAGGAAGATTTAAAAAAGCGATTGAATACGGTGTTGGAAAGACTGGAAAGAAACGAGCAAATTATTATTTTGGCGGATCTGTTCAGCGGGACGCCGTTTAACGTGGCGATGGAAATTGTGACGGAGAAACCCAATCTGAAGCTGTATTATGGCTTAAATTTGGGGATGTTGATGGAATTGATCTCACGCCGGATGTTTCAAGGGGATGCAGAACTAAGCGAAGGACTGATTGAGATCGGCCGGCAGCAGATCGGATTGTTTGATCCGGAAGCCATGGAGGCTTATACGGAAACTGGCGAGGATGAGTTATAGAAAAAGCGAGGTCCAAGTTGGCGGTGATCAAAAATCAGGATCCTGTTCATCTTTTGGCTGGATAGTTTAAGAATAACCGCGGCCTGAAATTATCAACAATAATTAAAATAGAAAATACCGTTATCTTCATCCTTTTCAAGGGAGGGGACAACGATATTTTTTATAGAAACCAGGAATTACTCACGACATTCCTGCCTGCTTTTGCAACGTCTGAGCCAAGATAGAATCACAGAGATTCTGGAGATCGGGAAACAAGCGTTGTTTGTTATAACCCATATTATCCAGGAAACCAAGCGTTTCACGGCGTTCTTTATCTGACAGTCGGATCGAAATACAGCGGGCGCTGCGGCGAATTTCTTTCGCCGCTTCATCGCCCTCAATGGAAGACGGGATGGAGAACAACCCCGCCTGGGCGATCAGCCGGGCATTGCTGGAACTGCCGTTGTAGATGATTAAGCCCTGAGGCTGGGGATCGTCAGCTTCGATATTCAGTTCATTTAACGCGGCATTTCGTTGCTGAACTAGGGATATGAACTGGGCTTTATCACGAAGCTGGTTCAGAAATCCAGCATATTCCTCAATGAATTCAGTATCCGCTTCCCTTTTGGTCTGGGAATAACAACGATGGATTAAAATCTGTTCCTTAAGCGGCAGAACAAACAACTCATAATAACCATCGTCAGGCTGCTTATTTTCAGACAAGGCAAAGTATAAAGCAGTGAAAGGATTGTAAGTCCAGTCGATCAATCGGGTGGGAATCCCGTAATGCTGGGCACAGGCAACATAATCAAGCGTTTCCATCGTGCCGGATAACAAATTGGATGCCCGCTGCCGGAAAGCATGAAGCAGCGCGAATTCCTGATCTTTTAAATTAACGAGAGCTTGCGTTTCCCGGTCGTATTTGCGGCAGATCGAAGGATTTAATTCGCTGCGCCGGCTAATGCCGCGGAAAATATACTGATCGCTGCGGGTAAGGCGGATCAGATCGTTAATGAGAATTTTGGAACTGGTATAGTTTTCTTTGATGGGTGATTCGTCCATAAACGCCTACCTCCTGATTGTTGACTGTGGATTTTTGATCAGATTAATTCTATCATAAAATAAAGCGGGACCGCTGACAAGCAAAAACGCTGACTTCGCCGTAATCATCAAACCTGACGGCGTCTGGATGCGGACCTGCAGGACATCGCAAGTGCAGGGAGTAAATCAAACAACGAACAAAATTTTAAGATATCAGATCAGATAAAAGAAACAGACGCTGAGCGCGGGAAACATGAAAATCAAAGAGAAAACGTCGCCGGCGCCCGATTAAACGCTTGACGAAATGCGCTTCCCATTGTAAAATAATAATGTTACGTGCCCATGGCGCAATTGGATAGCGCATTTGATTCCGATTCAAAAGGTTGCAGGTTCGAGTCCTGTTGGGCGCACCATTGGTAATATAACGTTTGGATGTTGAACTCTGATGGAGCTTATGAAAGCTTAAATTCAGGGGTTAAAGACATCCAAATTTTTTTTGTCCGCAAAGTTTGATTCAGGATTTTGATATTGAATGGGAGTAGTTCAGAATTCTGGATTTATGCTATACTAAACAGGAAGAAAAGACGAAGATGAGGTTGAAATATGGATCGTAATTATGCAAAAGTGATGATTTCGCAGGCCGGTGAAAGCTGGCTGGATAAAGGGCAGATGTGGATGTACCGCAATAATCTGATCGGAATAGAAGGAACGCCGGAAAATGGAGCCCCGGTGGATATCGTTACGGAAAACGGGCGTTATCTGGGCACGGGCTTTTACTCGGAAACCAGTCATATCGTCGTGCGGATTCTGACTAAGAATCCTGAAGTGGTGATTGACCGGGAATTCTTTCAGCGGCGGATTCAGTTCGCTTATGCTTTCCGGAAAACTGTGGAGAGCGATAATCTTGCCAACTGCCGGCTGATTTTTGGCGAGGCGGATCAGCTGCCGGGTTTGACGGTGGATCGGTATAACGACATTCTCGTCACGCAGATCAGCGCTTATGGGATGGAAAAGATCAAACCGATGATCTATGACTTGTTGCTGGAAACGCTGCGGCAGGATGGTCAAACGATTCAGGGAATCTATGAACGCAATGATATCCAGGTCCGGGCCAAGGAAGGCTTGCCAATGGAAAAAGGCTTCTGGGGCGGCGTTTCCCTGCCGACGACAACAGTGATTAATGAAAACGGCCTGAAATTGAATGTGGATATCGAAAATGGTCAGAAAACCGGCTATTTCCTGGATCAAAAATCAAACCGAGTGCTGCTGCGGCAGATGGCCCATGGCAAGCGGGTGCTCGACTGTTTCAGTCATACCGGGGGTTTTGCCCTGAACGCGGCTTTGGGCAACGCGCAAAGCGTGGTCGCGGTCGATGTCTCCCAGACGGCATTGGATCAAGGCCGGGCGAATGCCGTGCTGAATCATCTGGAGGACCGGATTCAATTTGTGAAAGCTGACGTTTTTGAATATCTGGATCGCTGCGCGATGGGACAATACGATATCATCGTACTGGATCCGCCGGCGTTCACCAAATCCCGGAAAACGATCCATCAGGCGTATGCCGGCTATAAACGCATCAATTATCAGGCGATGAAACTGCTGCAAAACGGCGGTTATCTGATCACCTGCAGCTGTTCGCGGTTTATGGAAATTGATAATTTCGAGAAGATGCTGCGGGAAGCGGCGCAGGAAGCCGGCGTGACGCTGAAGCAGGTTTCCGTTACCCAGCAGAATCATGATCATCCGATTCTCTGGACAATGGAGGAGACCTCTTACCTTAAATTCTATATTTTCCAGATCATTGAGGCATAACCTGGCCAGAAGAAAAAGGTAGACGGGGAATGCAGGAAAACGTTTGACGAATAGCGCGGTAAGGAGAAAATAGCAGTCATGGAGCAGGAGAACTTATTATTACAGAATCTGGATCAGCTGCATACGACAGCGATGGGCGCTGAGCGGATCCGCAGAAACTTACAAATCAGGGAGGAAGACGTCGTCGGCTGGTGCCGTAAGCAGATCGCGTTGCCGCAGACCAAGATTCAGCGCAAGGGAAAAAACTGGTATGCGCTGACGGAAGACTGCCGGATTACGATCAACGCGCACAGTTACACCTTGATCACGGCTCATCGCGAGAAAGCAGGAGAGTAGGTTTTCCAAGGAGATTGGGTCAGCGAGAAGTCCCTTGCCGACGGTACTTTTGTCCTTTATAATGGGGATATGGGAAACCGTTAAAGAAAGTGGGGGCGTGATCGGCATGACAGAAGTTTTAGTGACAGGCAATATTTTTGTTCAAGTTTTTTTGAAGTATATCTTCGATCTTGTAGAAATTGTTTTATTAATCATGATTTATCGCTTATTGAAAAAGAAATGCGGCTGACGCTGTCAACAGGCATTCGGATAACGCTGATCAGCAGCGTTCCGGATGCCTGTTTGAATCTAGGATGTCTGTATTTCAGGAAAGGATGGAACGAAGATGGAAAGACCGGCTTTAAATCGATCGCTGGATGCGTCGACCTTTAGGAATCATTATTATCTGAAAGAAGAATTGGTCCGTTTTTGCCGGGCATCGGGCTTGCCCGTCACAGGCGGAAAAACAGAACTGACGGAAAGAATCGCCTGTTTCTTAGAAGGCAAACCGGTTGAGCGCGTGAAGGTGACGAAAGTCAGAACGAAGCTTGCCGGCACGCTGAGCGAAGAAACGCTGATCGAATCGCCATTTGTCTGTTCTGAAATCCACCGGGCTTTTTTCAAAGCGAAGACCGGTTCGTCGTTTTCGTTTAACGTCGCTTTCCAGAAATGGCTGAAAAGCAATGCGGGCAAAACGTATGGCGATGCGATTGAAGCCTATGCCCGGATTCGGAATGAGAAAAAAACGAAACAAACTCCGATCGATTCGCAATTTGAATACAA
>OLRK01001279.1_pt1 | contig 21856 bp, 19 predicted proteins | sample 1672911 | NCBI WGS metagenome assembly OLRK01 (sample SAMEA3136736, study PRJEB25190) | human gut metagenome | biome: human gut; feature: human-associated habitat; material: faeces | place: Austria | collected 2013 | reverse complement strand
ATCCCCTCAAGATTGAGGGGTAGGGGAGTTGATGTGTCGAAGACACTTTTTTATCGCGGGAAACGGAGTTTTATATAACATAGAGCCCCGGCGGAGGAATGTTTCGCGCAGACGAAGATGGCCGCGACGCAGCCGCGCCGACCCGGCGCGAGCTGCTCTGTGGCGCACATTTTTTTTCACGTCTTTTTGGTGCGCTGAAAGGGGAGGCTGGGGAATCTGGCGGATCCGGTTCTAAGGGGCGGCAGCGGCGGCATAGAATATTTACGGAAGGGGTGATCGCTTGTCTAATTATAGGAGACTGATTTCATATATCTACGCGTATGAAGGCGCTGTAAAAGGGAAAAATATCGGTTTCGCGAAACTGGAGGCCAGAAACGGGCAGTGCAGAATCAGCGTCAGTGTAAAAAAGGTTTACGTAGGAGGAAACGATTTGGGAGTTTATCTGCTGTCCGCAGGCGGGGAAATCCTCCTGGGAAAGATTTTTATCCGCTCCGGTGCTGGGGAATTTCGCACTGCGGTCAAGGTGGACAATGTGGAGGAGAGCGGGAAAACGCTGGACAGCTGCTATGGCCTGACCATCCACGATGTGCAGGACAGCTGGAGGGCCTACACTACCATCTGGGATGACGCTGTTGCCCAGGACTCGGAGGATACGGTGGCCTATGCGGCGGAGATTGAGCTGGCGGGGGTGACCTCCGAAAACCTGCGCAGAGAAGGAAAGCAGGAGGAAAGGGAAAACGAAGGAGGCAGGGCTGTCACACCGTTTCAGCTGCTGCAGGCTCCGCCGCCGCAGATTACGGCGGATTTTGAGAGCTCCGGGGCCATTGTCCCCGCTGGGAGGATGGAGCCGGATGCTTTGTCTGGAGGGGAAAACGGCGCAGATGGCTCTGCCGGAGAAATGAGCCGGGAGGAATCGCTGGAAACGGAAACGGTCAGAGCTGCCAGGACGGCGGAAATGGCCGGAGCCGGCGAACCGGTTTCAGAGAAAAATGATGTGGAACGGCCGTGGGAGAGTGGCCGGCAGACGGAAGGCCAGGCTCCGGAACGGTGGGGATTTGGAGAAAATGGGCGGGAAGGGACAAACGGCGCGGAAACGCCGGGACAGATAGGAAAAAATTCTCCCGTATCCAGATATATGTCGGGAACGGGCTCCGTCCGTGAGGAAATCAGCCGTTTTCGCGGCACCGGCCCCCGTACCGGTTTTCCCAGGTGGAGAGGCGGTATGCCGGGAGGAACGGGAATGGGGATGTCCGGCCGTCCAGGAGCGGCCGGAGGAACCTGGACGGGAACGGTCGGAACGGCGGAGCGGGAAAGCGCAGGCTCCGGTTCCGGAACGGCAGTGGAAATGAGAGATGCCGGGGGAGCAGGAACGGCAGGAGCCGTGGCGGCGGAACCGGCTGGCGGTGGAGCGTCCAGCCCTTCCGCCAGAGCGATTTTGTGGAACGCAGCCACCGGAATGATGAGAAATCGACGGGAAACAGCTGCTGTCCAGAACCCAAACCGCCAGGCGTGGATGCCGTCGAAGCTGTCGGCGGGAATGCCCTGTGTACAGCCGGAGCCGCCTATGCCCGCGCCGGGGATAGGGCCAACGATGCCGATGCCGGGGACGCAGCCAGAACTGCCACAGCAGCCGGGGGCGCAGCCAGAAATACCGTCGCCGCAGCCAGGGAACCAGCCGGAACTCCAACCGCCCCAGTGGCCGGGAGCGCAGCCAGAACTATCGTCGCCACAGCCGGGAACAGGGCCGGAATTTCCCCTTCCATCACCGGAATTTCAGCTGGAACTGCCGTCACAGCAGCCGGGAAACCAGCCGGAACTCCAGCTGTCGCAGCCGGGAGCACAGCCGGAACTGCCGCCTCTCCAGCCGGAACTTCAGCCGGAACCTCCGGCGGCCTCACCGGCAGCCAGGCCGGAGCTGTCGTCTCTGCCGCCGTCCCTGCAGCTGGAGATGCCCCAACCACCCAGGCGGACAATATTTGTGCCGCCGTCGGCCCCGCCAGCTCCTCCGGAACTTCAGCCAGCCGCCGCGGCTGCGGGAGAAACTGCCGCCCCAAACATGGCAAATCCCAGCATAACCGCCGCCGGTTCAGCCGGTTTGGCGGAAATCGCGGAAAATCAAAATCCGGGGATCGGAATTTTCGGAACGCCAGGAACTTCTGGAACGCCCGAAACCCCAGCGGTTTCAGGCCCAGCCGTTTCAGCCGGAACCTCCGCCTCCCGGGAGACGCCGGAAGTTCCCGTTTCCCCTCCGCCGGCCCAGGAAGTTTCCCTTCCTGACGAGCCGGAGGAAGCCCCGGAGAGCGGGGCGCCCTTAGATCCGGAGATAAGCGCCGAGGCAGTGTGGAGCAGTTTCCGGAAACAATACCCGAAAATCGACGCGTTCGACTACGAAAACGGCTGTGAAATTCTAAAAATCCGCCCCCAGGATATCGGCCTTCTCCCCCGGGAAAACTGGACCTACGGAAATAACAGCTTTCTTCTCCACGGATACTACAATTACCGCTGCCTGATCCTGGTGCGCTTAAATAACCCGGGCGGCCGCGCCCGTTTCCTCCTAGGCGTGCCCGGCCACTATTTCAGCAACGAAAAATACATGGCCTCCATGTTTGGGTTTCCCCATTTCGTGCTGTCAAAAAAACAGCCGTTGGAAAACGGCCGTTTTGGCTACTGGTACACCGACGTGCGGCTGGGCCAGTGATGTTTCATGCCGCGCCGGAACGCGGCCGTCCCGCCAGCTATTTTCCCCGCGGGAGCGCCTTTCCGCCGGAAATGTTCCGGCGATAGAGATCGTGATTTTTATAAAAAGATAGCCGGAAATGACTCCGGCCAGCCGTCAGTAATCTACGCCCCGCAGGCAGACTTCCTCTACATAAGGCCGGACGATGTCCGCGAAGGCCAGCAGCTCCTCCCTGCGAAAGCCGGAGAAACCAGGGAACAGGACGCGGTCCGATTCCACGTAATTCTGGATGAAATACCGCTCCGCTCCCTGGAGCCAGCGGCCAATGGCCTCAAAATCCTCCTCCGTGTGCAGCCCTTTTACGGCAGTGGTGCGGAATTCGTAAGGCACGCCGCAGGAGCGGACAAAGGAAATGCTCTCAGAAATGGTGTCGGTGTTAATATTCGGCGCCCCGGCCACCATTCCGTAATTTTCCGGGCTGGATTTGATGTCCATGGCGATGTAGTCCAGCAGCCCTTCGGAGCAAAGCCGTTTTACCACGTCGGGACGATAGCCGTTGGTATCCAGTTTCACCAGAAGGCCAAGCTCCCGGATTCGCCGGATGAGAATTTCCAGATCGGGAGACAGGGTCGGCTCTCCGCCGGTGATGCAGACGCCCTCTAGCAGGGATGCCCGGCGTTTCAGCACGTCTAAAACCTCATCCATGGTACACTGTTCCTCGGCGTCCTCCGTCAGCAGCTCCGCGTTGTGGCAGAAGGGGCACCGGAAATTGCAGAGCCCTAAAAATATGGTCGCGGCCACGTGGCCGGGGTAGTCCAGCAAAGTTGTTTTCTGAAATCCGCAAATCTTCATTTTTCCGTCCAATCTTTCTCTTTTTTTGATTTTCCTATATAATGATACCAGAGTCAAAAGATTGGAAATCCGATGCAAGCTTGCTTGCAAGAGGGTTTTCGACCTTAGGACCTCAACATCATATAATAGCATCAGATATATCATAACATCAAAGCCGGGCCATTTCCATAGCCGGGAGAGAAAATCCCCGGCTGTAGTGGAAACGTCCGCCCGGCAAATTCCAATGAACAGGAGAAATCATCGCCATGGTGAAAATCGCGTTGTCACCCGAAGAAAAATATATGAAGGAAGCCATCCGTCAGGCGAGAAAGGCGGAGGCGCTGGGGGAGGTGCCCATCGGCTGCGTGATCGAATATGAGGGAAAGATCATCGGCCGCGGCTATAACCGCCGCATGACCGACAAAACCACTCTGGCCCACGCGGAAATTGCCGCCATAAAAAAAGCGTGCCGCGCCATGGGAGACTGGCGGCTGGAGGGCTGCACCATGTATGTGACCCTGGAACCGTGCCCCATGTGCGCCGGAGCCATCGTCCAGGCCCGGATCCCCAAGGTGGTCATCGGCTGCATGAACCCTAAAGCCGGCTGCGCCGGATCTGTCGTAGACCTGCTCCACCAGGACGGATTTAACCACCAGGTGGAAACGGAGGTAGGTGTGATGGGCGAGGAGTGTTCCAGAATGTTGAAGGAGTTTTTTCGGGAGCTGCGGAGGAAAGGGAAAAAGAAATAGGCAGGATGGGAAATGCGCCTTGACATAATGGAATTTTCCTGTATATTAAAAGTAAGACGTATATAACGATACAGATGATATGGGAGGGCAATTCATGAGAGAGAATGTCGTTGTGCCGTTATACCAACAGATCAAGGAGGACATCAAGGCTGCGATCCAGAGCGGAAAGTATCAGCCGAAGGAGAAGATTCCTCCGGAGCCGGAACTGAGCGCGGAGTATTCTGTCAGCCGGATCACGGTCAGACGGGCGGTGGAAGAACTTTGTACGGAAGGGTATCTGGTAAAACTTCAGGGGCGGGGAACATTTGTGAGCACGCCGCGGATTCACCGTAAGATCATGGAAAGCAGCGTTCCGAAAAGTTTTACAAACACGTGTCGGGATCATGGAATGACAGCGGGAGCCCGTTTGCTGCAGCGGCAGATCGTGCCGGTGCGTCAGGATGAGCAGGAATTTTTTGGCCTGGGGCCGGATGCGCTGCTGGTTTATATTCAGAGACTGAGGACGGCGGACGGGCAGCCGATTTTCCTGGAAAATCTGTTTCTGCCTTATGAACAGTACCGGTCTTTAATGACGGCGGATCTGACGGACTGTTCTCTGTTTGAAACCATAGCGGGGATTTCCGGGCACAGTCCGTCGGGTACGACCTACCGGACGCTGGAGATCACCCGGGCCAATGCGGAACAGGCTCAGAGGCTGGGGGTTCCGCTGGGAGAACCGCTGTTTTATTTGAATGTTCATTTTGTAGACGAATGCGGCGCGCCGCTTTGCATCGGGCGCCAGTATTATATTGGCAGCAGATATATGTTTGAATTGTGAGAAAGGCAGGGCAGCCGGTTTTGGCAGGCCCTGTCTTTTTGTACCATGGGAAACGGTGTTGCCCCATGATGCAAAAGCCACCGCCGGGATGCGTTCCGTTTTCTGCTATAGGAAACCGCGTTTCCTATGCCGCAAAAGCCACCGTCAGAATGAGCGCTCTGCATTCATTCTCCCTTCTTGAAAGACACGGTCAATGCAAATCAAAATTTCCTAGTCAAAATATCTAAAAATTACAGGCTCAATTTATCCAATTCCCACAAAAACATATTTTTTGCTGCAATATTCTTGACAGACTTCGGAAATCTGTTATAGTAATTATAACGACTATGACGTCTATAACGATAATGACGATACAGATGTCAAAAAGAAATTAAGAAAAGGAGGGGTAATACAAATGAACCGGATCATTTTAGCATCCCATGGGGGAATGTCAGCGGGAATGAAGGATACGGTGGAGATGATTCTGGGCGAACTGCCGAATCTCTATGCGGTGGCAACCACCAGAGATGAAACGGAGAGTATTCTGGAGACGGTCAGACGGCTGCTGGCCGGGTTTGCTCCGGAAGATCGGGTGTACATACTCACGGATGTGCTGGGAGGCAGCGTCAATAACCATATGCTTATGCTGCTGCGTGAGCGGCCCGATCTGACGATTATCTGCGGTATGAATATCTGTCTGGCTATTAACCTTGCCACATCGGACGGGCCGGTGAGTGAGGAGGAGCTGAAAGAATTTATCGCTCAGGCCAGAGAGCAGATCATGAACTGCACGGAACTTGTAAACGAGGCAGATATGGATGAGGAGGACGACTTATGATTAAGCTGGTGAGACTGGATTACCGTTTGCTGCATGGCCAGGTGGTGTTTGCGTGGACTTCCTACGTGGGGGCGCAAAGGATTATTGTAGTGGACGACGAGGCCGCTACGGATGAACTGAAAAAATCCGCCCTTTCCTTAAGTAAGCCCACAGGCGTAAGGTTAAACATTTTCACCCTTAAAACGGCCCTTGCGAAAATGCCGAAGGTAGAGACGTTAAACGAAAACATCATGATGATTTTTGGGAATACGGCCACCCTCCGGGCATTCTGTGAGGCCTATCCCAAGATCAAAGAGATCAACTACGGCGGTTTGGCAAACAAGGCTGGGGCGAAACAGTTTGCAGGCGCCATTTTCATGACAGAGAAGGAGCAGGTGGACACCCGCAGGCTGCTGGAAATGGGAATTAAGCTGTATATGCAGCAGACTCCCAGTTATAAAAAAGAGGTGCTGGAAAATATCTGATTCCAGATCCTGGATTTGGGAAACCGGGATACCCTCAGCAATTACAAAAAGGAGGAAATAAGAAATGTTTGTTACATCCCTCATCCTCGGACTCATCGGCGTTCTCTGTATTCTGGATTCCAGGCTGCTGGGGCGTCTGAATCTGGAGCGTCCGCTGATCACAGCTACCCTGGTGGGACTGGTTCTGGGAGATCTGCCCGCCGGACTGGCCATGGGAGCCACGCTGGAGCTGATCAGCCTGGGTATTGTAAACATAGGAGCGGCCGCGCCGCCTGACATGAATATGGCGGCGATCATTTCCACGGCATTCGCGATCCTGACGGGAGCCAGCGCGGAGACGGCCCTGACCATTGCCATTCCCATCGCGGTGCTGGGACAGATGATTGGTGTGCTGATGCGCACGGTTCTGGCAAATTTAACCCATGCGGCAGACCGCGCCATCGAGGCCGGAAACTTCGGGCGGGCCCGGAGTATGCACATCGTCTGGGGCACGCTGCTGTATGCGCTGATGTATTTTGTCCCCATCTTCCTGGCGGTTTTTGTAGGTACGGATTTTGTACAGAAACTGGTGGAGGTGATCCCGGCGTGGCTGACCGATGGCCTGAACCTGGGAGCCAAATTTCTCACCGCTTACGGTATCGCCCTTCTGCTTTCCACCATGCTCAACAGGGATCTGACCGCATACTTCCTGTTAGGCTTTTTCATGGTAGGCTATCTGGGGCTTAACATTACGGCAATCGCCATTTTTGCCTGCATCCTGGCTTTCATCATCAGCAAGAACGGGAGCAGGGGAGGAAACAGTGCAGGCGGAGAATCCAGCGACGATTACGACCCGCTGGAGGACGACGATGATCCGCTGGAAGCGTAAAAGGAGGGAACGATATGAGCAGTACAAAGGGTTCTAAGAAAGAGTGCAGCAGCTTTCAGAGATACTGGCAGTTTTTCTGGCGCTCCTGGGCGATCCAGGCGTCGTGGAACTACGAGCGGCAGATGAACATGGGATTTTTATACGGCATTGCGCCGACCATTGACCGGCTGTATCCCGATGAAAACGATCCGGAGCAGCTGGCACACAAAAAAGAGGCGTATGAACGGCATATGGCATTTTATAACTGCACGCCGCAGACCAGCGCGTTTGTGCTGGGGCTGTCCGCCTCCATGGAGGAACAGTATGCCGCAGACCGGGAAAATTTCAATCCGGAAACGATCAACGCGGTAAAAACATCCTTAATGGGCCCCCTGTCCGGCGTCGGCGATTCCTTCTTTCAGGGAACGGTCCGCGTCATCGCCTTTGGCCTGGGCATTTCCCTGGCACAGCAGGGCAGCATTTTAGGCCCCATCCTGGCAATGGTGATTTCCTTTGTGCCGTCCTGGTTTGTGACCTGGTTCGGCGGCAAGTTAGGCTATACCATGGGCAGCAAATACCTTTCCAAACTTCAGACAGGAAACCTGATGGACCAGCTCATGCAGGTCTGCGGAATCGTAGGCTTGATGGTGGTGGGCGCCATGGTTGCCAGTATGGTAGGGATCACGACCCCGCTGGTGTTTGAAAGTACAGGGTTGGTGCTGCAGGATATTGTGGACAGCATTCTTCCGCAGGCGATTTCCCTTGGGGCGACTATGCTCATGTATTGGATGATCAAAAAGAAATTTAAGACCAGCTGGCTGCTGCTCATCTGTATTCTGGGCGGCATATTACTGAACGTTGTGGGTATTTTGGCGTAATCCGGTGAGGAAACCGGTTTGCATATTAAGTAAAAAAGGATTCAGGAGGTAACATATGTATAACATTGATTTAAGCGTACCGAAACAGATTGTAGCAGACATTCTCAGCAAGAAAACCGTGGAAAATGTAGCGTTTGTAGGCTGCGGCGCATCCAAGTCCGAGCTTTACCCGGCCAAGTATTTCCTGGCAAACGCCAGCAAAAAGCTGCGCGTCGCCCATTACACCGCCAATGAGTTCAATTACGATACTCCGGACTGGCTGGGGGAGACCACAGTGGTGATCACCGCATCCCTGGGCGGCAGCACCCCTGAGACCGTAAAGGCCAATTCTGTGGCGAAGGCAGCGGGAGCGACGGTAGTCAGCGTCACCCACGCCGCAGGTTCCGCCCTGACAAAAGAGGCAGATTACTCTATCGTACACGGTTTTGAGGCAAACTACGCGGCAAAGCTGGAAAAAATGGGCTATGTGATGGCTCTTGCCCTGGAAATCCTTCAGCAGACGGAAGGTTATGAGAAATATGACAAGATGGTAGAAGGTTTTGAGAATATTTTCGAGCTGGCGGAAACTTCCGCTCAGGCCGCCCGCAAGGCCGCGAAAGAGTTCGCGGAGGCGTACAAAGACGCTCCCGTCGTCTATGTGATGTCCAGCGGCGCCAGCGCCGAGGTGGCTTACTCCACATCCATCTGCCTGATGATGGAAATGCAGTGGATCAACTCCGGCAGTTTCCACGCCGGCGAGTTCTTCCACGGACCGTTTGAGATTGTGGACAAGAATGTGCCCTTTATCCTGCTGATGAACGATGGAAAGACGAGAGCCATTGATTCCCGCGCCCTGACGTTCTTAGAGCGGTTCGATGCCCTGACTACGGTGGTGGACGCCAAGGACTACGGCCTTACCTCTGCGGCGAGCAGCGACGTGGCCACCTATTTCAACCCCCTGCTGCACACTGCGGTGTTCCGCGTATTCGCGGAGGAGCTTTCCTATATCCGTCAGCATCCCCTGACAAAGCGCCGCTATATGTGGAAACTGGAGTATTGATCGAAAAAAGTGTCTGAAACGCGGGAGGAGCCTGGGATGAAAAAAGGGATCATCTTTGATATGGATGGCGTGCTGGCCGATACGGAATATTTTTATCAGCAGAGACGGGAGGCGTATCTTCGGGAAAAGGGATTTGTCCGCCGGGAGAATACGGATTTTACAGGCTCTAACGAAAAGGCGATCTGGGAAACGCTGGTGCCGGATGATCCCTGTCTCAGGGAGAAGATGATGTTGGAGTATCGGGAATACCGGGCCCATCATCCGGAACCCTATGAAAAGCTGGTGGATCCTTTGGTAAAGCCGCTGTTTGAGGAGTTAAAACGGCGGGGGCTAAAGGTGGCGATCGCTTCCTCCTCCGAGCCGGCGGCCATTCAGGCGATGATAAACGCGGCGGATGTGGGCGGGCTGGTGGATTTTGTCATCAGCGGGACAGAATGCCTGGCCCATAAACCGGCCCCGGAGATCTACGAGAAAGCGCTGGCGGCGCTGGGGTTAAAATCCGGAGAGGCGGCAGCGGTGGAGGACTCTCCCACAGGCATCGCCTCCGCGAAAGGGGCGGGGCTGACGGTGTACGCGTTAAAGCCGCGCCATGGGGAACATCTGGATCAGTCCGCCGCCGATGAGATATTAACACAGCTTACGGAACTGCTGGAATTCCTGTAGGGAGACGGGGGTTACAGACGCAGGCTGTTTGTAAAAATTCAAAAAGTTTCAAAAGTGGGGAACGGGGGCGGAAAACGGGAAGAACCCTGAAAACTCCCGTCCTCCCACCTTGACAAACCCCCCGCAACCGTTTATACTAAACAAGCTGGCAGACATTTTGCCGGCACAGCGAGATTGTCATAAAGTTTCCGTGCAGCCGGGGAGATAGCGGTGCCCTGTACCTGCAATCCGCTCTAGCAGGGGTGATGTCCTGTCCCGGACATTTTACTGCAGAGCTGCCTTTCGTAAGCGGCGATGACGTTTGGGTCTTGCGCAATAGGAATTCATGAACCGTGTCAGGGCAGGAATGCAGCAGCACTAAGTGAAACCTCCTATGTGCCGCAAGGCAGCCTGGACTGAGCTGGCTGCGGGAGTAACGTCTGTGGTGGATGTACAAAACAGGACGCACGGATTAAAAATAATATTTGACAGATAAGAATGTCCGGAGCAGAGAGATCTGCGGCCGGATATTTTTTCGTTCAATTCTCATTTTCAGAGCTTTAGCTCCCATTTCATAGAACCCTTCTAATATAAAACTATAAGCCCTCTATTTCTTTCAAATTCTTTAATTATCCCGCCCGCTCTTTATATATTCCCAATATAAGCTATAATAAAGAAAACGCGAACTCCAAAACCCCTCGCCTCGCCCTCAAACCGCAAGGAGGTATCCGATGTCAAATACAACAAACACAAATTCCCCCAGACCCCGCCTATTCCGCTGGGAGGACCCATACGACCTATCCGGCAGCAGCGCCCTTTTCCTGGAGGCAGTCCGGGAAAATGTGAGCTGGCACGCCAGCCGCTGCCCCCGCTACGCCCGAATTCTGGAACGGGAAAAATTTTCGCCCCGGATGATCAAAGGGGAAGAAGATCTCTGGAAAATTCCCGTGATCCCCACCCTTTACATCAAGAGAAACCGTCTCTATTCCATCCCCAAAAACCAGGTGCGTCATACCGCCGTCTCCTCCGGCACCGGGGGAGTGCGGAGCCGGGTGATTTACGATTTCTCCTCCCTGGCCTGCGGCGCGGCCATGGTAAAAACCGTTCTCAGCTATCACAGGATCTTCTCCCCGGTGCCCTGCCGCTACCTGGTCATGGGCTACGAGCCCTACGCCGGAGTGGAAACGGGAACCGTCCAGACCGCCTTCGGCGCCACCTTCGCGGCCCCGGCGGCCAGCCGCACTTACGCTTTGAAACGGGACGAAGACGGAGAATACTGCCTCAACCGGGACGGCCTTCGCCGGGAACTGTCCCGACTGATAAAAGAAGAACAGACGGAATCTCCCTTCCGCCTGCCTCTGCGGATTGTAGGCTTTCCGTCCTATATCTTTTTCCTGGCCTCTGAGCTTGACAGACGGGGAATCCGCCTGTCCCTGCCGCCGTCGTCCTGCGTGCTCATGAGCGGCGGCTGGAAAACCTTCTGGCGGCAGGAGATCGGCAGAGACGAGCTCTACCACCTGGTGGAGCGGGTGTTCGGCATCCCGTCCGCCCGGGTGTTTGAGTTTTTCAGCGCGGTGGAGCACAACATCCTCTACCGCTGCTGCAAAGAGGGCCATTTCCACGTGCCGGTGTACAGCCGGGTGATCGTGAGAAATCCCGATACCTTAGAACCAGTTCCCGACGGCGAACCAGGGATTTTGAGCTTTGTGACGCCCCTTATGACGGGAATGCCCCTGGTGAGCGTCATGACCGACGATCTGGCCGTCATGGGGCGGCCGAAACCGGGAAAAACCTGCGCCTGCGGCTGTTCCACCCCTTATTTTAAGCTCCTGGGCCGCGCCGGCGCCAGACAGCTGGTTACCTGCGCCGCCGGGGCGGCGGAAAAGCTGAAGGAGGCTGTGAATGAATCATTCTAACTGGAAATCAGAACTATTAAATACTCTTGAGACAGAGCACCTGCTCCCAAGGGAGGTCATCTCCGCCTGCGCCCGCGTGGGAGAGGAGTTAAAACGGGCGGAAATCCGCAGCCGCCTCATCTCCCTGCTGACCTTGGGCGGCCTGTCGGAGCGGGAGGCGGCAAACCGCCTGGAACAGGCCGAAAAAATGCTGCGCCCGGAGAGCCTGGAGCGGCTTATGGCCCTGGAATTTGGCCCCGGCTGGGAATCGGAATTTTCCCCCGGCCTGGCAGAAGGCCGCCTGTTTTTGGAGAGCGATCGCCGTTACGTGCAGAAATGGCGGCCCCTGGGCGTCATTTTCCATATCGGGGCGGGAAATATGGACGGAATTTCCGGATTTTCCGCCCTGGAGGGCCTGCTTACGGGAAATATAAACCTGGTCAAGCTGCCGGGAACCGGTGATCCCGTCTCTGCCTGGCTGGCCGAAACACTGATCCGCCTGGAACCAAAACTAAGCCGTTTCCTGTACCTGTTTCCCATCCGCTCCGACGACCGGAAGGCCATGGAGGAGCTGGCTGCCGCCGCGGATGCCGTGGTGGTCTGGGGCGGGGACGAGGCGGTGCGCGCCGTCCGGCAAAGCGTCTCCCCCGGCACGAAAATAGTGGAATGGGGCGACCGTTTAAGCTTTGCCTACCTGCCCGCGGCATCCATAAACGGGGAGCTGGATCAATCCCTTCGCCTTCTCGCCCGCCACATAGCCGCCACCGACCAGCTGTTGTGCAGCTCCTGCCAGGGAATCTTCGTGGACACGGAAAAAGGCGGAACGCTCCTGGAGGTGGGCCGCCGTTTTTTAAAAGCCCTGGAAACGGAATATGCCGCCCGCGCCCCCAAAACTCTGGAGGAGAGAAAGCGGCAGGCGGCCATCGCCCTGGAACTGCGCACCGGGGAACTGGAATCCCTTCACGAGAGGAAACGGATCCTGCGGGGCTGCCATTGCAGCGTCACCGTCTACGGAGACAGCCGCTTAGAGCCCTCTCTCCAATACGGAAACTGCTGGATCCGCCCCCTCCCCGCCTCCCGCATCGTCAGCGGACTGTGCCCTTATAAAGGAAAGCTCCAGACCGTGTCCGTCCTGGGCATACAAAACCTGGAGGAGAGTGCGGCCAGCCGTCTGGAGGAGCGATTGCTTGCCGCCGGGGTCGTCCGCCTTACCTCCCCCGCCCACTTATCCGTGAGCTACGAGGGCGAACCCCACGACGGAGAGTTCTCCATGAGACGGTACGTCAAGCGGATTTCCGTGCAGATTCCGTAAGAAATTTTCCCTTGCCCCCCATTTCCCTTTGTATTATAATTACAAAATGGGTATACTATAACTATTTTCGCCGGAGCGAAAAGGAAAGGGTGTGTTGAGATGAAAAGGGTTGGAATGCTTACAAGCGGCGGCGACTGCCAGGCGCTGAACGCCACTATGCGAGGAGTCGCGAAAGGGCTGTATAATTATTACCATGACGAAGTGGAGATCATCGGTTTTGAGGATGGCTACAGAGGTCTGATTTACGCTGATTACCGCCAGATGAAACCGAGAGATTTTTCCGGTATTCTCACCAGGGGCGGCACCATTTTAGGGACCTCCAGACAGCCGTTCAAGCTGATGCGCACGCCGGATGAGAATGGCCTGGACAAGGTAGAGGCCATGAAACAGACCTACCGCAAATTAAAACTAGACTGCCTGGTAGTCCTTGGCGGAAACGGGAGCCAGAAAACGGCCAACCTCTTAAGAGAGGAAGGCTTAAACGTGGTATCTCTCCCCAAGACCATTGACAATGACCTCTGGGGCACCGACATGACCTTCGGTTTCCAGAGCGCCGTAAATATCGCAACCAACGCCATCGACTGCATCCACACCACCGCAGCCAGCCATGGCCGTGTATTCATTGTAGAGATTATGGGACACAAGGTGGGCTGGCTCACCCTTTACGCCGGCGTTGCAGGCGGGGCGGACATCATTCTTCTCCCGGAGATCCCCTACGACATCGACGTCGTGGTAAAGGCGTTAAAGGCCAGACAGAAGAAAGGCAAACGGTTCTCCATCGTAGCCGTGGCCGAGGGCGCCATTTCCAAGGAGGACGCAAAGCTCACGAAAAAAGAGCTGAAGGAGAAGAAAAAATCCGGCATCGTCTATCCGTCTGTGGCCTACGAGATCGGGGCCAAGATCACGGAGCAGACGGGCCAGGAGGTCCGCGTCACCGTTCCGGGCCATATGCAGAGAGGCGGTGAGCCCTGTCCTTACGACAGAGCTTTATCCAGCCGCATGGGCGCTTACGCCGCCGTGCTGATCCAGAAGGAGGAGTACGGCTACATGGTAGCGATGAAGAACAACGAGCTGACCAAAGTGCCCCTTGAGGAAGTGGCCGGAAAATTAAAGACGGTAGACCCGAAATGTCCCATGATCGCGGAGGCCAGGACCTTGGGCATCTGCTTTGGGGACAAGTAAAGACAGAAGGGATTTTCTATGTCATACACAGCACTGTATCGAAAATGGCGGCCCACCACGTTTGACGACGTCAAGGGCCAGGACCATATCGTACAGACATTACAGAATCAGATCACATCACAGAGAATCGGACACGCTTACCTGTTCTGCGGAACCCGCGGAACAGGTAAGACCAGTATCGCGAAAATATTTGCACGGGCTGTCAACTGTGAGCATCCACAGGACGGGAGCCCGTGCAATGAGTGTCCGACCTGCCGCGGGATCCTGTCCGGCTCCTCCTTAAACGTGGTGGAAATCGACGCCGCCTCCAATAATGGCGTGGAAAACATCCGCGAAATCAGGGAGCAGGTCCAGTATCCCCCGACGGAAGGAAAATACCGGGTTTATATTATTGACGAGGTGCATATGCTCTCCACAGGCGCGTTCAACGCCCTGTTAAAAACTCTGGAGGAGCCGCCGTCCTACGTCATTTTCATTTTGGCTACCACCGAGGTGCACAAAATCCCCATCACCGTGCTCTCCCGGTGCCAGAGATATGACTTTAAGCGGATCTCCATCCCCACTCTGGTGGCCCGTCTGAAGGAGCTGACGGACGCGGAGGGGATCCAGGTGGAGGAAAAAGCCCTCTCTTACATCGCGAAGGCGGCGGACGGCTCCATGCGTGACGCCTTAAGCCTTTTAGATCAGTGCGTGGCCTTCCACTACGGAAAGCTCCTCACCTATGACAATGTGCTGGAGGTGCTGGGGGCCGTGGACACCACTGTGTTCAGCAGCCTGTTCCGGGCTGTGGTCCAAAAGGACACCAAAGCCTGCATTTATCAGCTGGAGGACCTGGTAAACCAGGGCCGGGAGCTGGGGCAGTTTGTCAATGATTTTATCTGGTATATGAGAAACCTCCTTCTGCTGGGCACGGCGGATGACGCGGAGACGATTCTGGAAATGTCAGAGGACAACATCAGGCTGATGAAGGAGGAGGCCGCCCTGGAGGATCCGGAGACGCTAATGCGCTACATCCGGGTATTTTCCGAGCTGTCCAACCAGATTCGCTACGGCAGCCAGAAACGGGTGCTGGTGGAGCTGGCCTTTATCAAGCTGACAAAACCGGCGATGGAGCATAATTTGGATTCTATCCTGCAGCGTATTCAGGACATAGAGGACAGGCTGGAGGATGGAAGCTTTGCCGCGGCCGGCGGAGGTTTCGGGCCTGCCGGATTTCCGGCAGCCGCCCCGCCGGGAACCGGAGGCGGCGGGACGGCCCAGGCTCCGGGAAACCCGGGGACTGCCGGGATGAGTCCCGGCGGCCAGCCAGCGTCTGTTTCCGGCGTTCCCACCGGGAACCAGCCGCCGGCGGGCACAACCGCGACTCCCGTCCAGACGCCCCCCCGCCAGGTAGAGCTGCCTCCAGGGCAGTTAGAGGATTTAAACCTGGTGAGAAATGAGTGGGGCAAAATTATCCGGGAGATCGGCGGCTCCGTCCGCTCCAATTTCCGCAATACGGTAGTGGAGCCAAGCGGGGAAAGCTGCCTGTGCATTGTATTCACCTCGCCGGACGCGTACTACATCGGCAACCGCCCCACCACATTGGGCGAAATCGAACGCCACGTGGAGGCGGCCTACGGAAAGACCATTTATTTTAAAACAAGGCTGGCAGGAGCCGGCGAGCGGTTTGACACCATTTACGTCAGCCGCCGGGAAATGGAAGAAAAGATACACACAAATATTGAAGAAGAAGATTTTTAGGAGGTAACACCATGGCAAAACGTGGCGGTTTTCCAGGCGGAATGCCTGGCAATATGACAAATCTTATGAAACAGGCGCAGAGAATGCAGCGCCAGATGGAGGAGACGACGAAGGAGCTGGAGTCTAAGGAATATACGGCCCAGGCCGGCGGCGGAGCCGTTTCCGTCACCGTTTCCGGCAAAAAAGAAGTCGTTGCCGTAAAGCTGTCCGAGGAGGTTGTGGATCCGGAGGACATCGAGATGCTGGAGGATCTGATCGTAGCAGCTACCAATGAGGCGCTCCGTCAGGTAGACGAGGCGTCCGGAGAGGCCATGTCCAAGCTCACTGGCGGCCTGGGCGGTCTGGGCGGAGGTTTCCCGTTCTGATATGGATTACTACGGCAGTCAGATAACAAAACTGATCGAGGAGCTGTCCAAGCTCCCCGGAGTGGGTGCGAAGTCCGCTCAGCGCCTTGCGTTCCACATCATTAATATGCCGGTAGAGCAGGTGCAGAGCCTGTCCGACGCCCTCATAAAAGCCAGGACGGGGGTGCGGTACTGTAAGGAGTGTTTCACCCTTACAGACAAGGAGCTTTGCCCCATCTGCAGCAGCGACAGGAGAAACCACAGAGTCATCATGGTGGTGGAAAATACCAGAGACCTAGCCGCCTACGAAAAGACAGGAAAGTACGAGGGCGTTTACCACGTCCTGCACGGAGCCATTTCCCCCATGCTGGGGATCGGCCCCAATGACATCAAGCTGAAGGAACTGATGCAGCGGCTCCAGGGAGATGTGGATGAGGTGATCATTGCCACCAATTCCAGCCTGGAGGGGGAAACGACAGCCATGTATATCAGCAAGCTGATCAAGCCAACGGGGATCAAGGTTACCAGGATCGCCAGCGGAGTGCCGGTTGGAGGCGATTTGGAATACATAGACGAGGTTACCCTTCTGCGGGCCCTGGAGGGCAGAACAGAGCTGTAGCCGAGAAGTTAAGCAGTAGGAGAAGCGAAGATGGATAAACGCGAGTTTAACATAAAGGTTGAACAGATAAAGAAACGGATCAACGAAGGAGATTACAAAACCGCGATGAAGATCGCGGACGCCATTGACTGGAGGCGGGTGCGCAGCACCAATCTTTTGTCTATGGTGGCGCAGATCTATGAGAAGAACGAGGAGTACGGCGAGGCCAAAAACATCCTGCTTTTGGCGTTCGAGCGGGCTCCTGCCGGCAAACGCCTGCTCTACAAGCTCACCGATCTGGCTCTGAAGGAGAACAACATTGAGGAGGCCGAGGACTACTACCGGGAGTTCTGCAACCTGGCGTCGGAGGATTCCAGGCAGCACCTGCTCCGCTACATGATTCTGCGGGCCAAGGGCGCACCCGCCGAGCAGCTGGTACACTCCCTGGAGCAGTACACCTCCGAGGAGCTGGACGAGAAATGGATGTACGAGCTGGCAGTGCTTTACCACCAGTTAGGCCGCGGAAACGACTGCGTGCGCCTCTGCGACAAGATCATGGTGATGTTCGGTATCGGAAAATACGTGGATAAGGCCATGGAGCTGAAACTCCAGTACGCCCCCCTTACTTCCTATCAGAGAGATCTGGTGGAGAACCGTGGTAAATACGAGGCCAGACTGCGGGCCGTAGAGCGGGGATACATGGACAATGGCCCGGTGATCGGCGACTACCCCACCCCAGGCCCTGGCGCTTACGGGACGGCTGCGGATATGTCCCAGCCCTACCCCCAGGAAAACTACGGCGGCCCGGTGATTGAGGAGGAGGTGCCTCAGGATTATAGACAGCCGGAGTATCGCTCAGAGGAAGATATGATTTACCAGAACGGCAGGGAACAGGCCGCCTATCAGACGGCTGCCGCTGAGGCCGAGTACGAGGCTGCGAAGGCCGCTTATCAGGAGGATCCCAGAGGGATTTACGAGGAGGCGCCAAGGGCCTACAGTTACCGGGATGAACAGGAGAGAGCGTATCAGGAGACGGCTGCCGCCTATGGCGAAGGCTACGCGCAGCAGCCAGCCTCCGCTTTCCAGCCGGATATTCCCCAGGATTCTTTCTCTCAGACCGCGCCTCAGGAAGAACCCGTTTACCAGGAGCCTCAGACGCGAACCGCCCCTGCTTTCCAGGGAACGCCTTCCCAGGCAGAGGTTTCCCCGGCTGCGCCCGGCCCGGAATTTGTTTCCCCGGCGTCCCAGGGCCATCCGGAGCCTGCCGTTTCCGGAGATCAGGCCCCATCCGCGCCCGCCCCGTCCATCGACCAGGTGCTGGAGGCAAAGATGAGAGAGGCCGAGGCCCAGGAAAACCTGGCAAGAGAGATGGCTAAGATCGCTCCCGGCGAGGAGCCGGAGGCGGGCAGTCTGGCCCGCACCAAGGTGCTCCGCGACATCCGCGAGGTGATGCCGGGCATGACGCCGGCCCCCCATCCGGAAGAAACAGAGCCGGCAGAGCCGGAAATCCCCGCGCCCGCCGCGGCTCCGGTGCCTGTCTACGCTCCAGAGCCGGAGGATGAAAATGCTCCGGTGGTGCAGCGGGTGATTCCCCAGCCGGAGGAAATCATTCCCGAGGCGGAGCCGGAAACCGGGGATGACGAAAGCGAGCCGGGCAGAGAGACCAACCATCTGATGATTGAGGCATCCACCCCGGAGCGAGGCCTGGAAATGGCTTTGTCCGCCCTGCGCCAGATTCACAGAGAGCTGGGCACAAAGCACCCCATAGCAAAAATTTCCGGTTTTAAACTGGATAAAAAGGGCATCATGTCCGTAGCCCCCCAGCTGGTGGGCCGGGATTTGGTGGTAGAAGGAGCGGGAGATCTTTCCAAAACTGTTCTGGACGAATTAAACGAGTTCATGGAGCAGGATCAGAACGGCACAGTGGTTGTGCTGATTGATACACCGGAGCGGATGGAAACGCTCCACCGGCAGAATCCGGAGCTGGCCTGCAAATTTGAGTGTATCGGCGCCGGACAGGAGCCTGACGCCGCGGAAATCGCCAGCGTGGAGGCCGCCATCCGCCAGCAGGCGGAAAAAGAGGCGGAGATTGCCCGTGCGGAAGCTGCCCGCAAAGCGGCTGAGGAGGCCCGCGCCAGAGAGGCTGCCCGCCTTGCGGCCGCGGAAAAAGCCCGTGCGGAGGAACAGGCCCGCCAGGCGGCCGCGGAGAAAGTCCGCGCTGAGGAGCAGGCCCGCCTTGCAGCTGCGGAAAAAGCTCGTGCCGAGGAACAGGCCCGCCTTGCGGCCGCGGAGAAAGCCCGCGCCGAGGAACAAGCCCGCCGCGAAGCGGAAGAACGCGCCCGCGCTGAGGAGGAAGAACAGGCCCGTCTCGCCGCGGAGGAGGCCGCTTACCGTCTCCAGGCAGAGCTCTTTGGCGAGGAGCCGGAAGACGAGGAAGAAGACGAGTACATTTCCGGTGAGGATCCCGCCGCGTACGAGGACGCTTACTATGAGGATGAAAGCGGAGACGGCTACGAGGACGAGGCCGGCGAGGAGCAGGAGGAGGAAATGGACATTGACGAGTTTGCCCAGTACGCCTGCAAATACGCCGCCGACATCGACTGCAGCATCACCGGAAAGAGTATGCTTGCCCTCTACGAGCGAATCGAGATTATGGAGGAGGAAGGAATCCCCCTTACCAAACGGAATGCCGAGGATCTTATTGAGGAAGCCGCCGACAAGGCAGACAAGCCCTCTTTGGGAAAACGGATTGCCAACCTCTTTTCCTCCAAGTATGACAAAAACGGATTATTAATATTAAAGGAAGAACACTTCATTGATTAAAAATAAGATTAAGTTAATCGCGTTGGATTTAGACGGTACATTGTTAAATGACGACAAATGCCTTCCGGAGGAAAACCGGAGGGCATTGGACGAGTGCATTGAGCGGGGCGTTTACATTGTCCCCACTACCGGCCGCACCCTGGAAGGCGTCCCGAAGGAGATCAAGGGAATCCCAGGTGTCCGCTACGCCATTACGGTAAACGGCGGCCGGATCATGGATCAGGAGGAAGGCCGGGTGATTGACAGCCGCCTTCTGGAGCCGGAGCAGGCTCTGAAGATCATTGACATCGCCATGGAATACCCTGTGATGTACGACGCCTATATCAATGGCCGCGGTGTCTGCGAGCAGCGTTTTCTGGACCATCTGGAGGAGTACGGCATCACCGGAGCCGGAAAAGCATTTATAAAATCCGTCCGCGACGCCTACCCCAGCATCCGCGACCACGTGGCCGCCACCGGGGAGAAGATCGAGAAACTGAATATTTTCTTCAAAGACCTCTCCTGCCGTGAGGAAGTCCGGGAGAGAATGAACGCCCTCGGTTTCACCGTAGTCAGCTCCTCCATGTACAATAACCTGGAAATAAACGCCAAAGGAGCCACAAAAGGCGAGGGCATCCTGCGCCTTGCCGCCCATCTGGGACTTTCCAGGGAGGAGACCATGGCCTTTGGAGACGGAGAAAATGACATTACCATGATTGAGGAGGCCGGACTTGGGGTAGCCATGGGAAACGCCGGAGATTTCCTCAAAGAGCGGGCGGACTATGTGACCCTGACCAATTCCGAAAACGGTGTCGCCTACGCCATCCGCAAATTTGTGCTTGGAAGTGAGACATGAAGGAATTTTTGACCCAATACTGGCTGTCTGTACTGATAGCCGTATATTTGGTGGGAATGACGCTGTACGGACACTACCGCGGCTTTATACGCCAGGCAGTGTCCATCGTGGCCCTGGTGGTGTCCATCGCGGCCGTAAACCTTGCGTCCCCCTACGTGAAGGATTTTCTGCTCCAGAGCGAGATTGTCCAGTCCGCGGTGCGTTCCGGCATTGAATCCGTCCTGGAAAACGGAGTCAGCCTGGTTCCGGAGCAGGAAGAACAGCCCTCCGCCCAGCGCAGCTATATCGAAAGCCTGGAACTACCGGAGCAGCTAAAAGGCATCCTGATCGAAAATAATAACAACGAGGTATATGAGCTGCTGGGAGTAGACCGTTTCACCGACTATCTTGTTTCCTATATTATGGAAATGATTGTGAGCGCCATCAGCTACGTGGTGGTATTTCTGGCGGTGTTCATTCTGCTCCACCTGCTCATGCGCTGGCTGGATCTCATGGTCCGCCTGCCGATCTTATCCGGCATCAACCAGATCGCCGGAGCGGTGCTGGGCCTGTCCCAGGCCCTGATTTTCATCTGGCTTGCCAGCGTGGTGCTGACGATTTTCGCTACTACCTCCTGGGGAAAGGCAGTTTTTGACCAAATTGAGGCCAGCGCGTTCCTCACCTTCCTCTACAGGAACAATCTATTAGCAAAACTTGCTATCAGTATTTTGCACGGTTTATAAATAAATTGTGTGTAAAATGCAAACAATTTACAGAAAAAACAGGACAGAAGGGAGAAATCACCTTTGTCCTGTTTTTTTCTTCCATCCACAAAATATAGATAAAATCAAGAAAAATTAGCACATCTAGTGTTTTGCCTCATTCCGGAAAAATTGTTTAAAAAAAAGCTACAAATTCCCTTGACAAGATTAGCCATAAAGTGGTATAGTATGTTCACACGTGAGGAACACGTGAGAGAGGAAAGAACCTCTTAAAAAAACTTCAAAAAAGCTGTTGACAAAGCAAACGAGTTATGATAAAATCAATAACCGCTGCGAAAAACGACAGCGACGAGGAATGAAAAACTTCCTCAAAAAAATAAAAAAAGTTGTTGACAAAGCGAACGACTTGTGATAACATAAGAGAGTTGCTGCTGAGACAACAACAAAGCAAAGAACCTTGATAATTGAAGATTAAACAGTATGTAAAACCCTGAAAATTCTTAAAAACAAAAGGCTGTTTCGGCCTTGGGTTTATGAGAAATTCAGAACGAAACCAAGTAAATGAAGGTTTAACAACAATAGCCAAGCTAAAGTTTTGAACCGATCAAATCTTAAACATGAGAGTTTGATCCTGGCTCAGGATGAACGCTGGCGGCGTGCCTAAC
>OLRK01001278.1_pt1 | contig 21859 bp, 19 predicted proteins | sample 1672911 | NCBI WGS metagenome assembly OLRK01 (sample SAMEA3136736, study PRJEB25190) | human gut metagenome | biome: human gut; feature: human-associated habitat; material: faeces | place: Austria | collected 2013 | reverse complement strand
ATTCAGTTGTCAAGTTTCGGTTGGAATCTCATTTATTGAGATTCCGAGAAGTTATATTTTAGTGTAAGGAGGAAAATCATTATGAAACTCGCAGTGGTATGTGCAAACGGAAAAGCAGGATCTTTAATCGTAAAGGAGGCCGTGTCCAGAGGCCTGGACGTGACTGCGGTGGTGCGGGGAGAAAACCGCACGGAGGCGAAGAAGGCGCTGAAAAAGGATTTATTTGAGCTGACGGCGGAGGATTTCAAAGGGTTTGACGTGGTGGTGGACGCCTTCGGGGCGTGGACACCGGAGACTCTGCCCCAGCACAGCACGTCCTTAAAGCACCTGTGCGACGTGCTTAGCGGTACGGACACCAGGCTTTTAGTGGTGGGCGGCGCCGGCAGCCTGTACGTGAACCAGGAGCACACCGCCCAGGTGATGGACGGGGCGGATTTCCCGGACGTATTTAAGCCTCTGGCCTCCAACATGGCGAAGGCGTTGGAGGAGCTGCGGGAGAGAACGGGCGTGAACTGGACGTATATCAGCCCGGCCGGAGATTTCCAGGCAGAGGGCGAGCGCACCGGGGCCTACATCCTGGGCGGCGAGGAGCTGACCTTAAATTCCAGAGGGGAGAGCGTGATCAGCTACGCCGACTACGCCATTGCCATGGTGGACGAGGCAGTGAAGGGAGATCACATCCGCCAGAGGATTTCTGTGGTTCGGGCGTAAGTTTTCTGGAAACGCGAGGGACTTTGGGAGCGGTGTGGTTTCGTGAAAACGTACCGCTTTCGGGAAAAGCACAAAACGGACATGGCCGCGTTAGGGGTCATGTCCGTTTTGAATGCTTGTTCGCCCTCTGCAAAAACACAGGCCAACCCGATTAATACTCCGGGTTGGAGCGATAATGTTTCTTCCGCCGGGCTTTATTGTATTCCTCCAGCACATGAAAGCAGAGAAGAATTTCCTCCTGGGAACAGGTCTCGCGCAAAAGGTCGATGGTCTGAGCGAACACCCTGGAGTCATATTTCATATGGGTGCGGTTTAATTCCTGCCCTTTCTCCGTCCCGTAATACAGCTGCTTTTTGTCGCTGTCCGGAGCTGGCCCCCGCCGGATCAGCCCCTTGGTCTCCAGCTTTTTTAACATCTGGGAGATGGCCGGTTTTGATTTGTCCCATTCCCTGGAGAGATCCGTCACCGTTTTTCCCGGATGGTCGATGATGTATTTTAACATATGGACCTCCACGGAAGTGTAGGTCTCCCCCGTCCCGTAATCAATGGGGATACAGGAGGCCATGTACAGGGAGGAGGTCTGGTGCAGAATATCCGCCATATCGGCAATGCTGTAGTCGTATGTAGCCATAAAAAAACCTTCCATTTCCATCTGTCATATTTGTCACAGGTCGTTTGACTGTTATCTATATACTATACCAAATAATTCCCTCAAAATCCACAATATTTCCGGTGAAAAAAGTTGTACAAACTCGATGACAGAAAATTGTGCTGTTTTACTGAAAACCCGAAAAAACTGTCCCTGACATTGACAAAAAAGAAGAAAGATGTTAATGTAATTAACATGAAGTTAGGTTACTTAACATCATGTAAATGAGATTAACAAGTGAGAAAAAGAACGGGGCTTTGGCCAGAGCTCCCGTCCGTGTGGAGGGTATGATGAGCACAGAAAGACAAGAGAGTAAGTTAATCCGAAATTTGGGGTTTTGGGATTTGATGGCGATTGCCGTAGGCCAGATTATCGGGGCGGGGATTATGTCCTCCACCGGCGTGGCGATCGGCATGACGGGGACCGGCGTGGTGCTTGCGTTTCTGTTATCCCCTGTTTTGACCATTATCAGTATTTTTCCCGTGGCGATTTTAAGCTCCGCGGCGCCGACCACAGGCGGACCTTACCGGTATTGCAGCCGTTTGGTGGGAAAGGGGTTGGGAATGATGTACCTGCTCCTTCACGTGACGTCCTACAGCGTTGCGGTTTCCCAGTATTCCTTAAGCTTTGGCGCTTATTTTTCCAGCATTGTTCCAAGCGTTGACCAGCATCTGGTGGCGATGGTCATTCTGACCCTGTTCTACGCTATGAACCTGGTGGGAACGAAGTCGGCGGCCATGTTAAACAAGGTCATCACCGTGGCGCTGTTTGGCGGCCTGTTCCTGTTTGTGGCCTTCGGCATCACCAAGGTGGATATGGCATACGTGATGGATCCGAGCCATCTGTTTGTAAACGGCCCCATGGCCTTTGTCAGCACCCTGGCGCTGCTCAGCTCCGCCACCGCAGGCGCTCAGTTTATCGCCGAGCTGGGCGGTGAGACGAAAGACGCGGGCCGGGTGATTCCGCGGGTAATGGTGATTTCCACCTTCGGTGTAGGCATTCTCTATGTACTGATTGCTTTGGTGGCAGCCGGTATCCTTCCCATTGAGCAGGTGGCGGATCAGCCTCTTACCATGGTGGCCAGACAGACGATGCCGGGTGTGGCGTTTTACCTGTTCGTGATCGGCGCGGCTCTGGGAGCCACTTCCTCTACCTTAAACGCCACCCTTTCCTGGATCACCAAGCCGCTGTTAGTGGCCTGCGACGACCATCTGCTGCCCCAGAGCATCGGCTCCGTGAGCAAAAACGGCGTGCCCTACAAGCTTTTGACCGCGTTTTACATCATTGGGATGGTGCCTCTGGCGCTGAAACTGGATATTTCCTTTATCACCAAATTTACCACGGCAAACTCCCTTTTGACAAAACTCCTGGTCTGCATCGCCCTGTTTGCCCTGGCTGCCAAATACCGTGACATTCTGGCCCGGTCTGCCATCAAGGTGTCTCCGGGAATGACCAAAGGGCTGGCGGTGCTGGGGGGCGTTGTCCTCTGCGTGCTGTCCTACTCCCTGTTCGCGAACCTTTCTGTGGCAGTGGTAGGTTTCCTGGCAGTGTTGGTGGTGTTCACGGCAATTTATACCATGGTGTTTACGAAAAATATCAAAATTGAAAACGATCTGGCGGTGGATTACACCTCCGGAAACGAGTAAAAGGAGCGTTTCATGAAAATGTTTAAAATCGTAGGCAGTCATCTGTGTCCAAATACGCTTTATGCGGTGATCAAGTGCAAGGACGCCGGCGTGAGTTTCGCCTTCTGCGACCTGTCGGCCAGCCTGGACGGCCTGAAGGAGTTCCTGGCTATCCACGAGCACGACCAGATTTATGAGGAGTTCCGGGAAATGTCCGGGCAGGAGGGCTATGTGTCCGGCGGCAAAATCGGACTGCCCTGTTTCGTCTTTGACGACGGATACAAAACCCTGGATCTGCGGGAGGCGCTGAAACGGGCCGCCGGGCAGTAGAGAACGAGAGCAGAGAACGGAGTACCTACAAAACCTAAAATCGGAAAAAAATATGGAGGAAACAATCATGAAATACAATTTTGAAACGGTACACAAACGGTTTAACACAGGATCGAAAAAATGGGACGAGATGGTGGCCCACGGAGTAAAAGAAGATGAGGACATCATTCCCTTCTCCGTAGCGGATATGGAGTTTGTGACGGCTCCGGAAATTGTGGATGCCCTGAAATACGAGCTGGATCACTCTGTGATGGGCTACGCCAATCCCACAAAAGAGTATCAGGAGACGGTCTGCGCGTGGATGAAGAAACGCCACGGCTGGGATGCCAAGCCGGAATGGATCCTTCCCTCCCATGGAGTGGTGGATGCGTTCTTTGACGCGGTAAAGATTTACACCAAAGAGGGAGAGGGCGTCATGCTCATGACCCCGGTATACTATCCCATGTATCACGCGGTGCAGGATACCAACCGGGTTCTGGTAGACTGCCCCCTGGTCCGCAGGGGAAACACCTATGAGATCGACTTTGACGACTTTGAGAAGAAGGCGGCGGACGAGAACACGAAACTGCTGATTCTCTGCAGCCCTCACAACCCCTGCGGCCGCGTCTGGACGAGGGAGGAGCTGGAAAAAATCGGAAATATCTGCCTGAAGCACCATGTGCTGGTGGTTTCCGACGAGATCCATTTTGACCTGGTGATGCCGGGCTACCGTCATATTGTGTACGCCTCCATCTCCGAGGAGTTTGCCCAGAACTGCATCGTCTGCACGGCGCCCAGCAAAACCTTCAATCTGGCGGGCCTTCAGACCTCCAATATCTTTATTCCAAATGAAAAGCTGCGCAATCAGTACCTGACCTACTTAAAGAAAACCAATCCCAACCCCAAGTGCAACATTTTGGGCTACCGCGCCAGCGAGGCGGCCTACAAATACTGTGAGGAGTGGCTGGAGGAGGCGATCCAGGTGATTGACCGGAACCGGAATCTGGTGAAGGATTTCATGGCCAGAGAGTTCCCCCAGATCGACGTAATCGACATGGAGGCCACCTATCTCCTGTGGATGGACTGGGGAAAGCTGGGGCTCGACTGCAAGGAGCTGGAGCGGATCAACCACGAGGAGGCAAAACTGTTCTTCGACGAGGGCTACGTGTTCGGCGCGCAGGGGGAGTGCTATGAGAGATGGAACCTGGCCTGCCCCACGAGATACGTGCAGGAGGCCCTGGACCGCATGAAAGAGGCGTACAAAAATTACGTAAAATAAGAACGGAAACCAGAAATATTCAGGCGTGCCGGTAAAGGCATTCCGCCACGCCGCAAAACCGAAAACCAGATGCAGGGGGATCCCAAAGGGGCGTAAGAAACCGTTGGGATCCCCCTTTGTCTGTTTGTCTTTCCCTTTCCCCAAAACACAGTTGCCAACCACCCCTGCCCCAGGGTATAATATCCCCATAGACATCAGGACGTGCCGGAGCCGTGGGGAATCCCTGCGCCGGAGCTCTCCAGAGAATTTCCGCGCGTCCGCCATACAGAAAAAAATACAGAAAATCGGAGACAATTATGACAGGAACCCTATATGGAATTGGAATCGGCCCCGGAGATCCGGAGCTTTTGACGTTAAAGGCCGTGCGCCTGATCCGGGAGTGCGGCGTGATCGCCGTCCCCGGCAGAGACCCGCGGCAGAGTGTGGCCTACCGGATCGCCGTCCAGGCGGTCCCGGAGCTGGAGGAAAAAGAGGTATTTGCCGTGGAGATGCCCATGGTCAAAGATCCGGAGATATTAAACGCCAGCTTTCAGGCCGCCGCAGCCGCTCTGGAGGAGAAACTGCGGGAGGGCCGGGACGTGGCCTTTCTCACCCTGGGGGACGTGACCATCTATTCCACTTATCTCTACCTCTACCGCCGCCTGGAGGAAAAAGGCTACCGGACGGTTATGGTAAACGGCATCCCCTCCTTCTGCGCCGCCGCTGCCCGGTTAAATATGGGGCTGGCAGAGCGTGCGGAGGAGCTGCACATCATCCCGGCCACCTATCAGGTGGAGGGCAGCCTTTCCTTTCCGGGCACGAAGGTGCTCATGAAGGCAGGAAAGCAGATGGAGCGGGTCAAAGCCAGCTTAAAAGAGGCGGGGCTTGCCGTGTCCATGGTGGAAAACTGCGGCATGGAGGGAGAACGGGTGTACCGCAGCCTGGAGGAGATTGGCGGGGAATCCGGCTATTACTCCCTGATCATCGCCAAGGAGGGACAGCATGAATAAACTATACGCAGTGGGCATCGGCCCGGGAGACTACAGCCATATGACCCTGGAGGCGGCGCAGGTTTTAGAGACCTGTGATGTCATTGTGGGCTATACCGTGTACGTGGATCTAGTAAAAGAGCATTTTCCGGGAAAGGAATTTCTCACCACCCCCATGCGCCAGGAGGAACGGCGCTGCCGTATGGCCTTTGAGGAGGCGGCAAAGGGCAGGACGGTGGCTATGATCTGCAGCGGAGACGCCGGCGTCTACGGCATGGCGGGGCTTTTGCTGGAGCTGGGACGGGAGTTTCCGGACTGTGAGGTGGAAGTGATTTCCGGCGTCACGGCGGCCCTTTCCGGGGCTGCGGTGCTGGGAGCGCCCCTGATTCACGACTTTGCGGTGATCAGCTTAAGCGACCTTCTGACTCCCTGGGAGCTGATCGAGAAACGGCTGGCCTGCGCCGCCGAAGGAGATTTTTCCATCTGTATTTACAACCCGTCCAGCAGGAAACGGAACGACTATCTGAAAAAGGCCTGCCGCGTCCTCCTGGAGACGAAGGCGCCGGACACCGTCTGCGGCCTGGTGAGAAACATTGGCCGGGAAGGCCAGAGTTTCCGCGTTCTCACCCTGGCGGAGCTGGCGGAGACGGAGACCGATATGTTTACCACTGTGTTTGTGGGAAATTCCGCCACCAGGGTCATCGACGGCCGCATGGTGACCCCCAGAGGCTACCGCTCCGAGCGGGAGGACGGGGAAGGAAAGACGGTTCCGGCGGAATAGGATACCGGGGCAGAGAGCAAAACCTTCGCGGGAAGACTTGCCTGCGGGAGCAGCTTTGGCTTTTGCCCCTTCAACTTCAATTAGAACAGAAAAGGAAGGCAGAGACATCATGGTTCATTTTGTAGGAGCAGGGCCGGGGGATCCGGAGCTGCTCACTTTAAAGGGAAAACGCCTGCTGGAGGAGGCGGACGTGATCATTTACGCCGGTTCCCTGGTCAATCCCCAGCTTTTGGCCTACGGAAAACCAGAGGCTGAGATCTACAACAGCGCCTCCATGACCCTGGACGAGGTGGTGGAGGTGATGGAGCGGGCAGAGCGGGAGGAAAAGACCACGGTTCGCCTCCACACCGGCGATCCGTCCGTGTACGGCGCACACCGGGAGCAGATGGATGCCCTGGACCGGCTGGGGATTTCCTATGACGTGACGCCCGGCGTCAGCTCCTTTTTGGCGGCGGCGGCGTCCTTAAAAAAAGAGTACACGCTCCCCGGCGTTAGCCAGACGGTGATCCTCACCAGGCGCGGCGGCCGCACCGGCGTGCCGGAGAAGGAAAAACTGGAGAGTCTGGCAGAGCACCGGGCTACGATGATCATATTTTTGAGCGTGGGGCAGATCGGGGAGGTGGCCGCGGAGCTGGCCCCGTCCTACGGCTGGGACACGCCGGCGGCAGTGGTCTGCCGGGCGTCCTGGGAGGATGAAAAAATCGTCCGGGGAACCTTAAAGGACATCGCCGGGAAGGTGGAGCAGGCGGGAATCACCCGCACGGCCCTCATCGCGGTGGGGGGATTTTTAGGAGACGATTACGAGCTTTCCAAGCTCTATGACAGCGCTTTCACCCACGGGTTCCGAAAGGGAACGGATTAAAAACCCCGAAACAGACAGCGGGAGATGAAGGATACGGAGCAGCAGGCCGCGGGGCGTTTGTTTTTCCGCGGCGGACGCCGGACAGACAGGGAAACGCGGCGGCCCGGCCTGCTGCCCGCGGGAATAAAGGAGGTATTTCTCAATGGCAAAAAAGATCATGGTACAGGGGACGATGTCAAATTCCGGAAAGAGCTTTCTGGCAGCCGGCCTGTGCAGGGTGTTTAAGCAGGACGGCTACCGGGTGGCCCCCTTCAAGGCCCAGAATATGGCCCTCAACAGCTTTGTGACCGCCGAGGGCCTGGAGATGGGACGGGCTCAGGTGGTGCAGGCGGAGGCCGCCGGCGTGGAGCCGAGGGTGGCTATGAACCCCATTTTATTAAAGCCCAGCAGCACCACCGGCAGCCAGGTGATCGTAAACGGCGAGATCCTGGGCAACTACTCCGCGGAGGAGTATTTCACCAAGCGGGGAGAGTTAAAACCGGTGGTGAAACAGGCCCTGGAGGAGCTGGAAAAGGACTACGACATCATCGTCATCGAAGGCGCCGGCAGCCCGGCGGAGATCAATTTAAAGGAAAATGACCTGGCCAATATGGGCATCGCGAAGATGGCCGGGGCCCCGGTGCTCCTGGTGGGAGACATCGACCGGGGCGGCGTGTTCGCCTCCCTCTACGGCACCGTAAAGCTTTTGGAGGAGGACGAGCAGTCCCTGATCAAGGGCATTGTCATCAATAAATTCCGGGGGGACAAGACCCTTTTGGAGCCTGGCCTGCGCATGATCGAGGAAAAGGTGGACATCCCGGTGCTGGGAGTGATCCCCATGGCGGACGTGGACATCGAGGACGAGGACAGCCTGGCCGACCGCTTAAACCAGAGGGAAAAGGGGGACGGCACCGACATTGTGGTGGTGCGCCTGCCCCATTTGTCCAATTTCACCGACTTTGATGTGCTGGAGCGGCTGGAGGGCGTGTCCGTCCGCTACGTGGAGACTCCCGGCGAGGTGGGCCTGCCGGACGTTCTCATCATCCCCGGCACGAAAAACACCATGTCCGATTTAAAATGGATGCGGGAAAACGGCCTGGCGGCCAAGATTCAGGAGCTGTCCGCCGTGGACATTCCCGTGGTGGGCATCTGCGGCGGGTTCCAGATGCTGGGAAAACGGCTGAGCGACCCTTACGGCGTGGAGAACAAGGGCACCATGGACGGCCTGGGCCTTCTGGACGCCAAGACTGTCTTTTCCAGGGAAAAGGTACGCCATCAGGCAAAGGGAAAGATGACGGCGGAGGTGCCCGGCTGGGAGATGTTAAACGGCATGGAGACAGAGGGGTACGAGATCCACATGGGCGTCACCCGGAATCTGGGAGACTGCCGGGAAATCATGTATAAGCAGGAGGAGGGCCGCCCCGTTCTGGGCTTGGGAAACAAGACCGGTACGGTTATCGGCACCTATCTCCACGGATTTTTCGACGCCCCCGGCATGGCGGAGCGGTTCGTGGCCCAGGTGGAGGCCAGAAAGCGGGCGGAGACGGAGCCGGCCGGCCAGATTCAGCCAAGCCACGACTGGAAGGCCTACAAGGAAACCCAGTACGACAAGCTGGCCGCCCTGGTGCGGGAGTCCCTGGATATGGAGCAGGTCTACCGGATCCTAAACGAAGGAGTCGGGAAAGATGTCCAGTAAATACGTCCAGGTTTACAATGCGTTAAAAAAACAGATCGAGAGCGGGGAGTACGCCATCGGCGAGGCCCTTCCGGCGGAGGCCGTTTTGCAGGAGAAATTCCGGGTGTCCAGGGACACGGTGCGAAAGTCCCTGGGGATGCTGGAAAACCAGGGCTACATCCAGAAGGGCCGCGGCCGGGCGGCGGTGGTGGTGGAGCGGGGGGCCTACAATTTCCCCTTCGCGGAAATCTTAAGCTTTAAGGAGCTGAACGCCCATTTAAGCCGTCAGACGGAGACGGAGGTGGAAAACCTGGAGATCCTCTCCGACCGGGAAACCATCGAGAACCTGTTTGAGGACGACGAGGAGCGGGAGGTGTACGACCTGCTCCGCGTCCGCCTCATCGAGGGCGAGCGGGTCATCGTGGACCACGACTATTTCAAGCGCAGCGTGGTGAAAAACCTTCCCCTGCGGGCCTGCAGGGATTCGGTCTACGCCTACCTGGAAAATGAGCTGGGCCTGGAGATCGGCTACGCCACGAAGGAGATCGTGGTGGAGGACGCCACGGAGGACGATAAACGGTATCTGGATATGAAGGAGTACGGATTGGTTGTGGTAGTCAGGAGTTATACGTATACGAAAGACAATCAACTGTTCCAGTACACCGAGTCCAGGCACCGGCCGGACTATTTCCGCTTTGTGGAAGTCGCACAAAGAAAGAAGTTATAAATTGTGAGTAGCGCCGAAAATGAAATTCGGCGCTATTTTTACGCCATTTTCTATTGACTAATAAATACGTATATGATAGCTTATATACAAACATATACGTATAAGTTAAACGGGCAGACCCGTGCTCAGAAAAAATGGTAAATGGAGAGGAGAGTTTAAGAACATGGCGGATTTTAAACAGGATGCCGGCAGGCTGCTGGAGCTGGTGGGAGGCAGGGAAAACATCGTGTCCTTTACCCACTGCCCCACGAGAATGAGATTTGTACTTGCCGATGACAAAAAGGCGGACGTAAAGGGGATCGAGGCCCTTTCCTCCGTGAAAGGTACGTTTACCCAGGGAGGACAGTTCCAGGTGATCATCGGAAACAAGGTCAGCGTATTTTTTGACGAGTTTTCCGCGGTCAGCCATATGGAGGGAGTGGACAAGCAGGAGGTCAAGAAGGCGGCGAAGGGAAATATGAACCTGCTCCAGCGGGCCCTGGCGAACCTGGCGGAGGTATTTGCCCCCCTGATCCCGGCCATTATCGTAGGTGGCCTGATCTTAGGTTTCCGCAACGTGATCGGAGACATCAAGCTTTTAGAAAACGGCACCAGGGCCATCACCGAGGTATACCCCTTCTGGAAGGGAGCCTATGACTTCCTGTGGCTGGCCGGCGAGGCCATTTTCACCTTCCTGCCTGTGGGCGTCACCTGGTCCGTCTGCCGCAAGATGAACGCGGATCAGATGCTGGGGATTGTGCTGGGCATCACCCTGGTTTCTCCCCAGCTCATGTCCGCCAGCGACTACGTGGCGGCGGTGGAGGCCGGAGAGGCCGTGAAGGTCTGGGATTTCGGCAGCTTTCATATCAACATGGTGGGATACCAGTCCCAGGTGATCCCGGCGATTTTAGTGGGAATCGTATTTTCCCTGCTGTACCGGTTCTTAAAAAAGAGGGTGCCGGAGATGATCTCCATGATCGTCGTGCCCTTCTTCTCCCTGATTCCGGCCATTATCCTGGCCCACACCGTGATCGGGCCCTTCGGCCGTATGCTGGGAGACGGACTGGCAGGCATTATCATGGCCGGCTTTAATTCTTCCTTTAACTGGCTGTTCAGCGGCATTTACGGCCTTTTGTATCCCCTTTTGGTCATCACCGGCCTGCATCACGCCATGCTGCCCATTGACCTTCAGACGGCAGCCACCATGGGCGGCATTTACACCTTCCCCGTAGTGGCCTTAAGCAACATCGCCCAGGCCACGGCGGTAGCGGCCTTCGTATTTGTAAACCGTCATGACCGCAGAGCTAAGGAGGTGGGCGTTCCCGCCTTTATCTCCGGCTATCTGGGCGTCACTGAGCCGGCCATGTTCGGCGTGAACTTAAAGTACCTCTATCCCTTCGTGGGCGCCATGCTGGCCAGCGGAGTGATGGGCATTGCCTCCCGTCTGGCAGGGGTCATCGCCAACAGCGTGGGCGTGGGCGGCATCCCCGCCTTCCTGTCCATGAGAGGGGATAAAATGCTCCTCTACATCCTCTGCATCGCGGCGGACATCGTGCTGGCCTTCCTGTTTACCGTGCTGCTGTCCAGGACGAAGATGGGAGAGTACGGAAATCATTAATCAGAAATACAGGTACTGGGGCCAAAAGGCCGGAAATTCGATCCGGCACCCGTTTGAACCTTTTGGCCCCTACATTTTTATTGCGGAAAAGGAGCGGCAGAACTATGGCAGCGATGAAATTAGGAGACAAGGCGGTATATCAGATCTACCCGAAGTCTTTCCAGGATACCAACGGGGACGGGATCGGGGATCTGCGGGGAGTGATCCGCCGCCTGGATTATATAAAGGAGCTGGGGGTGGACTACCTCTGGCTCACGCCCTTTTACCCGTCCCTTCAGTATGACAACGGCTACGACGTGGCGGACTACAAGGCCATCGACCCGGTCTATGGCACCATGGAGGACTTTGACGAGCTGGTGGCGGAGGCGGGAAAACGGGGAATGTATCTGATGATGGACATGGTGTTCAACCACTGCTCCACGAAACATGAGTGGTTTCAGAAGGCGCTGGCGGGGGATCCCTTTTACCGGGATTTCTTCATCATCCGCAAAGGAAAGGCCGGGGGCCTGCCCCCCTCCAACTGGCTCTCCAAGTTCGGCGGGAGCGCCTGGGGGTATCTGCCCGCCACGGACGAGTATTACCTCCACCTTTTCCACGTGAGCCAGGCGGACTTAAACTGGGAAAATCCCCACGTCCGGGACGCCTGCTGCGACGTGGTGAATTTCTGGATCGAAAAAGGGGTGAAAGGGTTCCGGTTTGACGTGATCAACCTGATTTCCAAGCCGGAGTCCTACGAGGACGACCTGTGCGGGGACGGCCACAAATTTTACACCGACCTGCCGAAGGTCCATGAGTTTTTAAAGGAATTAAACCGGCGCACCTTCGGCCGTTTTGAAGACATCATCACCGTGGGCGAGATGGCCTCCAGCGACCTGGAAAACAGCATCCGCTACTCCGGCCGCACCACGGAGGAGCTGTCCATGATCTTCGATTTCCACCATTTAAAGATCGACTATCCGTCGGGAAATAAGTGGGAGATCCAGCCCTTCCGGTTCCACGACCTGAAACACAACCTGTTCACCTGGCAGACGGAGATGGAAAAGGGGGACGGCTGGCACGCCCTGTTCTGGTACAACCACGACCAGCCCCGCATCGTCTCCCGTATCGGCGACGAGGGGAAATACCGGGTGGAGTCGGCGAAAATGCTGGCCACCGCCCTTCACGGCCTGCGGGGCACCCCCTACATCTACCAGGGAGAGGAAATCGGCATGACAAACGCCGGATTCCAGGACATCAGCCAGTACCGGGACATCGAGACCTTAAACGTCTTCAACCGCCTGAAATCAGAGGGAAAGACCGACGGGGAGGTGTACGGCAGCCTGCAAAAAAAATCCAGGGACAACGCCAGGACCCCCATGCAGTGGGACGATACGGAAACCGCCGGCTTTACGGACGGAACGCCGTGGATCGAGGTAAACGGAAACTGCCGCCAGATCAACACCCTGGACCGGGAAAATCCGGACTCCATTTTCCAGTATTATAAGAACCTTATCGCCCTGCGCAAGGCATATCCTGTGATCCAGGAGGGCAGCTTTGTCCCATTGCTGGAGGAGGATCCCAGGATTTTAGCCTACCGCCGGGTACTGGATGGCCAGGAGCTCACCGTGGCCTGCAACTTCTTCGGCGAGGAAACCGCCCTTCCCCAGGGCCTTCTCCCAGAAACCGGCCGCGTCCTCATTTCCAACTATCCCCAGGAGGGGAAACGGGACGGGCTGCGGCCTTATGAGGCGGTGATGGTTTTGCGGGGGTAATTGGCGGCGCCTGTTTTGGGCAGGGAGCGGGAAAACAGTTTCCTTGACTTTCCCCTCCCCCTTTGCTACAATAACATACACAGAATCCAGAAAGTCCTTCACCTAGGTGGAGGACTTTTATTCAAATACAAGGCTGCGCCGGTGAGAGCGGATTTCTCATTTCCGGTATCGCGCCGGGGTACACGAAAAGGACAGAGAGAGGAGACACGCCGTTGAAACCGCAGGAAATCGAGGCAAAAAGCATGGAAATCATAGAACAGGAGCTGGGAGAACGGGCGTCCGCCTGGCCGCCGGAGGAGCTTTTGGTGGTGAAACGCTGCATCCACACCTCCGCCGACTTCGACTACGCCCACAACCTGGTATTCTCTCCGGGAGCCGTGGAAAAGGCAAGGGAGGCGTTAAAACGTGGCGTGGCCATCGTCACCGACACCTCCATGGCCGCCGCCGGCATCAATAAGCGCTCCGCCGCCGCCCTGGGGGTGGAGGTGCTCTCCTTCATCTCCGACCGGGACGTGGCGGAGGAGGCCCAGGCCCGGGGGATCACCCGTTCCGCGGTGTGCATGGAGAGAGCCGCCGCCTTAAACCGGCCGGTGATCGTGGCCGTGGGAAACGCCCCCACCGCCCTCATCCGCCTGCGGGAGATGATCGACGAGGGCCGTTTCCGCCCGGAGCTGATCATCGGCGTGCCCGTAGGCTTTGTAAACGTGGTGGAGTCCAAGGAGCTGATCCTCCAGACGGACGTTCCCCACATCGTAGCCAGAGGAAGAAAGGGCGGCAGCAACATCGCCGCCGCCATCTGCAACGCCCTGCTGTACCAGGTGCACCGGGCATAAAAACCACAGAAGAATCGAGGAAAACGAAGATGATTACAGAAAAATCACAGAAATTGTTTGAGGAGTCCCAGAAAAAGATCCCCGGAGGAGTCAACAGCCCGGTGCGGGCCTTCCGCTCCGTGGGACGCACCCCCCTGTTTATCCACCACGCCAAGGGCAGCCACATCACCGACGTGGACGGCAACACCTACATTGACTACGTCTGCTCCTGGGGCCCTGGAATCCTGGGCCACGCCCATCCCCAGGTGATCGAGGCGGTAAAAAGCGCCTGCGACAGAGGCTTAACCTACGGCGCCCCCACGGAAAACGAGCTGATTTTAGCGGATATGATCTGCGAGGCCATGCCCTCCGTGGAAAAGGTGCGCCTGGTGAGTTCCGGCACGGAGGCGGTGATGAGCGCCATCCGCACCGCCAGAGGCTACACCGGACGGGACTACATCATCAAATTTAAAGGAAACTACCACGGCCACTCCGACGGCCTGCTGGTAAAGGCCGGTTCCGCCGCCCTGACCACCGCCGTCCCCGACAGCAGCGGCGTTCCCGCCTCCTACACGGAAAACACCCTGGTGGCCCTCTACAACGATAAACAGTCCGTAACATCCCTGATGGAGACCTACGGCGAGAAGGTAGCCGCCATCATCGTGGAGCCGGTGGCCGCCAACATGGGCGTGGTGCTGCCGGAGGACGGATTTCTCCAGTTCCTGCGAGAGATCACGGAGGAGTACGGCTCCCTGCTGATCTTTGACGAGGTGATCACCGGGTTCCGCTTAGGTTACGGCGGCGCCCAGGAATATTTTGGCATCCGTCCGGACATGACTACTATGGGAAAGATCGTAGGCGGCGGAATGCCCATGGCAGCCTACGGCGGCCGCAGGGACATCATGGACATGGTTTCCCCGGTGGGCCCGGTGTACCAGGCCGGCACCCTTTCCGGCAACCCCATCGCCACCACGGCAGGCATTGAGACATTGAAACTTTTAAAGGCCCATCCGGAATACTACCGCCAGATCGACGAAAACGCCGCCAAGCTGGCTGCCGCCCTGGAAAAACGGGGAGAGCGCACCGGCATCCCGGTGACGGTGAACCGCGTCGGCTCCCTGCTCTGCGCCTTCTTCACCGGCCGGAAGGTGAACGACTACGACAGCGCCACCTCCTCCGATTTGGAGGCCTACGCCGCCTACTTCGGCCATATGCTGGAGGGGGGAATCTACGTGGCGCCGTCCCAGTACGAGGCCATGTTCGTATCCGCCGCCCACAGCGATGAGGACATCGAGAGAACCTGTCAGGTGATTCTTTCCTGACGCGGATTTGCGGCTGATTTTCGGAAAATCTCTGTAAAATCCCTGGAAAATCCAGGAAAACCGCCGATCCCCGGCCCCACAGGTACTTGCAATTTGACGAAATAATAACTATAATGAAGGAATATAAATACGATTGGAAAAGGCGGAGTCTTATGTCAGTGAATCAATTACCGACCAAACTGGATACGGAGCTGGAGGCCCCGGCTGATTTTACCAGCCCGGACGTCCTGTACGAGGATTTAATAAAAAGCATCCGCAGATACCATCCATCTGACGACATCAGCCTGGTGGAAAAGGCTTATCATATAGCTGCCGACGCTCATAAAGAACAGAAACGGAAATCGGGTGAACCCTACATCATTCACCCTCTTTGTGTTGCCATCATCCTGGCAGACCTGGAGATGGATAAGGAGACCATCGTGGCCGCCATTCTCCACGACGTGGTGGAGGACACGGTGATGACGCTGGAGGAGCTCTCCAGGGAGTTCGGCGCCGAGGTGGCCCTCTTAGTGGACGGCGTCACCAAGCTGACCCAGCTGTCCTGGTCGGCGGACAAGGTGGAGATCCAGGCGGAGAACTTAAGAAAAATGTTCCTCGCCATGGCCAAGGACATCCGCGTGATCTTAATCAAGCTGGCGGACCGCCTGCACAATATGAGAACCCTTCAGTACATGAGGCCGGAAAAACAGAAGGAGAAGGCCAAGGAAACCCTGGAGATCTATTCCCCCATCGCCAACCGCCTGGGTATTTCCAAGATCAAGGTGGAGTTAGACGATCTGGCCCTCAAATACCTGGAGCCGGACGTTTACTATGATCTGTCGGAAAAGATTTCGTTAAAGAAGGATTCCAGGGAGGCTTTCGTCAAGAGCATTGTGGACGACGTGAGCGCCCATATGAAGAATGCGGGCATCGAGGCCAAGGTAGACGGCCGGGTGAAGCATTTCTTCAGCATCTATAAAAAGATGGTAAACCAGGGAAAGACCCTGGATCAGATATACGACCTGTTCGCGGTCCGCATCATCGTGGAGACGGTGAAGGACTGCTACGCGGCTCTCGGTGTGATCCATGAGATGTATAAGCCCATTCCGGGGCGGTTTAAGGACTACATCGCCATGCCGAAACCCAATATGTACCAGTCCCTCCACACCACCCTGATCGGCAGCAGCGGCCAGCCCTTCGAGATCCAGATCCGGACCTTTGAAATGCACCGCACCGCCGAGTACGGTATCGCCGCCCACTGGAAGTACAAGGAGAGCGGCAGCGGCCAGGCGGCGTCGGGACGGGAAGAAGAAAAGATGAGCTGGCTGCGCCAGATTCTGGAGTGGCAGAAGGATATGTCCGACAACAAGGAGTTCTTAAGCCTCTTAAAGAGCGACCTGGACCTGTTCGCGGACAGCGTGTACTGTTTCACCCCCTCCGGGGACGTGAAAAACCTGCCCAGCGGCTCCACCCCCATCGACTTCGCCTACTCCATCCACAGCGCCGTGGGCAACAAGATGGTGGGAGCCAAGGTAAACGGCAAGCTGGTGCCCATCGACTACGTGATCCAGAACGGCGACCGTCTGGAGATCGTCACCTCCCAGAACTCCAAAGGCCCCAGTAGAGACTGGCTCTCCATCGTAAAGAGCACCCAGGCGAAGAACAAGATCAATCAGTGGTTCAAATCCGAGCTCAAGGAGGACAACATCAACCGGGGCAAGGAGCTGATCGCTCAGTACTGCAAGACCAAAGGCATCAACTGGGCGGAGATCAACAAGCCGGAGTATATGGAAAAGGTCATGCGCCGGTACGCCTACCGGGATTGGGACGCGGTTCTGGCGTCCATCGGCCACGGCGGCTTAAAAGAGAGCCAGGTGGTCAACCGGATGGTGGAGGAGAACAAGAAGAAAAAGGTTCTCAATGTCACCGACGACACCATTTTGAACGAGATCGGGGAGAACAACAAGGTCCCCGTTTCCAAGAAGTCCAAGAGCGGCATTGTGGTAAAGGGCATCCACGACGTGGCCGTGCGCTTTTCCCGCTGCTGCAGCCCGGTGCCGGGGGACGAGATCGTGGGATTCGTCACCAGAGGCCGGGGCGTGTCCATCCACAGGACGGACTGCATCAATATTATCAACCTTCCCGATGACGAGAAGGCCAGGCTCATCGACGCCGAGTGGCAGCAGGATGAGAACGACAGCGGCGGCGAGCGCTACTCCACGGAGATCCAGATCTACGCCAACAACCGGATCGGAATGTTTGTGGACATTTCCAAGGTGTTTACGGAGCGGCAGATCGACATCACCTCCATGAGCGCGCGCACCAGCAAGCAGGGGACGGCCACCATTACCGTCACCTTTGACACCCACGGGGTGGAGGAATTAAACCGCCTGGTGGATAAGCTGAGAATGATTGAGGGCATACAGGATATTGAGCGGACGACGGGCTGACGGCCCGGCGGTCCCGGCAGAGAGGAGATGCGGGAGAGGTCCGCGCATCTCCTCTCTGTCTGTCCGCGGCATTGAAAAAGGAGGCGGAGGATGGGATATTACGCGAATACCATGCTGATCCGCTGGATCAGCGGAATGCTGGAAAAACGGCGGGAAAAGCGGCGGGAGACAGAGCCTTCCCGGCAGAGCGGGGCAGAACGGGACGGCTGTCTCTGTCAGGAGCCGTCAGAGGAGAGAGAAAGGCAGGAGTGAGGGAATGTCAGATATGAGGATCAAAACCATGGTGCTGGGCTCTGTCCAGACCAACTGTTACATCGTATATCATGAGGAGATAAAGGCGGCGGTGATCATCGACCCGGCGGACGGCAGCAGCGCCATCCAGGCGGCCTGTACGGGGCTTGGCGTAAAGCCGGAGGCCATTCTTCTCACCCACGGCCACGGAGATCATATCCTGGCGGCGGAAGATTTAAAAAAGGCGTATTCCGTGCCCATTGTGGCGGCGGAGACGGAGCGTGCCCTGTTGGCGGACCCGGCTTTAAACCTTTCTGTGGCCCTGGGAATGCCCAGCACCAGCCTGCGGGCAGACCGGGAGGTGAGAGACGGGGAAACGCTGGAGCTTGCCGGTTTCCGGTTCCGGGTCCTGGCCACGCCGGGGCACACCTCAGGCTCCGTCTGCTATCTGGCGGAAGGGGAGGACGCCCTCTTTGCGGGGGACACCCTCTTTGAGGAATCCCTGGGACGGACGGATTTCCCCACGGGAAGCGTGCAGGAAATCGTAGCCTCCATTTCCCAGGTGCTCTTTGCCCTGCCGGAGGATACCATGGTTTACCCCGGCCACGGAAACCCCACCACCATCGGCCATGAGAAACGGTACAATCCGGTGGCCATTTACAGGAGATAGACATGATCGGAATACTATTAAAGGACAATGAATTTGAGCAGGACATCAGGGAGCTTCTCATGGCGTTTTACCCGGGGGAGCGATTTGCCCACCAGGAGACGGAGGGCGTGAAGTTTTACGTAAAGGGAGAACAGGAACAGGGCGTCTACCGCCTGGAAGTTGACGGGGAGACCTGCCGGTTTGAGGTGCCGGAGGGAGAACGGCTGGAGACGAAAAACAGGATCAAGCAGAACCTCTACCGCCTGTTGGAGAAACAGACGGGGCAGAGCCTTCCCTGGGGCACTCTCACCGGCATCCGCCCCACGAAAATCCCCCTTACCAAGCTGGAGGAGGGCTGGGAGCCGGAGGACATCCGGGAGTTTATGAGAAAGACCTACTACGCCAGCGAGGAGAAAATCGCGCTCAGCGTGGAGGTGGCAGAGCGGGAGCGGGAGCTTTTGTCCCGGATTTCCTATGAGGACGGCTACAGCCTCTACGTGGGCATTCCCTTTTGCCCCACCACCTGCCTGTACTGTTCCTTCACCTCCTATCCCATCGGAAAGTGGGAGAAACGGATGGAGGAGTACCTGGGCGCCCTGTTTCAGGAGCTAAAGTACACCGCCGGCCGGATGAAGGGAAAGAAACTGGATACGGTGTATTTTGGGGGCGGCACTCCCACATCCCTGTCAGCGGAGCATCTGGAGCAGGTGATCGGGAAGGTGGAGGAGCTTTTCGACCTCTCCGGCATCCAGGAGTTTACGGTGGAGGCCGGCCGTCCGGACAGCATCACCGCGGAAAAGCTGGAGGTGTTAAAGCGCCACGGCATCACCCGCATTTCCATCAACCCCCAGACCATGAACCAGAAAACTCTGGACATCATTGGCAGGCGGCACACGGTAGAGATGGTAAAGGAAAAATTTGCTCTGGCCAGAGAGCTGGGCTTTGACAACATCAATATGGATCTGATCATCGGCCTTCCGGGGGAGACCATGGAGGACGTGGAGCGCACAATGGAGGAAATCCGCGCCCTGTCCCCGGACAGCATCACCGTCCACTCCCTGGCCCTTAAGCGGGCGGCCAGGCTGAACCTGGAGTGGGATCAGTACGCTCAGCTGGGTATGGTAAACACTCAGGAGATGATTGATTTGACAGCCCGCTACGCCAGGGAGATGGGCATGGAGCCCTACTACCTCTACCGTCAGAAAAACATGGCCGGAAACTTTGAGAACGTAGGCTACGCCCTTCCGGGAAAGGCCTGCATCTACAACATTCTGATTATGGAAGAAATGCAGACCATCGCCGCCTGCGGGGCCGGAACCACCACCAAGGTGGTATACCCGGCGGAGCACCGCAGGGAGCGGGCGGAGAACGTAAAGGACGTGGAGCAGTATATCAGCCGCATTGACGAGATGATCGGAAGAAAGGACGCCCTGCTGCGGTAAAGGTGGGGGCGGCGGGACGGATAGGATAAAAAATGCGACCATCCCGCCGGAGCTGTTTGAGCCATAGGGACGCGGTTTCCTACAATAAAAAAGAGCCTGGGATCTTCGGGACGCGGGAGCGCCCCGGCGGATCTTCAGGCTCTTTTGTTTTCGTCAGGCATATTGCTGAAAAACCGGCGGTCACGCCGTTCTCGCGTCCTCGCAGCTGTCTCCGCAGCTGTCCCGGCCTTCCTCCGGTTCCGGGAAATGCCCCTGGATTTTTAACTTGGCGGTGCGCAGGTTTTCTGGCAGCTCCTCCACCGGCACGGAGTCCGGGGCGTCGCAGGTCCCGGCTTTCTTTGCCGTCTCGTAGTACCAGACCTTATAGTCCAGCACCTCCAGCGTCTCCTTTAACTGTTCGATCTGGTCCAGCACCGCCTGGCGCTGGTTCTGCATCAGCTCCAGCCGTTTTCCGATGGTGGAGTCTCCTTCCAGGCACCAGCCCATAAAGGCCTTGATCCCTTTAATGGGCAGCCCGGTCTGTTTTAAGCACTCGATGATGGCGAGCCGCTCCAGGTCGGAATCGTGAAACACGCGGTTTCCGCTGCCGGAGCGGGTCACAAACGGCAGCAGCCCTTCTTTTTCATAGTAGCGCAGAGTGGACGGCGCCACCCCCATCTTTTTCGCCATTTCCCCGATGGTATACGGCATAATAAGCCTCCTTTCCGGCAGTCACATTTCTCCCTCCATTATAGCCGGGGCGCGGGCGGAAGTCAAATATCCCGCCGCCGCCCCGCCCAATCCCCGCTAAAAGGCCTAAAACAAAGAAAACACTTGCAAAAATAGCCATTCAATGTAAAATAAAAGAGATCAAGAGCATACAAGCTGTTACCGTGATAGAAAAACGAGACTGAACAGAGATTGGAGAGAAATCATGGCGTTGAAAAAGAAACCGGTCACCGGGATGAAGGACATCCTGCCTGCGGAAATGCAGATCCGTGACTACGTATTGAACCAGATCAAGGAAACCTATCGCAGCTTCGGCTTTTCCTCCATTGAGACTCCCTGCGTGGAGCACATCGAGAACCTGACCAGCAAGCAGGGCGGAGACAATGAAAAGCTGATCTTTAAGATCTTAAAAAGAGGGGAAAAATTAAAACTGGAGGAGGCGCAGACAGAGGCCGATTTAACGGACAGCGGTCTTCGCTACGACTTAACCCTCCCCCTGTCCCGCTACTATGCCAACAACGCGGCGAATCTGCCGTCCCCCTTCAAAGCCTTGCAGGTGGGCAGCGTGTGGCGGGCGGACCGCCCTCAAAAGGGAAGATTCCGCCAGTTTGTGCAGTGCGACATTGACATCCTGGGGGATGCCACCAGCCTGGCGGAGATCGAGCTGATCGCGGCCACCACCACAGCCCTGGGAAAGATCTGCCCGGACAAGAAGTTTTCCGTCCGCGTCAATGACAGGGAAATCTTAAAAGCCATGGCCGTGTACGCCGGATTCCCGGAGGATTCCACAGACCAGGTGTTTATCACCCTGGACAAGATGGACAAGATCGGCCTGGAAGGCGTGGAAAAAGAGCTGACAGAGTGCGGCTACGACGAGGCGGCCGTAAAGAAATACAGCGCCCTGTTGGCGGAGGTGGGAAATGACGCCGCTGCCGTGCGGTCCTTAGGCCAGCGCCTGGCGGGCATTCTTCCCGACGGCAGGGCGGAGAGCCTGGCGGGCATTATGGATACGGTGACGGAGGTGGCTACTGCCGATTTCGGACTGGTGTTTGATCCCACCCTGGTGCGCGGCATGGGCTACTACACCGGAACCATTTTCGAGGTGTCTATGGAGGGCTTTGGCGGCTCCGTGGCCGGCGGCGGCCGTTACGATAAGATGATCGGGAAATTCACAGGCATGGAGACTCCCGCCTGCGGCTTTTCCATCGGTTTCGAGCGGATCATCACGATCTTGATGGATCAAAACTTCCAGGTGCCCGGAGCGGCCGGTAAGAAAGCTTACCTGATCGAGAAAAACATGCCGAAAGACCGCCTCTGCGAGATTTTAAAGGAAGCTCAGGCGGAGCGGGAGCA
>OLRK01001277.1_pt1 | contig 21867 bp, 19 predicted proteins | sample 1672911 | NCBI WGS metagenome assembly OLRK01 (sample SAMEA3136736, study PRJEB25190) | human gut metagenome | biome: human gut; feature: human-associated habitat; material: faeces | place: Austria | collected 2013 | reverse complement strand
AGACCTCCTGCGGCAGCTGCGGCAACAGGGTTATCAGATCGACATCCTCCGGCAGATTCAAGGCCTTAAATTCTTCAGTTTCCTTTAACCCGGGAATACTGACCAGGATCATTTCAGCCTTCGCCAAGACTGAATTCAGCTGATCCCGCTGTTCATCTTCGAGCGGATTGAGAAAATAGACCGGCTCCTGTTCGACTAACGGAGCTTGTTTTATTTGTTCCGCACTGGCCTGACCGGCCTCTACCAGCGTATAGCTGGATAAAAACAGCCGCTGATCCTCGTCGCTGAGGAACATCGACAGCTTCTCCGCCTCACTTTGGCGGATCACTTCCGGAATGGCGCTGTGAATGCCGCCGGTCTGAATCCCCACGTCAACGATATCGGCCATGTAATCCGGCAGCGCCAGCTCACATTGCGCCTGGGCAAACAACAGCACAATCACTGCCGCGATCGACAGTGCAAAGGGCTTAAGATATTTCGTTAGCTTGACCATAAGTTACTCCTTTCCTAATTTTCTTTTGGGCAGCGGCCCGATAAATTCTGACAATATCCGATGGTTCGTTCCAGAATCCGGATTAACGCCAGACTATCGTCCTCGCCCAGATAACGGAAATACGCCGTCAGCTGATCGCAGAATTCTTGTTCCTTCTGCTGCATCAGGGCCCGGCCTTTTTCCGTGATCCGAATGTAGACGCTGCGCCGATCGCTGTCCAGGATCACCCGTTCAACCCATCCTTGTTGTTCAAAGGAGCGGATTCCCTGGGATACCGCAGCAGGACTGACATGGAAATGATCCTTGATCTGACTCATTTTGATCATTCCTTCCGGATTCAGATGAATAATGCCATGCAAAATCATCATATCCCGGGAATTCATCGTCATCTTCTTACGCCCGCGAGGTTCGCTGCGCTGACGCATATCGTAAGCCAGCCGCATCATCTTCTGAGCGATTTCCTGTTCATTCACACCGGTCACCTCTTTCGTCTAAATAGTTAAGTAGCTTAATATTTAACTATGTGAACAAATTATACTCCACTCTCTATAAAATGCAATAGCCTTTTTCAAGTTTCCTACAAACTGTAAAAATTGTCGTTTTTGCTTATTTTTTCACATCATAAATGCGATTTCAGCTTCGGTTTCGTCCTCCACCGAATGTTCCTGCGGGTGACACCCGGAATGGAAAATCAACAAATCCTCATCGAATTTTCAATTGCTTTGTCCGCAAAAGGCAGTCCGCGTCTTTGCAAAGGGTAATGCAATTCCTCTGGTCTTAAGGCTGCGTTTACTTTTTCAATTCACACCCCACATTTTAGCCAACAAAAATAAAAAAAACACTTGCATATCGAAACGTTTTAGTGTAATATATAAAAGCAGTCGGAAAACGGCTGTTTAATATACATGCGGTAGTGGCGAAATCGGCAGACGCGCACGTTTCAGGGGCGTGTGGGTAAAACCATGTGGGTTCAAGTCCCACCTACCGCACCAGATAAAAAACAAGAGCTGAACGCAAAAGGCGGGCAGCTTTTTTTTGTTTCCGTTCTCTCTGATTTCCATCGGGAAGCTGCCGAAGCGGGGCTAGAATCACGATTTCCTTAAAGATAATAACCATAAAAGCTCCTTTACAAGGATTATGACGAACTCCGGTTTTAAACGTCAGGGGATCCCCCCCCATGATTATAAAATCAAGGGAAAACTGCGTAACTTTAATTTCTCTGTTTCCCTTTTCATCATCCATACAGCTACGGAATAGCGGCGCCGAAGGTTTCGCATTCTGCCCGCAGAGGACGCTCAGAAGTTCCTCAGAAATTGTTTTGACATCCAAATTATTTTCTGATATACTTTTTCCTCGTTCAGGTTCTCAATGAACCGACCTGAAATGAGGATGAATCTGTATGAAGAAAAAAACTAAAATTTTAATATCAATCCTTGCCGTCATGACTGTCGCCTTGACCGCAGGCAGCTTCTGGGCTGGCAATTATCTGGTCGATTACGCGCTCTACCGCGCCGATCAAGCGCCGCAATCCGCCAACGATGGCAAAGCGCCGGTGAATGAAACCTACGGCAACGAGGAAGCCAACAAAGCCGAGGAACAGCGCCTGACCGATCTCTGGCTGGAAACGGTCGTCCTGGAAAAGAAAGAAATTGTCAGCCATGACGGACTGACGCTGCGCGCGCTGCAATACACCGCAGATCCCACTTCGCATCGCTACGCTCTGGTCATTCACGGCTACACCTCCAACAAAGAGGCGATGCAGACGGAAGCCCGGCATTTTTCCGAGCTTGGCTACACGGTCATCACCCCGGATAACCGCGCGCATGGCGAAAGCGATGGATCGTATATCGGCATGGGCTGGCTGGACCGCAAGGATCTTTTACTCTGGATCGATCAGGTTGTAAAGCAGGATCCAGACGCTGAAATTGTACTGTACGGCGTTTCGATGGGCGGCGCGACCGTGATGATGACCGCAGGAGAAGCCTTGCCTTCCAATGTTAAAGCGATCATTGAAGACTGCGGCTATACTTCGGTTTACGAAATGTTTAAGAATCAACTCGATTACCGCTTCGGTCTGCCGGAATTTCCGTTTCTCGCAACCGCGGATATTATGACCGGAATCCGCGCCGGCTATCATTTCAAAGAAGCGTCAGCCGTAAAACAGCTCGAAAAAGCAACCGTCCCGATGATGTTTATCCACGGAAGCAACGATACCTATGTGCCGACAAAGATGGTCTATCAGGTTTATGAAGCGTGTCCGACAGAGAAAGAACTGTTGGTCATTGAAGGCGCGGCTCACGCGGCCAGCGCCGACGTAGATCCTCAATTATACTGGGATTCCATTGCCGCTTTCCTGGGCAGGTTTCTTCCCGCAGCCTGATTGCATAAAACAGGATTTTTATTTCCATTATTTTTGAATTTCTCAGATTAAAAAGAAGAAAAAAAAGGAACATTTACGGTTCCTTTTTCTAAACGCAAAATTTTATTCTCCGCTTCCTATTTCTTTTAATAAAACTGCTGAAACTGCCGTTGACGATCAGCCGCCTGCCGCAGCCCTTTGACAATCTCCTCAAAGGACCGGTCATCGACATGGAAATCAAACCGCAGCCGGACTCGTTCCCGCAGCGTTTCGATCTCTGGTTCCTCTCCCGATTGAAGCTGCGCACCCAGATATTCAATCACTTCGTTCATCTGTTTCTCGCTCGGCATCCACTGCGCCTGCTTCAGGCAAAAGTCCTTTTCACTCTCCGCAATCTCAAAACCAGCCTTGCAGCGTGAACAGGCAATGCCCCAATGCTTCCCCCAGCGGACCACCGGCACAAAAAACACCGACACCTGCTGCGCTTGTTCTACTAGGTAAAAATGACTCAATTTTCCGCACTGAGGACAGACTCTGACCCCCAGATACGCTTTTTTACGATGGCCTGAACCGGCGCCGATCATGATGAACATGGCGTCCCTCCTTATAAATCTATAAAATATCCAGCCCTACTGATGACGATGCTGCTTCTGCCAGGCCTCGATCTGTTCCATCCGTTCCTGGATCCGGCCTTCCCGGCCCTGCCTTGTCGGAACATAGTATTTCCGATCCAGTAAAGCATCCGGCAGACATTGCAGCGTCGTTAGCTTTTCCTCGGTATCGTGCGCGTACTGATACCCCTCGCCATAGTGCAGTTCCTTCATCAACGACGTCGGCGCGTTGCGGATCGCTAACGGCACCGGCTCGGCCAGATGCTCCAGCGCATCCTTCTTCGCCGCTTCATACGCCATATACAAAGCATTGGACTTCGGCGAAAGCGCCATATAGACGACAGCCTGCGTCAGATTGACGCTGCACTCCGGCATCCCGTTGAAATGACACGCCTGATAAGCCGCCACCGCAACCTCCATCGCCCGACTGTCTGCCATGCCGATATCCTCGCTCGCAAACCGCACGACCCGCCGCGCGATATACAGCGGATCCTCCCCCGCTTCCAGCATCCGCGCCAGCCAGTACACCGACGCCTGGACGTCGCTGTTGCGCATCGACTTGTGCAGCGCTGAGATTAAATTGTAATGTTCCTCACCTTTTTTATCATACAACAACGATTTGCGGTTGATGCACTGTTCCAGATGCTCCTTCGTCACCACGATATCCTCGCCGTTCTTATCGCCGTTGAGCACCACCATTTCCAACGTATTCAAAGCCGTGCGGGCATCGCCGTTGGCAAAATTCGCAATTATCCACAACAAATCGTCATTCAGGTCCACATGATAATTGCCGAAGCCCCGCGGATCCTGTAAAGCCCGCGTCAACAGCTCCGTCAGATCTTCCGTCGCCAGCGCCTGCAGCACAAACACCTTGCACCGCGAAAGCAGAGCGGCGTTGATCTCAAAGGAAGGATTCTCTGTCGTCGCGCCGATCAGAACAATGCTTCCCTTTTCCACAAAAGGCAGAAACGCGTCCTGCTGCGCCTTATTAAAACGATGGATTTCATCGACGAATAAAATCGTCTTCTCGCCCATCTGTCGGTTTAGCTCGGCTTTATTCATGACCTCTTTGATTTCCTTGATTCCGCTGGTCACCGCGCTGAAATCCACAAAATGCGACTGCGTGCGCTCCGCGATGATCCGCGCCAGCGTCGTCTTTCCCACGCCCGGCGGACCCCAGAAAATCATCGAGGACACCTGATCCTGCTCGATCAGCTGCCGCAGGATTTTCCCCTCGCCTAAAAGATGTTTCTGACCCGCGACTTCCTCCAGCGTCTTCGGCCGCAGCCGGCTCGCCAGCGGACTGTTCAGATCGCGATCGTCAAACAAGGATTTCTGTTCCAAGATCATCGCCTCCTGCGCTTATTATACAACATTTTCATACGTTGCCCACGCCTGAGTTTGAATTTTATTCAACTTCCTGACAGATTATGAAACAATCTGGTCTTTTCCCTGCCGCTTCCCCTGATACATCCGCTGATCCGCCAGCTTCACCAGGCTTTCGAAATCCGGTCCGATCACCCCGGATGTCAGACCGAAGGTCATCGTAATCCGGATCTGATACCCATCGTAGGAAAACGGATAGCTGCGGATTTTTTCCGCGATCCCGGTTAACACCGCCCGGGCCTCCCGCTCCGGCTGCTCCGTCATGATGATCAAAAACTCCTCGCCGCCCCAGCGGCAAACCTGAGTACCCGCCGTTTCCTGCATCAGCCGGGCCGCCGTGGCCAGCACATAATCGCCGCAAATATGTCCATAGGTATCGTTGATCCGTTTAAAATCATCCAGATCTCCCAGCGCGATCACCGCCCGTTTGCCCTGCAGCGGCTCAAGCTGTTCCTTCAAGCCGTAGCGGGTCAGCACACCGGTCAGACTGTCCGTGGAAGCGGCTTCCTGCAGAATCTCATTTTTCCGCATCAGCCGGCCTTGAGCTAACGCCGAGGAAACATTGAAAATAGTTGAGGAAACAAGAATAATTGTAAAACTGGCCGCCGCGTTAAACAAATAAACGGCGTTTGCCAGGCATGCGGAAATGGCAGGCGCCATTCCTTCTTGATCCCAGGCCATCTTCAAAAACACAAATACGCCGATTTCCAGCGCTGAAAACAGATAGGGAATCCAACTGCACCGGTACGGCCGGATATAAATCAACGATGCCAGCGCGATCAGCAGCAGCGGAAGACCCGCATCCCACCCCAGCGCCAACGTTCCTGCTATGACAAAAACACAGACCTCCAGATGGATCAGCGTCACCGCCATCCGGTAGCGCCCATAAAAAACCAGAACAAGCATTGCCATATAAAACACGGTGCTGCCGACATTGTAGTACACCATTCCGCTCATTCCCAGCCCGCCGAACAAAGCGACATACAGCACATGCACAAGCATACCTAAAAGGATGATCTGCCGATAGACGCGCCGCACCGCGCCTTGATTGACAAGTTTATTTTTTGTCATTACCAGTCTCCTTTCCTGCCGGTTTTGCCTGCGGTCTTTGTTTTCTTCATTATAACAGAAATCTTTCAGCCTGAACTCAGACCGTGAGTCAGCGTGCCTTTATCCTCTGTTTTTTACTAAAATCTTGGGAGACCTCAGCGGCGGGCAGGAATTCTTCTTGAAATATCAATACTAAAAAAGCCGACAGTCAAAAGAAGAATTTGCTTCTGTCAGCTTCTTCACATCCGCGATTTTACGCCTATCCCGGGTCAGACAAAAACTCCTGCCCGATCTTGATTTCCCTTACTGATCGCAGCGGGTCAAGACCGAGATCACCTGATAGCCGTGATCGCTCAGCAGCTTTTTCATCACTTCCGGCGCGACGCCACGGGCCCGGATGACGACATCGGTCTGTGCGTCTTTGCGATAAACCGCCAGATTGGTAATCTGTGCTGTTTCATCAAAAAACAAGCCGGTCAGATCCGCCAGCACGCCGGGTTTGTCTTCCGAAATTTGAATCACATACCGGCTGCCTTCCTCATAATAGCCCAACAGATCGATAAAGGCCTCGAAGATATCATTCTGCGTGATGATGCCGACAACCTTGCGGCCTTCGGTCACAACCAGGCAGCCGATATCATGCTGACGCATTAAGACGGCGGCCTCTTCCAAAAGCGCGTCGGGGTGAATCGTCACGACGTCTTTGATCATGACGGATTCGACGGTGCTTTTCGCCAAGAGGTAATTCAATTCATAGACTGACAGGCTGGTCGCCTTGCTTGGGGTGTTCTCCGCGATGGTGCCTTCCGTGACCAGACCGACTAATTCCTGGCCGTCAACGACCGGGATGCGGTGAAAATCCCGCTCTGCCATCAGATCCAGAGCCGCACTGATCGAGGTATCCTTACGAATGCAGTAGGGATTGGCTGTCATACGATCTTTCACCAACATAATGTTATCCTCCTAAATAGGCTTTCTTAATGTCTTCGCTGGCGGCTAATTCCGCGCCCGTGCCGCTCAGCACGACGCTGCCGGTTTCCAGCACATACGCCCGGTCGGCGATGCCCAGCGCCATCTTGGCGTTTTGTTCGACCAATAAAACCGTTGTTCCCTGAGCGTTGATATCCCGGATAATCGAAAATATTTCCTTGACCAGCAGCGGGGAGAGGCCCATGCTCGGTTCGTCCAGAAGTAAAAGCTTCGGTTTGGCCATCAGGGCCCGGCCCATCGCCAACATCTGCTGCTCGCCGCCCGACAGTGTGCCGGCCAGCTGTTTTTTGCGTTCCGCCAACCGTGGGAAACGCTGATAAACGCTTTCCAGGTCAGCTTCAATACCGGCTTTATCCTTGCGCAGATACGCGCCCATCCAGAGGTTTTCCGCAACGCTCATGTCGGGAAAAATCCGCCGTCCCTCCGGCACCTGCGTAATGCCTGCCTTGACGATATCGCGGGCGTTTTTCTTCATTATGGACTGGCCGAGAAATTCAATCTCGCCGCCGCTTTTTTTCAGCAGTCCGCTGATCGCGTGAAGCAGCGTTGTTTTGCCTGCGCCGTTCGCGCCGATCAAGGCTACGATTTCCTTTTCCTTCACTTCCAGGGAAATACCCTTCAAAGCTTGAATTACGCCGTAATGAACGCTTAAATCCGTAATTTTCAGCATCTTAATCCTCCCCCAGATACGCTTCGATAACACGGCGGTTGTTTTTGATCGCTTCCGGTGTCCCATGAGCGATACACTTGCCGTAATCCAGTACGTAAATCCGTTCGCAGATCTTCATGACCAGCGACATATCATGTTCGATCAGCACGACCGTTAAATTGAATTGTTCTTTGATCTGATGGATCAGCTCTGTCAGTTCCGTGGTTTCCTGCGGATTCATGCCCGCGGCCGGTTCATCGAGGAATAAAATCTTCGGTTTGGCGGCCAAAGCGCGGGCAATTTCCAGCTTGCGCTGCTGCCCATACGGAAGATTCTTCGCCAGCGTCGTCTGTTTCTCCGCCAGCCCGACGACCTCCAGCAGCTTCACCGCTTCTTCCAGCACGCGTTGTTCCTCGCGGTAATACGAAGGCAGCCGCAGAATCGCTGCCAGCGTAGAATAGCTCACTGATTTGTTCATCGCCAGCTTGACATTGTCCAGCACGGTCATGTTTTTAAACAGCCGGATATTCTGAAACGTCCGCGCCAGGCCTAAGCCGGTGATCACATACGGCTTTAATCCGCCGATGCTTTTCATCGTCCCGTCGACATTCAGTTCGATTTTTCCCTCGCTGGGATCATAGACCCCGGTCAGCAGATTAAACAGCGTCGTCTTACCTGCACCGTTAGGCCCGATCAGCCCGATCAGCTCGCGTTCCTCAATTTCCAGGTTGACATTGGACACCGCGGCCAGACCGCCGAAGTTTTTCGTCAGACCGCTGACTTTTAAGACCGTCATCCGCGCGCCTCCTTTCGTTTCCCAAGCCGCTCAAACAGGCTGGAGAACGTGAATTCCTTTGTGCCTAACAGACCGCTTGGGCGGAAGATCATGATACCGACCAACATTAAGCCGTACAGGATCATCCGGATATCGGAGAACTGCTGCAAAACAGTGTTCAGCACGCCGATCACACCGGCCGCGATAAACGAACCGGTAAAGCTGCCCATACCGCCGAAGACGACGAGCACAAGAATATCAATCGATTTGTTGAAGGTGAACATCTCCGGTTTGATGACGTAAAACGCCCCGGCATACAGCGCACCGGCAACGCTGGCGATCATCGCGCCCAAGACAAACGCCATGATTTTATACTTCGTCGTATTGATGCCCATCGCTTCCGCCGCAATTTCATCCTCACGCACGGAAATGCACGCGCGTCCCTGGGCAGACCGGCAGAAGTTCAGGATGATGATCGTGCAGATCACGACCGCCGCAAAGATGACCTGCCAGCCGATCAATTTCGGCAGGATCAGCCCCGCCGCGCCGTTGGTAATTTTCATATTTAAGATAATGATGCGGATGATTTCGCCGAAGCCCAGCGTCGCAATCGCCAGATAATCCCCGCGCAGGCGCAGCGTTGGAATCGCGACGATTAACGCCACCGCCCCGCTGATCACAATGCCGATCAGCATGCCGAACAGAATCCCGCCCAGACTGGCCGAGAACTGCTTGACCGCGACACCGGCGCAGTACGCGCCGATGATCATAAATCCGGCATGACCGAGCGAGAACTGGCCGGTCACGCCGATGATCAGGTTCAGACTGATCGCCAGAATAATATTGATGCCGATCGTCATCAGTACGGTCAGGTAAACGTTATTGATCACTCCGGCACTGATTAACAGCGAGATTAAGCCGTAGCTGCCTGCAATCAGAACGAGCCAGCAGGCATTCTTTTTATTCAACAGGTTCTTCATGCGCTTACACCTTTTCCTTTACATTTTTACCAAGCAGTCCGGCCGGTTTGACGACCAGAATGATGATCAGGATGATGTAAACGACGGCATCCTTATATAAAGAACTGCCGTAGCCGCTGACCAGCGTTTCGACGATGCCGATGAAGAAGCCGCCGAACATCGCGCCGGGAATGATGCCGATCCCGCCGAAAACCGCGGCGATGAACGCCTTGACGCCCGGAAGCATGCCCATCAGCGGATTGATGGAATTATAATACAGACCGACCAGCACGCCCGCCGCTCCGGCTAACGCCGAGCCGATCGCAAACGTATAGGAAATCGTCATATCGACGTTGACGCCCATCAGCCGCGCCGCGTCCGCATCCACTGAAACTGCGCGCATCGCCCGGCCGACCTTCGTCTTACGCACGATGAACTGAAGCAGAAGCATCAAGCCGATTGTGATCGCGAAGATCGCGATCTGCTGGGTCGTGATCATCACGCCGCCGATCATAATCTTCTGGTTTGCCAGCACCTGCGGGAAGGTTTTGACACCAGTGCCCATGACCTTCTGCGTGCTCGCCTCGAGAAAATAGCTGACGCCGATCGCCGTGATCAGCGCTGTAATCCGCGTCGCGTTGCGCAGCGGCTTGTACGCGATCCGCTCAATGATCACGCCGATCAAAGCGCAGATCCCCATCGCCGCTGCCAGCGCCGGGAAAAAACCCATGCCTAACTGCGCCGTGCAGATAAATCCGATATACGCCCCCAGCATATAAATATCCCCATGGGCAAAGTTGATCAATTTAATGATGCCGTACACCATCGTGTACCCCAACGCGATCAGGGCATAGATGCTGCCCAGCGACAGCCCGTTGATCAGCTGCTGCAAAAACTGGGTCATAGTCCTCTCCTCCTCTTCTCAATGGGAAAAAATAGGAGAACTGCTTCCCCTATTTCTATCCGTTGTTGGGCTTTGCCCGTTAATCTAACTTCGGCGTAACCGCGACCGCGTCCGTCTGAACACCGTCGACCAGATTAACGACCAATACCGGTTTGATCGGCGTGTGCGTCGCGTCAAACGTGAACGCGCCGGTGACGCCGTCAAAGCTGATCTTCGTCAGCGCCGCCTGGACTGCCGGTCCGTCGGAGGATCCTGCTTCTTCAATGGCCTGAATCAAAACATTCGTCGCATCGTAAGCCAGCGCCGAGAACATATTCGGTTCTTCGTTGTATTCTGCTTTATAAGCGTCGATAAACGCCTGCAGCTTGTCCGAAGCGCCGACTGTCGTATAGGCCGTCGTGAAATAAACGTCGTTCAGGTTCGCCGCGCCGCCCAGATCGACCAGCGTCGTGGAATCGAAACCGTCAGAACCGGTAATCGTCTGATCCAGTCCCATTTCCCGCGCCTGTTTGATGATCAGACCCGCTTCGTTGTAATACCCTGGAATATACAGGACGTCGAAGTCCATTCCCTTGATCTTGGTCAGGACGGAGGAGAAATCCGTATCCTTGCTGACATAGTTTTCCTTGCCGACGATCGTTCCGCCCAGCTTGGTAAACTGTTTTTCAAAAGCTTCTGTCAATCCCTTGGCATAATCGGTTGTGGAATCGCCGTAAATGACAGCTTTGGTCTTGCCCAGCGTATCATAAGCATACTGCGCCATCGCCGCGCCCTGATAGGAATCTTCAAAGCAGACGCGGTAAACATAATCGTAAGCTGCGCTGGACGCATCGTCCGGATTGGTCAGCGTAACATTGTTCTGCGTCGCGGAAGGGGAAAGCACCGGAATCTTCGCATCGTTTAAAATCTGATAGGAAGCCGCACTTGCACCGGAGGTCGCCGGGCCGACAACACCCGCTACACCGTCGGAAGCCAGCTGCGCTGCTAAGGTAACCGCTTCTGTAGAATCTGATTTGTTATCATATTTGACATAGCCATATTTTTCACTGCCGGCTGCCGCGTTGGCCTGCTTAATCGCCAACAATGAGCCGTTCAGCTCCGCCTTGCCATAATCCGCTACTTCGCCGGTCAACTCGTAGTGCAGACCAATCTTCACAGCCCCCGCTGCGTCTGTGCCTGAACCCCCCGCTTCCGGTGTTGCCGTACCGCTGTTTCCGGATCCGGAATTTCCGCATCCAGCCATGGAAACCGCCATCATCAAGGCTGCGGCGCTCATGAATACTTTCTTCATTGTGTTCATCATTTCATCTCCCGTTTCTTTCTAAAACCGCTTGGTAAAAGGTTATAGTGTTTCTATTATAGCGCTGGCGTTTTCTGATTACAACCAGTTTTTTCATTTTTGCAATCATTTTTCATGAAACAATTTACAATTTTGTTAAGACTTTGAATCTTTTTTCTTTTCTTCTTCCAGCTTTTGCAATATCACTTATAATGAAAAAAACAGAAGGAGTGAGCTTCAATGACACAGGATGTTCAATGGATAAGAAAGGCGCTAATCCAACGGAAAGAATACGATGCGTTACAAAAAGAAATTGAAACTTTGCGGATTGAACTGTTGGCCGCCGACTACGAAGCAGAGCACGCTTCCGGCTGGTTCACGGCGAAAAAGAAACAGGCTCTGATTGAGAAACGAGATATACTCCAGGCCCGTCTGTCGCCCTTGGAAAAGAATCTCCAAGGTTTATCCCCCGCTTCACTGCGCAGCCTTGCCGATCAATCTCAACTATTGAACAATAAACATCCCTCCGCGACTACCGAGAGGCTGGTGGAAATTCTCAATTTCGCGGTCCGGACCGAGCTTTATTACACGGCATTAACCGAACTGGACAGTGCGCTGAACGAATGCTTTGTGGAACAGATCAACGTCCGTGATCAAGCCGCTATCACGAATAAAACGATTAATTTGTCGCCCGTGCTGCCGCTTCTGCCTGCTTTTCTCGATCATGACGCGCGCTACCGGAACCAGCTGCGCCAGTTCAATCAAAAAGCGCTGCTGGCTAACCCGTTGCGGCTGCGGCGGGTGGATTTCGCCCGGTTATCTCTCATGGATAAACGCAGCGAGCTACGCTTCTTAGGAAAGCAGTGCCAGCCTTTAAAAGCAGAACTCCAAACGATCCTGCGAAAGCTGGAAGACCAGGCGATCTGTTTAATTTCCGAACTAACAGGTCCAAGAAAAGAAAATTAACAAAACTTTGCCCTGACAAAGCTTGACCCTATCATTTTTCCGACTTTTATTTTTCCTTATATAATAGGTATCTCTCCTGGCTTTTTTGTTACAGAGAATCAGAGGAATACTCCGCTGGCGGATTCCTCTTTCTCTCCTCCGGATTTCCAAAGTATGCTCTGTCCTCTCTGCAAAGTCATTTTCCAGCGCTGGTCTCCATAATCTGTTCCGCACATTCTTGTCAAAAATCAGAAGTCTTGTTATAATATCAAGGCATGCGCGTGTGGCGAAATTGGTAGACGCACCAGACTTAGGATCTGGCGGTTCATCCATGGGGGTTCGAGTCCCTTCACGCGCACCAAGAAAAAGCAAAACTTTGCGATTGGGCGAAGTTTTTTATTTACAACTGCCTATATGAAAAAGAACTCTGAATTCAAAGTTTTCACTCGTTCGATTTCTTTTTCACCTAAGCATATTTTTATTCTTATTCCCATCCGTCAGAAACGGTATAAATTATAGGTGCTGACAAGTAAACAGAGCTTAAAACAGCATTAAACATAAACACGACTTCTAATCATGTTTTCATCGCCACAGCTTCTTTTTACTTATTTTAACACCTTATTCTTATACAACATTAAAGAAGTACGTGCATAAATTTTATTTTGCGTCCTTACAATGTCATTGCCGTGACATTAGAGATTCTTTTCCGCGACCAATTTAGAAGCGGTTAAACATTCGCATAGCTCTCGATACGTCGGCTCGTCATACCATTCGATAAACCACTCGTTAAAATATCAGTCCAGCGCATGCTTGTATTGATCGCTGATGTATTCCGGATAAACCTGATCCATTTCTTCGATCATCGCCTGAACCTCCGCTTCAGATGCCGGCTGATACTGGTCATAATGGAGCACATGCTTCATCGGCAGGCGTCCGCGCGTTTGTTTCGGGTCTTGATCCGAATACCCCAGTACGACCTGAATCACCGGGAAGCAATACGCCTCCGGCAGATTCAGAAGCTTCATGATTTCCTTAGGATGATGCCGGTGCGAGAAGTTAGTCATCAACGAGTCGATGCCCAGTGCTTTCGCCGCAACTACCGCGGTCTGCGCCGCCGCGAAGACGTCGCCCAGCATGATGAAAAAGTTATACAGCCGATGCAGCGGTTGATATTGATCATAACCCAAAGCTTTGGCACAGCGCAGAATCCGGGTCTGATCGATCGCATAGACAAGACACGTCGCCGCTTTGCCTTGGGATTCCCCGCCTGTAATCGTATTGAGAACTTCCGGATCGGTGACGACGATGACGGAATAATCGGTCAGATTGTCGCTGTTGGCCGCTTTCATACTGTGCTGCACGATCGTTTCGATATCCTCGCGGAATACCGGTTTCTCATTAAAATTCCAATGTACGGACCGCAGTGATTCCAGCATTTTTAACGTTTCATTTTCCATAACGTTCTGTCTCCTCATAATTTTTTAGAATTCTTCTCAACTTGTTTTCAAATGGAGTATCTCCGCTTCCGTCAATCCAGCGTAAAAGATCGCATTATTTTTCTCCGCCCCCTCGTCGTAAGCCGCCTGCAGCGACCTCGCTTTGTCTATCAGCCGGATCCAGATCTGGCAGCGGCACCAAAAAAGAAACTGCGGACACCGATTGTTTGACATCCGATCCTTCAACTTTTTCTGTAAAAAAACTGACGATCCGCAGCGTTTCACGCTCACCGTCAGTTTTTAATTTCACTTTTATCCGCCCAGAGTCCGCGTTCAATAAGTTTCAGGTTTGATTTTCTGCGCGCTGACCTCGTCAAGATATAAAACCGCGTGCGGATGTGTCCGCAAAATACTGGCTGGACAGGCAGTCGTTACCGGTCCGTTTATGGCCTTGTCGATCGCCGCGATCTTGGTTTTGCCCGGCACCATGCCATACAGCTGGCTTACGCGCATCAACACCGGAATCGTCAGCGTAAACGCCTGGCGCGGTACCTCATCCAGCGAAGCGAAGCAGCCGTCGTTGACCTGCTGCTGCCGGCACACAGGATCCAGCTCCACCAGTTTAACGATCTTCGGATCGTCAAAGTCAGCAACCGGCGGGTCATTAAAAGCCAGATGTCCGTTCTCCCCGACGCCGTAGATGCACAGCTCCGGCTTCGCCGCCTCCAGCAGCGCCCCATAGCGCAGGCATTCCTGCTCAGGATCAGCCGCCTGACAATCGAATAAATGAACCTGCTTCAGCGGAACCCGGTCATACAGGGAACGTTTTAAAAACGCTCCGAAGCCTTGCGGTGCTTGCGGATCGATGCCGACATATTCATCCATATTGAAGGCTGTGATCCGCTCCCAGGGAATGGCTTCCTGTCCCAGCGCTTCCAGAAATTCATTTTGCGAAGGCGCCGAGGCAAATATAATGCTGATTTCCGGACGGGTCTTAAGTAATTCGTTGATCGCCCCGGCGACTTCCGCCGCAGCCTGCCGCCCTAACTCCTGACGGGTTTCAAAGATTTTAATCGTGAGTTTTTCTTTCTTCGTCATTCGCATGATGAATCCTCCCTCTCATCCAAAACAATTTTTCCATTTTTCATGATGAAAATTGGCGTAAGATCCTCATTTAAAAGCAGACAATCCGCATCATATCCCGCTTCAATCCGGCCTTTGTTTTTTAAGCCCATGATTTCAGCCGGTGTTTTCGTCGCCATTTTCACAGCGTCGCGTAGCGGAATGTTGCAGCGCTGCACGGCAATCCGGACAACCTGGCTCATCGAGCTGACGCTGCCGGCAAAGGATTCAAAGCCCGGCATCCACGCGACGCCGTCGCGAACGATCACGCGATGATCGCTGTCCTTCGCGCCCAGGACATACTCTCCCTCCGGCAGTCCGGCAGCCCGCATGGAATCTGTGATCAGACACACTTTATCCGCTCCTTTGCAGCGGTAAGCCAGCTCCGCCAGCGCCGGCGGCAGATGCATCCCGTCAGTAATCAGCTCAGCGGTCGTGTCTTCCATCAAGTACGCCGATTCAACTAACCCGCCGTACCGTCTTCCCTGACGGCGATGAACGCTGCTCATGCAGGAATACAGATGCGTGTAATGCGTGAATCCCCAGCGATTAGCTTCGATCGCCTGATCCGTATCCGTATCACTGTGCGCATACGCGACAAGAATTCCCCGCTGGCGGCAGGCCCGGGCAAAAGCTTCCGTCCCCGCCAGTTCACTGGCCGCGCTCCAACGGCCGATCAGATCGCCGTATTTTTCCAGAATTTCACCATATTCCGCCGGATCAGGACAGCGCAGATATTCTTCCGGCTGCGCTCCTTTTTGAGAAGGCGCAAAATATGGGCCTTCCAAATGGACGCACGGCATATCCGCACGGCCGTCCTTGTGCTTATCCGTCTTCGCGAAAACCTCCAGGAAATTCATCGTCGCTTCCCGGCTGCCGGCCAGGGACGTCGGGATGATCGTTGTTGCGCCCTGCATCAGATGCGCGCGGGCAATGTTTTCCATCGCTTCCTCGCTGCTGTCCATAAAGTCATACCCCATCATCCCATGCGTGTGAATGTCAATAAACCCCGGACAAAGATAAGCGCCGCGGGCGTCGATAATTTCGCAATTTGCATTCTCACCGGGATCCGGAATAAACCGTCCCTGATCCACCGTCACAGTTTGTCCTTCCACAATGCCGCGGTCCGTAATCTGCCGGGCATGAATAATTTTAAGCATCGTTTTCCTCCATTCTTTGTTCTAATTATAACATTCATTATCCTGAAAATTGGAAAATAGTTCGCGAGCGGATGAATTTAGTCGCTGCCGTTGCCTTCCGCCTCAAAAATAAACCAACGATCATTGATGAAAATCTCGATTGTCCCTTCCGCTGCGATTTGATATTCGTATCCAGTACCGAAATTGGATTGATCGTCGACTGTCGGTTTTTCATCAGCGCCGACCGTGGAAGTGATTTTCCCAGCCCTCGTCCCGCTATGGTTTTCGGCCTGGCTTTCGTTTCCCGTGTCCCGATACAGCGTGCCTTCAACCCTCACCATCGGAACTAAATCCGGTTTTTCCGCCATTCCTGAAGTTTCAGGATGGGCAGCGCAGCTTGCGAGAGCGAGCAGCAAGACGAGCGCGGCAAAAGAAATAATTTTTTTCATCATTTGCACCTTTCAATGGAATCCTCCTTTTTTACATTCATAGTTTAGATCATTATACCATATCCCGCAGGCGGTCAATCCCTTCTCTTAATTTTTATCATCACAAAAATGCTCCGCGTTCATCAGGTTTCCACTTTGCTTGCCGGAATTTCCAAGTCCATTCCCTCCGCTTCTTTCAGAGCTTGAAATTCCTACCCAGGGGCGTATAATACTTTCATGACTTAAGGGGGAACTTTTTACTGTGAAAAAATCTTACGCCGTGGATATGGTCAACGGTCCGCTGTTGAGCCGCATCCTCATCTACGCCTTTCCTTTGATTTTATCCGGCGTTCTGCAGCTGTTATTCAACGCCGCGGATATCGTTGTCGTCGGAAAGTTCACCGGCAGCCATGCGTTGGCCGCCGTCGGCTCCACCAGCGCTTTGATCAATCTGTTAGTCAACCTGTTCATCGGCATCTCGATCGGCACCAACGTCATGGTCGCCCGCTATTGCGGAGCGCGGGACTGGCAGAACTGCGAGGACACCGTCCACACCTCGATCGCCATTTCCATCATCGGCGGCATTCTGATGATCTTTGTCGGAATTCTGTTCGCCCGCCCGCTGTTAGAACTGATGGGCACGCCGGCTGATGTCATCACGCATTCCGTACTGTATATGCGGATCTATTTCCTGGGCATGCCGGCGTTTATGATTTACAACTTCGGCGCGGCGATTCTGCGCGCGATCGGCGATACGAAACGGCCGCTGTATTTTTTGACCGTCGCGGGGATCGTCAACGTCATCTTCAACCTGTTCTTTGTCATCGTCCTCCGCATGGGCGTCGCCGGCGTCGCGATCGCAACGGTGGTCTCCCAGGTAATTTCCGCGGTTCTGATCCTGATGTGTCTGTTGAAAATGGACGGCATGTGCCAGCTGCATAAAGATAAGATCAAGCTGCACGGCGATAAAGTCAAAGAAATGCTGCGGATTGGAATTCCGGCCGGCCTGCAGGGCATCGTTTTCAGTATTTCCAACGTGCTGATACAGTCGTCGGTCAACTCCTTCGGTTCGATCGTCATGGCCGGCAACACCGCCGCCAGCAATATCGAGGGATTTGTCTACACCGCGATGAACGCAATTTACCAGACCTCGCTGAGCTTCACCAGCCAGAACCTCGGCGCCGGCAACACCGCGCGGATTAAGAAAATCCTGTTAACCTGCCTGGGGATCGTGACTGTGATCGGTTTGGTGCTGGGCCAGGGCGCTTACCTGCTCGGCCGGCCGCTGCTCTCCATTTACTCCTCCGATCCGGCCGTCGTCGATTTCGGAATGATCCGGCTTTCGATTGTCAGCGCGACGTATTTCCTGTGCGGACTGATGGACGTCTGCTGCGGAAGCATCCGCGGCTTAGGCTATTCGATCATGCCGATGCTCGTGTCGCTGACCGGCGCGTGCGCCTTCCGCGTGCTGTGGATCTTTACAGTTTTCCAGGTTGAGCATACGCTTTTCAGCCTGTATATCTCCTATCCGATTTCCTGGATTCTGACCTTTGCCGTACATCTTCTTTGTTTCGCTTACGCTTACCGAAAAATGATGAAAACCCGGCTGGATCCCCAGCCCGTCAACGCCTGAAATAACGGAAGACCGGCTTTCCGGCAAGTCTGATTGAAAATTTTCATAATTTGATCACGATCTTAGACTACACAATTTTTAAAATGTGTGGTCTTTTCTTTTATGCCAAACATTTTTTTAATTTTTCATCAAAAGAAGACTTTACTTGACACCCTGAACACGTTAAAGTATTAGCGTCTGGTTTTCCTTAATGAGATGTCCTGACATCCTGAACCAGAAGAATCAGAGTTGAAAATAAGTGGGGGACTTTTTTATGAAAACAATCATTACAACTGAGAGCTGTTCTGACATCCCGGTTTCCATGTTGGAAAAATTAAATGTTCCAATGGTACCTTTCAGCGTCAACTTTCCGGACCGGACTGTGCTCGACGGCGAGCTTCCGATCCAGGAAATTTACGATTTTTATGAAGCTACACGGCAGATCCCGAAAACCTGCGCGATCAGCCCGTATCAATACAGTGAATTTTTCAATAGGCTGTTAGAGGATCCGGAGGTGGAGATCGTTCACATCGGTTATTCCTCGGCCTGTTCCTGTTCGTTCCAGAATGCGCTTATCAGCCTGCAGGACTGCGATGAAAAACGAATCCATCTGATCGACTGCCTGAACGTTTCCGGCGGCTTCGGCTTGTTGACGCTCAAAGCGGTTGAACTGCATACGCGCAATCCGCAATGGAGCGCCGCGGAGCTGGCCGACGAGATCCGCAAATGGGTGCCGCGGATTAAGACGTTGTTCATTCCGGAAAAGCTGGATTTCCTGGCAGCCGGCGGCCGTGTCAGCAACGCGGCGGCGCTGGGGGCGTCCCTGCTTCGGATCAAGCCGCGGATCGACATCCTGAAGGGTGAGCTAATCAACACCAAGAAATATTACGGTACGATGAAAAAGGCGGCGTCGCAGATGGTTGAGGATTTCCTCAGCGAGGAACCGCTGGACCGCACAATGGCGCTGATCATCTATGCCAAAGGTGCGGATCCGGATATCCTGGAACGGATGCGCCAGCGTGTGCTGAACGATGGTTTCCAGGAAGTGTTGGTCTTTGAGCTGGGTGCAGTCATGACCGTGCACGGCGGCAAGGGCGCGATGGGAATTACCGGCTTCCGCCGCGAAGCGGCCTAAACTTCCGCCTTGATAAAGGCAGGCGGGAACCTGAGTTCAATCCTGTCAAACCGCAGGCAAAACCGGAATTCAATACGCGGCATGCCGATCTTTTCTGGCTAAATACCGGAAAGCTGCGAAGCTTTTTCCATTCCTGATCCAACCGGGCGCTGGCCCGGTTTTATTTATGCTTTTCCAGCGTTGGCCGGACGCTCAGCGCACCCGTCCGGTTGTTTTCAATTTGACCTGTTTTTGACTTCCAATCCTTAAAATTATGAATTTTAATGAAAAAATCGATCATTTTCCGATCAATTCCCATTCTGCGGATTTCCGCGGTTCGTTTACCGGAATTAAGCTTTTATTCCCTATAAATTGCAGTATAATGAAAGTAACATCCACCTGGCAAGGCTGAATCGGGTGACTGCCCTCATTGGAGCGCCGCGGTTGAATAAAGAAAGCGGTATCGTTATGAAAAGCAATAAGATTTCGTATTCCACCCGTTTTTTACTCATTCCTTTAATCCTTTCCTTAATCCTGACCGGGATTCTTTCGTTGTTCACTATCCGCAATCTCCAGGGCAACGCCCGTGTCATTAACTATACCGGAATTGTCCGGGGCGCAACGCAGCGGCTTGTCAAGCAAGAGCTGAATCATCAGGCTGACGACGCGATGATTGAGAAAATCGACGTATTGTTGACGGAATTGGAAACCGGCCAAGGCCCTGACTCGTTGATTCGGTTAAATGACGAACCATTCCAGAATCAGATTCTGCGGATGCAGGACGCCTGGAAACAGGTAAAAACCGCAATTTACGACTTCCGTGCAGGCGCTTCCTCCGATCAGCTTTACGCCTTGAGCGAAACCTATTTCGATCTGGCCAACGACGCGGTCAGCTTCGCTGAAGCCTATACCGAAGCCAGCGTCCGCCAGGCTCAGATTTCCTTGCTTTTAGTCAACGTCTTCTTTCTTCTGATTACGCTGGCGCTGTTGTATTTCAGCCACATTCAGCACAAACGGCAGAAGCGATTGGAACAGGAAGAGATGGAAACCCGCCGCCGGCAGGAGGAATTAGATCAGCTCAACCGTGAGCTGCAGGCGCCGATGAATGAAATCAGTGAATTGATTTACATCTCGGACCCGGAAACCTATGATTTATTATTTATAAATGAAAGCGGCCGCAAGGCATTCGGCTGTGATTCCATTGAAGGTAAAAAATGCTACAAGGTGCTGCAGGGTCTGGATCACCCTTGTCCCTTCTGCACCAATTCCAAGCTGAAGGATAATGAAACGTACAGCTGGGAAATCAACAACGCGCTGACGCACCGCCATTATCTGCTTAAAGACCGGATTGTGACGTGGAACGGACGGCGGGCGCGGTTGGAAATTGCGTTTGACACAACCAAGAGCGAAGAAGAAAAACAACGCTTAAAAACGATGTTGGATAATGAAAAGCTGATCGTCGACTGCGTCCGCGAATTGTATGAGGACGAAATGCTGGAATCCGCGATCCCGGAAATGCTCCGGCGATTAGGCGAATTCATGGAAGCAGAACGAATTACCCTGTTCTCCCTGAGTCCGGTCCGGCTGACGATTACTTCGCGCTGGTCGAGCGAGAAAGCCTCGGATATCGAAATGCTTTCCGATTTGAAAGTCCGGCCGTTCTACGCCCGGTGGATGAAACGGCTGCTTGAAGATGAATCTTACGTCGTTGAGAATGTGGAGCTGTTAAAAACATCGTTCCCCGACGAATATACCCTGCTGCGCGCTTACAACATTCAGCAGCTGATCATTCTTTCCCTTGAGGTGCGCGGCGAAGTTATCGACTGCATCTGTATTGATAATCCGGCTTCAGGCAAGCTTCAGAATTCGATCATCGTCTTGCAGACGCTGCGATACTTCCTTCTGCTGGCCCGGCACCGCGCGATGGACAAGGCGAAACTGGCGCAGCTCAGCTATACGGACAGTTTAACCGGCTTGTTCAACCGCAACCGCTACATCCAGGATTTAGACAAAAAAATTACGGATCCGCAGCCGGTCGGCGTCTTGTTTGTCGATCTTAACGGTTTAAAAGAAATCAATGATCAATTTGGTCATGACCGCGGCGATGAAGCGCTGCGGACCTGTTCCGATCACCTGCGGGCCTGTTTCGCTCCGGATTCCTGCTACCGCATCGGCGGCGATGAATTCGTCGTCTTGACGCACGATATCACGGAAGAGGAATTCTTCGGCCAGGTTCAATATCTGCGGCTGCGGCTGCAGAGCAACGCCAAGCTGCACCTAGCAATCGGCACTCACTGGGCGCCCGACGGATCCCAGCTTCCTTCCGCGATCAAAGCTGCGGATGAAAAGATGTATAAAGATAAGAAAGCTTATTATTACCATGCTTCGCAAACCGGACGTTACCGGCATCATACCGATGAAGTGCTGCCGTTAGCCAATTTAAACGTTTTGCGTCAAAAGCTGAATGAAAGCCGCTTCCTCGTTTATTTCCAGCCGAAAATTGCGATCGACACCGGACTTCTGGTCGGCGCTGAAGCGCTGGTCCGGTATCAGCTGGATGAAAATCTGATCCTGGCGCCCAATGCTTTCATCCCGCTGCTGGAAGAAACCCACACG
>OLRK01001270.1_pt1 | contig 21915 bp, 28 predicted proteins | sample 1672911 | NCBI WGS metagenome assembly OLRK01 (sample SAMEA3136736, study PRJEB25190) | human gut metagenome | biome: human gut; feature: human-associated habitat; material: faeces | place: Austria | collected 2013 | reverse complement strand
TTAAAACGATTTGTGATCACGGTTGTGATCATGGCGATCGCGGAGTTCTTCAACACAGCTATCCAGATCATCACGCTTCCGTTCCAATTTATCTGGCAGAACTGCAAGGACATTGTGACGGCGGCATGGGACGCGATCAGCACGAAAATCCAGACTGTCCTGAATGCGATCAAGAGTGTCGTGACAAATGCGTGGAATGCTGTAAAGACGACGATCACGAACGCGGTCAACAATGTGAAGACGACAGTGTCGAATGTGTTTAATGCAGTCAAGACGACAGTGTCAAATGTGTTCAACAGCATAAAGTCGACAGCGTCGTCCGTCTGGAATGCGATCAAGAACGCGATCCAGACACCGATCAACGCGGCGAAGTCAACAGTCAGCAGTGTGGTGAACGGGATCAAGTCGACAGTGTCGAGCGTATTCAATGGAATAAGGTCGACAGCGACATCAGTATGGAATTCGATCAAGAACGCGATCACGACGCCGATCAACGCAGCAAGGGACGCGGTGAGAAATGCGATCAATAAGATCAAGAGCTTCTTCAATTTCTCTTGGAGTCTCCCGAAGCTGAAACTGCCGCACGTTAGCATTACAGGAAAATTCAGCCTGTCGCCGCCGTCTGTACCGCACTTCAGTATTTCATGGTACAAGAACGGAGCGATCATGGATGCGCCGATGATATTCGGAATGAACGGGAATACATTACTTGCAGGCGGTGAGCCGGAAACGGGCGGGGAAGCGATCCTTCCGCTTGCGCCGTTCTATACAAGGCTGAACGAAATTCTTGACGCGAAACTGGAAGCCGTGAAACGGGCGACAAATATCACAGTGGAAAACCACACGTACATCGACAGCGAGGAAGTGGCGAGCCGGACGGTGACGAAAGTGGACGAGAAAATGACAGAAGACAGGAAGAAAGTGAGGTAGGAAGCATTGAAGGTCAATGGAATAGATGCAAGGAAATATAATGCGAAACAGCTGACCGTGGAAGTGCTTCCGCCTTCCATGTCAAATGATTATGAAATTATAACGGGCGCGGTTCTTCCGATCGAATTTGACACTGATATGGAACTTGGAACGCTGAAACTGACCATGTACTTCAGGGGAAAGGACAGGAACAATCTGATCCGCAACATGTCAATGTTCATGCAGAACTTCACGAAGTCATGTGATCTGGAACTGGACGGATACCGAGGAAAGTTCCGGGCATACATCACGAAAGACAGTTACACGAAGATGCAGGTGAAAAACAGGTATCAGCTTGACATGGAGTTCAGAGGATACTTCTATGACGACGAGATCGCGCTGATCTATGACGGGAAGACAGAGACGACAGTGACAAAAGTCGGAAGCCGGAAGTCGCCCGTCACAGTAGAAGTATACGCAAAGTCAGCATTGAACAATTACACGATCAAAGGCTTCGCAGAAGACATCACAGTCAAAGAACTGGCAACAGGGAAGACGGTCATCATAAACGGAGAAGACGGGACTGTGTCAATGGACGGAACAAATGCGATCGAGAAGGTGGACTTGTGGGAGTTCCCGCGAATGGAAGAGGAAGAGACAAGGCTGACATTCACGAACGCGAATGCGAAAGTGACAATCAGATACAGACCGATGTGGATATAGAAGGGGTGAGCGGATGCAGATTTATGATGACAGCAAGAAGAAAATCGGAACGCTGACGGACTTCAAAGACAGGAAGATTGTGAAGACGCTTGACAGCGGGGACAAAGAACTGACTTTCAAATATCCGGCGAACGGGAAACAGGTCGGTCTTCTGAAGGTGGAGCATTATATCAGGACGAAAGAAGATGAATTTGTCCTTCGTGCTGTAAAGACGGGGAGCGAGTTCAATGAGTACACGGCACAGCTGAACGTCGAAGAATTGGAAACACAGGCATTTCCATACGGTTTCGAGTCACAGGAGCAGGATATCAGGTCATGTCTCGAATTTGCCTTCGAGGGGACAGGATGGACGGTCGGGGAATGCGCGATCACAAAGAAGCGGACGATCAACTTTGACAAGCCTGCGACGGCGTGGGATGTGCTTCAGCAGTGTCTGTCAACGTACCGGGCGGAATGCAAGATCGACACGATCAACAAGAGAATAGATATCTATGAGCAGATCGGAAGTGACAAAGGATGCTACTTCGTAGAGGGACTAAACCTCCGGAAGCTGACTGTCAATTCGGACACATACGACTTCTATACAAGGCTGATACCGCTCGGAAAAGACGGAATAAACATCGAATGGCTGACCGGGAAACTGTATCTTGAAAACTATCAGTACAGCAACAAGGTGAAGACGATCGTCTGGAAAGACGAAAGATACACGAACACGACGAGTCTGATCGAAGACGGGACGGCAAAATTGGAAGAGATGTCAAAGCCTTACCGGGTATTCTCTGCGGACGTGGTCGATCTGGCACGACAGAATAAAAGATACAAGAACATTCTTGACTTCGACATCGGCGACACAGTCCTGATGATATCCAGAAGGACGAAGAGCCGGGAGAAGCAGCGGATCGTGAAGATCACAATGTATCCAGAGACACCGCAGAAGAACACGGTGGAACTGTCGAACACGACGAAGACTTTCGCGGAAGTGCAGCAGGCAGAATTAGAAAGGTCACAGACGGAAGCTGTGGACATTGCGACGAGCAGCGCAAAAAAAATACTACGGGACGGATACTATACGAAGGAAGAAGTGGAAAGCCACATCACAGCGTCTGCGGATGCGGTAAGTCTCGGAGTATCGAAGATATACGAAACGAAAGCAGTCGTCGAAGAGAAGATTCAGGGCGTAAATAAGCGGACGGACGAGAAGCTGACAGAGTATTCCACGACGGAGGAAATGCAGGCAGCGATTGACCTGAAGGCTGATCAGATCAACCTGTCCGTCTCGAAGACCTACGCCACGACATCGACGGTCACGGAGAAGTTCAATAGTGCAGTCCAGAAGGGGCAGCAGGCAGCAGACGCGGCAGAAGCAGCAGCGAACGCAAACACGACGAACAGACTGAAGAACTATTCGACTACGACACAGATGAATGCAGCAATCAAGGCGAAAGCTGATGAAATAACTCTTGAAGTGAACAAGAAAGTGGACTCTTCAGAGTTCGGGACGAAAATATCGCAAAACGCATATTACGTCCGTGTTGCATGGAATGGAAACAGCAAATACATCCAGTTTGAAAACGGCGGGATTTCAATGTACGACGGAGCGGTAGAGACAAGCAAAAGAAGGGCTATTTTCAACTATTCGGGAGAACATTTCTATCGCGATGGATACTATGTCGGAAAGATCGGTACAAACCAGTGGTCAAGCAATAACGCGCATAAAGGGCTTGTGTTCGATCTCGAAGCGCAGGGGAAATATATGACCTGGGCGCGAAAAAAATCAGCGTCAGACGATACATATACAACGATCCTATGCTATTCGAGGGCAAATAGCATATATGACAAGGAAGGGCTTCATTTAGGGTGCAATTTATACGGAAACAATTTTGATGCTTACGGTCTTGATTTACATGACAGCAGTGCGAACGGGTATAGCGTGACAGAAGGAAAAAGAGTTCCGATCATTACGTCAATAAAATCAAACGGAGACGGAACTATCAGTTGGACATATTCAAGCTTCACGGTAAGGAACGGAATGATCACAAGCGTGCCGGATAGTTCGACGAGCATATAGGAGGATGAAAACTGATGGAAGGAAAGGAAATGTCGGCAGAAGCCGAAAAAGAAATCATTCTGGAAAAAGAAAGCGGAGCAGAACCGAAAAAGGATGAAGCGGAAAAGGAAGAAGAAGGGAAAACGACAATACCGCAGAACCAGACAGAACTTCTTCAGCAGATCAACATGAAAATGGACGCGCTACTTGCGGCGAACAATATCAGTTTATAAGGAGGGTGCAGACATGGAAACACCGATCGAAGTCAGAATTGAATGTGCAAGGGGGGAGATACTGAACGCGGTGGAGCGGATCAGCCGGGAGCAGGGGCTTCCAGTGATGGTAGTCGACGGAGTGATCTCTTCTGTCCTGTCGGAGATACGCGCACAGGGGGAAATGGAACTGATCAACGCATACTTGTCACTGAAGAATGACAGCGAAGTGAAGATCAGCGAACTGAACGAAGAACTGGAAGAAGCGAAGAAAGCAGCGAAAGCAGTCCTGAAAGCGGAAGAAACGGCGGATCAGGAACAAGATCAGGAAGGAGATGCAGGAGATGGCGGCGGAAATGAAACTGATAACTGACATCACTCTGGAACTGACAGGAGAAACGAAGCGTTTTGAGGTTCAGGCAAAGCAGGGGGACAAGGGAACACGTTTCGTCAGGGTGAGCCTGACGAACAACGGGGCAGAATTTGAAATGCCGTCCGGCGTGACAGTGATCGCGAACATCCAGAAGCCGGATCGGAAGTTTTGCTTCAATGAATGCACTCTGGAAGAAAACAAGGTGCTTGTGCCCCTGACAAATCAGGCTCTTGCAGTAGCCGGGACGGCGGAGTGCGATATCGAGATCAGAGACGGCGGCGGAGAATTGATCCTGTCTTCGCAGGCATTCACGATCGAGATAGAAAAGAGCATGAGGGACGAAAACGCGATCGAATCATCGAACGAGTTCACGGCTCTGGAAAAGATCAACGCTGCGGAAGCTGCGAGAGTAAAGGCGGAAGCTGCGAGAGTCGAAGCTGAAAAGAAACGGGTGACAGCAGAAAACGGAAGAGTGTCAGCAGAAACGGAAAGACAGAAGCAACTTGCACTGATGAAGACAGCGACGACAGAAGCAGACAACGCGAAGACGGGGGCACTTCAAGCGAAGAGTCAGGCAGAACAGGCAGCGTCAGGAGCGAACGCGGCAAAAGAAGCCGCTGACGACGCGGCAAACGCGGCGGATGCGGCAGCGCAAAGAGCGACGCAGGCAGCGTCAGGAGTGGAAGAAGCCACACAGTCGGCGAATGATGCAGCGGCGGCAGCCAACAGCGCGAAGGATGCGGCGAACACTGCCGCAGCAAATACGAACGCGGCGATCGCAGGAGCGAACAGCGCGAAGGCAGCGGCGGAAGCAGCAGCGGAAGCCTGCGAGGGGATCGCAGCGGGGATCAACACGATCCCTGATCTGGCGACGGGAAAGGTGTACACGATCGGCATTCAGAACGGGATCGCATATCTGGAAGAAGTAGTTGAATAGGAGGTCACGACATGGCAGAAAGAATATTCATCGCGGACAAGGAAACACTTGACGCGGTGAAAGCGGATACAACAGGAATTTTAAAGCAGCTTCAGGACGCAGACGGAAAGTTCAGCAACATTAAAAGGTACGGGGTAAAGATCAATAAAAACGACAGCAATCCCGACACACGCGTCACGTATCTGTATGACGCAGCAGACAAAAATCCGGCAAAGATGAATTATTCATCGAACGCGTTCGACTTCGGAGACTGGGGAGATGTGTTCTTCGTGAAAGAGAACAGACCTGTGATGCTGAATGCAGACAGGACAGTCGCGTATGAACTGAACCACAATGACCACTCGAAGAAAGCGGACGGAACGGAATCGGATATCACAGATGAAGCGACAGCACTGAATGCAATGTCAGAGTTCCCGCTGATCTGGTTGTGTCAGTATGAAGTCGGAAACTATGAATACATCATTGTATCGGACGAAAGAGTCGATAGCAGTTATTTCGCGGACGCATACAAAAGAGAAGACGGAAGCATCGCTGATCACATGTATATGCCTATGTACGGCGGAAGCTACGACGGCGCGAAGCTGCGGAGTCTGTCCGGCAAGAAGCTGATGTGCAACACAAACGCACAGACAGAGATCAACCGGGCAGCGGCGAACGGAGAAGGATGGACGATCATTCCATGGTGCAGGAGAAACCTGATTGAAAGCCTTCTTGTAATTCTATCGAAGTCGGATAATTTGCAGACGAAGTTCGGGCGCGGCGTAGATGGCACATATGTAAATGATGCAGCGCAGGACTACGGAAAGGTCGTCACAGGAACACTTGACACGGCGGGTCAGTTCTTTGGATACAATGACGGGACTCATGAAGTGAAAGTGTTCTACATGGAAAAGATGTGGGGCAACAGATGGGACAGGCTTGTCGGATACATAAGCGACAAAGCGGTGATCAAAGTGAAAATGTCCCCGCCGTACAATCTGACAGGCGAGGGGTACACGACAGTGTGTGACGCTTGCAAGACAAGCGGATATCAGAAAGATATGCTGATGTGTAGATATGGGCGTTTCGTGAAGACGGTCGGAGGATCATCTTCGACATACCGATGTGATTATTATTACATCAATACGGAGATCGTAGCGATCGCCCTTGTCGGCGGGGGTTGCAGCACTGGCGTGAGTTGCGGCGCGTACGTCGGTCTGAGCTACACCGCCGGGGATGCGTATTGGAGCATCGGGGCTTCGCCTTCTTGTGAACAGCCTTTGGCGGCGTAGCCGCACAGGGGGACAGGGGGAGTCATCCCCCTGATAAAGTGCGAGTAACATCAAAGTAAAGATATAGGGTCATAGTGTGTGCCTTCGGTCGTTTCGGTTCTGCAGCGCCCTTGTCGGCGGGAATTGCAACAATGGCGTGAATTGCGGCGCGTACGTCAATCTGAACAACACCGCCGGGAATGCGAATTGGAACATCGGGGCTTCGCACTCTTAACATTCACGGGACTAATAATCTAATGCACACTATGATCCCCGCCGCTTGGCGAAAATTAAACCGACGAAAGGGCTGTGTTAGTAGGGCGGAAACGCCACGAAAATGCAGTAGGTGTTAAGAAGGAAACCTTTTGAATGAAGACATATAAACACGTTTTTGAAAAGATGCTTGAAGAGGATAACATTCGACAGTGTTTTCTGGATGCAGCAAAGAGGAAGACGAACCGTCCCGAAGTCGCCAGAGTCATAAAGCCGGAACGGGATCAGGATGATGACAGCCTGAAACCGGGATGTCTTCAGGAACATGTGAAAGCACTTCAAAAGTTACTGGAAGAAGAAAAGTTCAGACCGCCGAAACATCAGAAGAAACTGATCAATGAATATACATGCGGGAAAGTGCGGGAGATCATAAAACCCGTGTATCAGTATGAACAGGTCGTGCATCACTGTATTATCAAACAGCTTGCGCCGATCATAATGAAAGGCATGTATGAACACGCGATGGGAAGCATCCCGGACAGGGGAGTGCATAGCGGGAAGAAACAGATTGAAAAGTGGATCAGGGGATATAAAGGGAAGAAATTCTATGTCCTGAAAGCAGATGTCAGACATTGCTTTGACACGGAGGATGTCCGGGTGATCGAAAGGGACTTGAAGCGGATCATCAAAGACGATCGCTTCATACGGCTCTGCACTGTTGTGATGGAGTCAGAAGCGACGGAAAAGGGGATGGACGAAGATGCAGAATGGATCAGGGACTGGACAGACGAAAAGTTCCTGTCGGGGCTGCCGCTCGGGTTCGTAACGTCGCAATGGTTTACACAACTGAACTTCAGGAAGTTCGATCACAAAGTCATGGAGGAATGGAACAAGGAGGGCGGCGTTGACCACTACACAAGGTATGCCGACGATCTGGTGGCGTTCGGAAGGAATAAGAGGAAACTTCACAGGCTACGGGAAAAGATGGAGGAATATCTTCAGACGGAAATGCACCAACACTTGAAATATAACTGGCAGGTGTTTCGGTTTGAATACAAGGATAGAAAGACCGGGAGAGTCCGGGGGCGTGCGCTTGACTTCATGGGGTTCGTATTCCATTACAACAGGACAACAATGAGAAAGACAATTTTAAAGAGGTCAAGGCGCAAAGCGGCGAAGATCGGGAAGAAAGAGAAAGTGAACTGGTACGATGCTTCGCAGATGCTGTCATCAATGGGATGGTATGATCACACAGATACATACGCCTATTATGAAAAATATATCAAGCCACACGTTAATGTGAAAAAGCTGAAGAAAATCGTCAGCAGGCACGCAAAGAAGGAGGTACAAAGGAATGGTGTCAGAATGGTACAGAGCAGAAAGCCGGGAGCAGCCGGGAGAATGGGACACGACTTCAAGCCCTGAAGTGGTGTATGAGCGGAAAGAGATTGAAGCCGTCACACGGAAAGGGATTGAAGGGGAGGAAGATCAGCAGATATACACATATCTGGAAAGAACCATGAGCCGGGAAGACTATGCGGGATTTCAAGCGGAACTGGAAAGTCCGGCGACGAAGATGATCATGCAGTCACTGTCTGCGATCGAACTTCGTCAGGAGATGATGGAGGTGTAAAGGATGGCAGAAGAAAAGAAACACAGTGCGCAGTATGAGACGCTGAAAAAGAAGTGGGATATGGAATATATCACACTCGAAACACTGGCGGGATATGTCCTGCTGAACAGCAGGAACAAAGCAAAAGGCATCACAGCGGAAGAATTTGAAGAAATGACTGGCAGAAAATACGAAGCCAGTGAAGCGTGATGACGCAGGCGGAACTGATCGACAGACTGTGTTCCGTGAATTGCCTGTTGACAGACATTGTCAGAGAGCAGTCGCAGATCATGGCAATGCATGGGATCGAGCCGATCCAGTCAGAGGAAGAGACGGAAAACAGCCTGACTCGATTATACGGAATGACACAGAAGGCAGAGGAAGAAAACGACGCAATAGAAGCAGCAATCCGCAGATTATAGACGGAGGAAAAGGAACAATGACAATAGAATTATCACTACTGATCTCTGGCGTGTCGGTCGCCTTCGCGATCTTCTTCGGGATCAAGAGCCAGAGCAGGAACGACAGGAAGGACACAAAGGAAGAAGCGCGTGAAGATGCGACGATCATCACGAAACTGGAAGCGATACAGACGAACATGCTTGAAGTGAAGTCAGAAGTCAGGTCATACCGGGAAGAAATGAAAGATATCCGGGAGCATCTGGCAAGGGATAACGAAAGCCTGAAGTCGCTTCACAAGCGCGTGGATGAGTTACAGCAGAGGATCGCCGCCTATCATGAACCATAGGAGGGGAGAGCGTGGAAAAACAGGAAAGGAAGAGCAGGCGCAGGGCGGCGGCAAGAAAACGGAGAGAAAGGAGGAAACAGCACGATCTGACAGGATGGATCATCGAGTTCAGCAAGAAGGTTGTTGTCATCTGCGCCCTGCTCTACATAGTAATTGAAATGTTCTCAATCCTTGTGATCTGGCAGTTCATGGACACTTCCGCCTTGTCAACATTGATCGCGGAGTCTTCGGACGTGCTGAAGGTGTGCGTATTCGGATACATGATCAAAGCAGGGCTTGAAAACTGGCAGAAGATAAGGAATGCAAGGATCAGGCAGGAAACACGGGAAAACACGGAAACAGAAGAAGAGGAAGGAGCAGTCGGATGAAAAACTTCATGGCATTTTTGACGGCGGTTTATAATAATCTGCCGTTGATCCTGACGATCATCGCGATCCTGTTCGGGATCGGGGTGAAGGTCAGAAATTTCCTCATGCAGTCATCAGAGGAAAAGAAAGCGCAGCTGAAGGAGCAGGCGGACAAAGTTGTGGAAATTGTGAAAGAGGGGCTTCTGTCGCTTGTATCAAAAGCAGAAAAGGAATGGGGAAGCGGAACGGGAGTCATAAAAAAAGCGTGGGTGTGGGAGCAGTTACAAGCACAGTATGACAAACTGACGGACTACATCACTTCAGGACTGATCGATCAGAAGGTCATTGATGACCTGATCGAAACGGCGGTCGATGAACTGAATGAACTTCTGAAGAAGAACGACAAAGTCGTGAAAGCGGTGGAAGCAGTTCCGACAGTAGTTGTCGAAGCAGCACCGAAAGAAGTGAAGGAATAAGGAGGGACAGGGATGCAGACATACATTGAGTTATACGCTATATGCTTCATGGTCACGGTTATACAGTTGATGCTGATTGTGACGCTTGGTTCGATTGCGGACAAAGAAGAAGGAGTCACACAGGACGACAGTCATCCGATCCGACAGTGGATCGGGTACATACTGAAGTCATGCGGGATCGCGTTCATTGTATCGTTCGCAGCCCCTGTCGTACTGGCACTATATTTCATTTTCTGGATCATCATTGTGATCGCAATTTTAACAGGTGAGAGATAAGAAAGGAGAAAAGAACATGGCTACATTATGCGGATGGGCGAGTATTGACGAGAGAGGAAGCGCGCGCGGAGGATCAGCAGGAGATCAGAACGGCAAAGAGGTCAAGACGGGGAACTGGTACGACTTCGGTCAGAAGATCGTCCTGCGGTTTAAGGACAGGGAAAAGGCAAAGAAAGCGGCACAGACAATGAAAACGCTCTGCACAGGAAACTATGTCGGATATGACCAGAACCAGAGGACGACACTCTACACGGAAATGCAGAAAGTCGGATGGGACGCGTCGAAGCTGAAGACGAAGTGCGAGACAGACTGTTCTGCGATGATGTCCCCGGTGCTGCGGTCAGCCGGGATCAGCGTGTCAAAAGACATCTACACCGGGAACATGGTCGCCGCGATTATGGGGACAGGACAGTTCACGAAGCTGACCGCGTCGAAGTACACAGACAGCGGCGACTATCTCCTGACGGGAGACATCATGGTGAATGAGGGATCACACACGATCATGGCACTGGAAGACGGAGCGAAAGCGGGCGGCGAGTCTTCGGGATCGTCTTCGTCTGGATCATCCTCTTCCGGGGCTTCATCCGGCGGCGCGCTGAATAAAACACCGAAGTGGACAGGAAAGGTCACAGCTGACGTTCTGAATGTCAGGACATGGGCGGGAGAAGAAAACGCGAAGCTGACATCATATCCGCAGATCAAGAACGGAGCAGAAGTCGGAGTGTGCGCGGAAGTGAAAGACGGTGACGGAGATATCTGGTATTACATCCAGATCAACGGAAGCAAGGGGCAGAAGTACGGCTTCGTACATTCGGCATATATCGCGAAGACATCCGGCGGATCAGCGGCTTCATCCGGCGGATCACATGAGAAAGGCGACACAGTACAGTTCACGGGATCACGCCACTATGTAAGTAGCGACGACACAGGAGCAGGATCAAAGGCGACACCTTGCACGGCAAAGATCACAAACAAGAAGGACGGCGCACGTCATCCGTATCACTTGCAGGGATCAGGCGTGCATGGATGGGTAAACGCATCAGACATCAAATAAGGAGGATGAAGCGATGATGTACTACATGGGACAGGAATTTGACAAAGAGAAGTGCAAAGAATACAAGACGCTGAACGCGGCAGAGAAAGCAGCAGAGAAGCAGAAAGCAGCCGTGTTTGACGAAGCCGGGGGAATGGTCGCGGACTTCCGTCCGACAGCGACGATGACGAATGATGTGCCGGATGGCGCACTGGAAGAGAATGAGGACGGAAGTGTAAAGACATATGATGAGGACGGCAAAGAAGTCGGCACAGCGACGGCAGAAGAAGTCAAAGCGGCAGAAGAAGCAGTGACGGAAGAGTTCGACGGAGTCCAGGCAGTAAGGGTCAAAGGGAAGATCAAAAGACTCTTCAAGGGCGCAATCCGCGTCAGAAATAAACCGTCATGGAGTCCGCATGTTGTACGCGCGGCGGCAGCATTCGACACGAAGGATGTTACACATGTGCTGAATGTGGACGGAAAACCGATGTACAGAACGAAGGACGGATATTTCATCACAGGAGAGCCGGAACTTGTGGAATACATCGAAGAGAAATAAAAAAGAAAAGAAGGTCAGCGGAGCGATCCGCTGACCTTTTGTGATAATGCACAAACGGAGGGCGTGTCATGGGGCGCGATCCGCGCCGTGGTCAGCTCACTCTGTTGTGAAACATGCACAAAAATCTGTTTGTACTAACTACGAAGTACCGACAGGCGCTCTTGATTCAAGAGCCTCCGCGAATTTAATGCGTATGTTTAAGGCTTTTAATGAGGGCGGCCAGACAATTCTTATGGTTACGCACAGTGCACAGGCGGCAGCCTATGCCACACGTGTGCTTTTTATTAAGGACGGCGAGCTGTTTAACCAGCTTTATAAAGGCGATGAGAGTGACCGTGAATTTTTTGAGCGTATCATGTCGGCAACGACGGTACTTGAGGCCGGAGGTGAGAGCTTTGCGTAAAGGATTTTATTTTAAGCTTGCCATCTCAAATATTAAACGAAATAAAGATGTTTTTAAACCGTATATGTTTGCATCGGCATTGATGGTTTTTGTCTATTATGTTTTTAAGCTTTTAAACGGAAACGAGGGTATTGCGGGCATTACAAATTCAATGACATTTAGTTTTGTCATGATGATTGGCGTCTACGTGGCCATGGGATTTTCAGTCATTTTTATTTTCTATGCCAACAGTTTTATTATGAAGCGGCGCAAAAAGGAGCTTGGACTTTACGGTATTTTAGGGCTTGAGAAGCGGCATATCGGCATTTTGATGGCGTGGGAGACTGTCATTACAGGGGTCATATCCATGGCTTCAGGTATTATTTTCGGCCTTGTATTTTCAAAGCTTGCGGTGCTTGCGGCAGCAAAGCTGATGCGCAGTCAGGCAGAGTCAACACTTATTATTAAAGGTGATACGATTACGGGAACTATTTTGTTTTTTGCGGCTGTTTTTTTACTTGTACTTATCTACAATCTTTTTCAGGTCAGTTTAAGCCGCCCCATTGACTTACTGAAAAGTGAGAATAAAGGTGAGGCAGAGCCGAAGGGCTCACTTGCTCTGACCGTTGCCGGTGTTTTATTTCTGGCGGCAGGTTACGGCGCCGCATGGATTATGAGCGATGCGGGATTGATTTTCGTTTTAGCCGGACCGACCGTGGCGGCAGTCATTATCGGCACATATATGCTTTTTGTGGCGGGCAGTATTTTCGTGTTAAAACAGATGAAAAAAAGCCGCCGCATTTATTATAAGCCGGATAATTTTATTTCGATTTCGGGGCTGATGCACCGGATGAAGCAAAATGCTGTCGGACTTGCAAGTATTTGTATTTTATGCACGATGGTGATTATTACGCTGTCGACAACGTTTTGTTTATGGTTCGGCGTCGAGGATTCACTCAAAAATTCATTTTCAGATGATGTGACGGTTTCCTCGATGCCGGAGGAATACAAGACGGCCTTTGAGGCGTCGGTAAAGGAATATTCAAAAAAGTATGATGTTTCTGTTGATGACTTATACATTTTTGAAGACAGAGGCTTTCAGGGGAATATTGACAGCGATGGGAATCTGACAACAGCGTGGAAAAAATCAGAGGACGGCAGCGGCTATTCTCTTGAAAATTATCTTGATATTATCATTATTTCGGCACAGGACTATGAAATGATGACCGGGCAGACGGCAGAGCTCGCAAAAGATGAAGCTTTTTTTGTATTTGACAGAGAAAAGGTAAACGAAGAATGGCGGTATACGCCGACAGACGGTCTGAATCATATTTCGGCAGGGATGACGCTTCATGTTGACGATGACGGTGCGATGGCGCTTGACTATGGAGGTCAGGATGCTGAAGAAATTAAGCCGATTGATGTGATGCTGAAAATTACAGATGTTCGCAGTGATGACACGCTGCTCCAGGGTAAATATGGACAGAGAGGCATGATATATCTTGTTGTTGCCGATGAAGATATGGCTGAGTCATGCAGTAACAGGCGGATGATGTATTCATCTGCCCGTTACAGAGCTGTTTTAAATTACAGCGGCAGCGAGACGGCGAGAAGTCAGTTTATACATGCAGTAGATGACGCGCTTTATGCGACAGGCTACGCAGCGATGATGTACAGCTTTGACCTGACGAAGGAGAGATATTATGGCGCTTACGGCGGACTTTTATTTGTCGGTGTTTTCTTATCCATATTGTTTTTGATGGCGATGGTCATTATTATCTACTATAAGCAGATGTCCGAGGGCTTTGAAGATAAAGCACGGTATCACATTTTAATACAGGTCGGCATTGACGAGCAGGATGTGCGAAAAACAATCAATAAGCAAGTGCGCTCCATATTTATGCTGCCGCTTTTAGTGGCTGTCATTCACACGGCCGCCGCTTTTAAGATGATGGGGCATCTTGTCAGTATGGCTGATGTGGCAGGTATTGAGAATTATGGCATGTTCGGGCTGTGTACAATTATTGTGACCGGTTTAACAGCACTCATTTATATGGTTGTCTATAAGATAACTGCAAAAGCTTATTATAAGTTTGTGTATTGAGAAAATTTTAACAATATTTTTAAAAAAAGTGTAAAAATATTGATTTTTTCAATGTTTTCGCTATAATGATAATAGGATTTACACAAAAGGACGGAGAAATCCGTCCTTTTATAATGATATAGTCCATTCTTTTAGAAGCTTGTGCTGCATGAATACATTTCATGCGGGAATGGGCATTTGCATGAGAGGAGATAACATGAAAAAGGTTTTAACGATTGCCGGCTCAGATTGCAGCGGCGGTGCAGGTATTCAGGCGGATTTAAAGACAATGAGCGCCCATAAGGTGTACGGGATGAGTGTCATCACGGCATTGACAGCGCAGAATACAACAGGTGTGTACGGTGTTTTGGATGCCGGTGCAGATTTTGTCGGACGTCAGCTGGACTGTGTATTTGAGGATATTTACCCGGATGCCGTAAAAATTGGCATGGTTTCAAATATAGAAACAATAGAGGTCATTGCTGAGAAGCTTTTAAAATATAAGGCGAAAAATATTGTGATTGATCCTGTGATGGTATCAACAAGCGGCTGCGCGCTTATGAGCCCGGATGCCTGTGGAACACTGATTGAAAAGCTGCTTCCGCTCGGTGACATTATTACACCGAATATTCCGGAGGCTGAAAAACTCTGCGGTTTTGCTATTCAATCAGAGGATGATATGATCCGCGCCGCAAAAAAAATCGGCTTCAACTTAAATGGCAGTGTTCTGATCAAGGGCGGGCATTTAACAGAGACAGCCGACGATTTACTGATGTGCGGCGGCGATATCCGCTGGTATCAGGCGGAGCGCATTGATAATCCGAATACCCACGGTACGGGCTGTACACTTTCCTCGGCCATTGCAAGTAATCTGGCACTCGGCTTTGATATGCCGCAAAGTGTTGCCAATGCCAAAGCCTATATTACCGGAGCCTTAAAGGATGGACTCAATCTTGGAAAAGGCAGCGGGCCATTGAATCATTGTTTTAATATATAAAGATTGCGGGAAGATTGTGACAGCTGTCACCAGAGCTTGAGAGGTGATTTTTATGGATGATAAATTACTGAAACAAAGTGACTTGTTCATAAATAATAGAATTGCGATGCGGCGCGGTTTTTTGTGGGATTACGCATCTGTTCAGGGCGTCTGTGCCCTTATGTGGTCGGCCTATCAGAAGGAAATTGATGTAGAGAAAATACGTCAGTGCAAAAAGGCGCTGAAGGATGAAGCGGAAGTGTTTTGTTATCTTGAAGATAATGCTTTTGTTGCGGCCGCTGCCATGCTGGCGCTTTCCGATAATCCGCCGTATATGCTGAAAAAACTCAAAAAGCTTTATAAAATGATGATGGCTGAAGGTTTTAAGCCGACGGGACAGCTGCTTTTAACCGCGCTTATTCTTATACGTTTTCATGATGAAAGAGAATTTCCGGCAATTATTAAAAAGACAAAGCATATATGTCTTTCACTGAAAACAGGGCCATGGCATGAGATGGTTGTGCCGGCAGATCAAATCGAGGCGGCACAGAGTACAATCGGTGCGGATGTCAGGGCAGTGATGCAGCGGGAAAAACAGTACAGACGGCTTTTAAGAGATGAATTTCCGTCGCCGGTAATCGCAGAGCTTTTAAGCAGCAGCCTGATTATTGATCACAGCAATGAGGCGGGCAATGTTGTCAAGCTTTTATCTTTATATGCCACTGTCCGCGGTGAGTCTGAGAAAATATATTTTAAATACGCTTATGATTATACAGCGCTTGCGGTGCTCACGATGGTGACAAAGGTGCCGGAGGAGACGATGACAAAGGTTTTTGAGGTATATGATTACCTGAACGCCCGGCAGGAGCTGAATCATTTAAAACTGGCCCAATATCAATACTTTTATTATTCGGCAATGATTGTTGCCATGACTGATATAGGGCAGGCGCGTTATAGTAAATATACATTTGAGAGTGACGGAGATATATTTATGGCAGCAAGTATTGTACCGCTTATATCGCTTGTCATATCGAGAACATAATATAAAAACGTGCAGCAGCGCGTTTCACATGAAAGCAGGGCTTAAGTGCCCTGCTTTAAATAGTTTATAACTTCTTTGGCTGTCGGCAGCTGCCCTTTGGCCGGAATATGTAAAAAATAGTCCGGCTCGTGAATGTCCCATAAGTAGTGGGCGTCGGAATCACAGATCATCCGGCAGCTGTTCAGGTAAGGGTTTGAGGCTGCAATGGCATCACGGTTTGCCGGATTGTGCAGTTCAAAGCATGTAAAACGGCTGTCAGGCGGCACAAAGCCAAGATTGGAGATAAGACTGTTGCTTGTTTTATCAATATGTGCCGGAATCATGATGCCGTCGTAACTTTCGGTCAGAGCAAAAACATTGTCAAAGGAAATATCAGTGCTTCCAATCAGAAGAAGATCTTCCTCACCGGCAAGGCAGTCATTTTCATCCATGATTTGCTGCCGCCCGAAAATATCCGGTCTGTTTTTAATGGGCATGATATGCCGGTGTACATAGCTGTCAAAATCAAGGGCAGCTTCCAGACTCTTAAAAAGACAGACAACATGAACCTCCTCAGCCGTACAAAGCTCCATGCCGGCAATCGCCGTAATACCGCAGTCTTCGGCTGCTTTTAAGACGGCCGGACAGTTTTTGCAGCTGTTGTGGTCGGTAACAGCAATGACAGACAGCCCTTTTACAGAGGCCATGCCGGCAATATTTGCCGGTGTCATGTCATCATCGCCACAGGGCGACAGGCAGGAATGGATATGAAAATCGTAAGAAAAAGCCATATTATAAGCCTCCGTCAAGAAGCAAATGGACTTTGAGCGCTGCATCAAAAACAGGCAGTGCTGTTTTAAATACACAGATACCCTGAGCTTTTGCTTTAGCCCGGCACATTTCATCAAGGTCAGTCCCCTCGGCTAAAATAATGCAGGACGCATCGGCTAAGGATGCTACGGCAAGTGTATTAATATTTGCCATGACAGTCACCCATGCACAGTCTGACGGCGCACGGCTCATGGCAATACTTAAAAGGTCACAGCAAAAAACTTTTTCAATAGTTCTTTCGCTGTTTTCAGCTTCAGAAACCAGTTCTAAAAAATCACATTGAGTTAAATCTTTAATAGTCATTGAAATTCACCTCCATGTTGTGTGCCGTCATTGAAGCGGCGGCAGCGGAAAGGTCTTGGTCTGCTCGTTGTTGTCTTTTGTGTCAGCGTCAAGCAGTGCAATTTCCTTTGTAATCCGGTCAATATATGTCTGGAGCATATAAATGCAGTCGGTTGATGCGGCGTCGGCTTCCATCGCTTCCTTTGCAAGTTCCTTGTATTGGAGTGAAAGCGTATGGATATCTTCCTTCAGTTTGTGAATGCAGTCGTGTTCTGAGGCCTCGCCGCGGACAATATCTTCCGCAAGAGCATGGCATGACGGCGCGCCGCACGAGCCGCAGTCCAGTCCCGGAAATTTTTCAGTCAGCGCTTCAACCTGTTTTAGCTTCTTTATACTGTCGATAATATTTTCTCCCAGATTAAAAACCGGTTCGTATTTCACAGGAGTCTCCCAATACATTTCGGAAAGCCCGGCTTTTGTGTCAAGATGGGTGACAGATACCGGAAGATAGCGGTTTAACCGTTTAAGCTTTGCTTTGGCAATATAAGGATTTTCAACAGTGAGGACGCCGCCGACACAGCCGCCGCTGCACGCATTCAGCTCTATAAATCTCAGCGCAGTCAGCTTTTCATCTTCCATATCTTCAAGAACATGAATAACGTTTTCGATACCGTCGGCTGCAAGGTAGCTGTCAATAATAAGACCGCCGGCCTCACCGCCGCTGCCGCCCCAGCCGATGCCGATTTTTCCTGAGGTAGACAAATCCATCGGCGCGCCCTGTGCCCTTTTCATCAGCGGCAGCATGAGCGGATAAACGTCTTTGATGGCAATAACGCTGTCGATTTCGCTTTTTTGTGTGCCGAGGGGCGATTTTGCAAAAGTGACCTTGGACGGACACGGCGAAATAAATACAATGCCGATTTTTTCTCTCGGAAGCCCGGTCTTTTTCTGTGCCTTAGACAGTGCCAGCCTTGCGGCAATTTCCACCGGCGGCAGCAGCGGCAGCATATGGTCGATCAGGTTTGGAAAACGGACTCTTATAAGTCGGACAACACTTGGACAGGCGGTGCTTATAAGCGGCCACTTCTCAGGATGCTCCTCCACATAAATCCGGGAGGCGGCGCTGACTAATTCTGCGGCGGCACTGACTTCAAAAACATCGTCAAAGCCCATATAAATAAGGGCGGTGAGGACGATATTCACATCATCGAGATTGTTAAACTGGCTGTAAAGTGTCGGTGCAGGAAGCGCCACCGTGTATTCATATTTTTTAAGCACATCGTCAATGACATCCCGCCGTATTTTTTTTGCATGGTGCGGACAGATGCGGACGCACTCGCCGCAGTCGATACAATATTCACTTGTGATTCTTGCTTTTCCGTTTCGGACGCGGATGGCCTGAGTCGGGCAGCGTTTAATACAGTTGATGCAGCCTTTGCACAGGTTTTCCATCAGGTAAACGGAATGAAAAAATTTATTCATGACATCACTCCCGGATTTTTGACGATCATTGTCACTGTCGTGCCTTTGCCGACGACAGAGTTGATAGACATATCGTCTGAGTATTTTTTCATATTCGGCAGTCCCATGCCCGCGCCAAAGCCTAAGGAGCGCACATCATCCGGCGCTGTCGAATAGCCGGCCTGCATTGCCTTTTCTACATCGGCAATACCGGGGCCTGTGTCGGCAAGCACCATTGTTACCTTGTCGGGGGCAATGGTGACGGTAATTCTGCCGCCATTGGCATGGATAACCATATTAATTTCGCCCTCGTACATGGCGATAGCGACTTTTCGGACAATTTCCGGGGCGACGCCAAGCTGCTTCAGAATTTTTTTTGTGTCGCTGCTTGCCTCGCCGGCTCTCGTAAAATCATCCGAGGAAACATCATAGGTTAATACAAGCTCATCATTCATTTTGATTTCCTCCCCGCAGTCCGGCTTCGTATAAAAGACCGCAAGCCGTAAACATTGAAAGCTCTGTCGTCATGACTGCGAGCCCATGGCGTCCGGCAAGAGCGAGCATCTGTGCATCCGGTATCTTGCCGCGGACAAAAACAATACATATAATATCCATCATTTCAGCAGTGCGCATGACCTGCGGATTGCAAAGTCCTGTTAAAAGTACGGACTGGTCTTTAAAAAAAGCAAGTACATCGCTCATCATATCAGAGCCGCAGGCGGTGTGAACCTCCCTGTCTAAAGCATCTTCGCCGCTGTGAAGTGTGGCACAGAGCAGGGACATAATTTCACGGACTTTCATTGTGATTCCTCCCAGTTTAAAATTGTTTTAAAGGCATGGATGTTAAAACATAAGGCATACATCCTGAACTTTATGAATTATCGGAAAATTATATATACATATAGTATAACATTGAGTATGGAAGTTTTCAATAAAATGAAAACAAATGCTTGTTAATTAACAAACATAATGTATAAACTAACATAAGCTTATACGAAAAATATATGTTTAAAAATCATAAAAATTTTGAAAAATTATAGCAATTTATAAATGATAGTGATATAATGGACGGAGAAAATTTGTTTGAAAATAAGGAGTGAGCGTATTGAGTTGTAAGAAAAAAGGGGTTCCTTTTACGGGAAGTGAGGAACAAAAACAGGCGCTGATGCAGGTCATTGATGCACTTAAAAACGAAAAAGGCGCATTGATGCCGATTATGCAGAAGGCGCAGGAAATTTACGGCTATCTGCCGATTGAAGTACAGACGATGATCGCCGACGGCATGGGGATTCCTCTTGAAAAGGTATACGGCGTGGCAACATTTTATTCCCAGTTTGCTTTAAATCCGAAAGGAAAATATCAGATTTCAGTCTGTCTCGGCACAGCCTGCTATGTCAAAGGCTCAGGTGAGATTTATGCAAAGCTGCAGGAGCTTTTAGGCATTAAAGGCGGCGAGTGCACACCGGACGGCAAGTTTTCACTGGATGCCTGCCGTTGTGTGGGTGCCTGCGGTCTTGCGCCGGTCATGATGATTAACGGCGAGGTTTACGGAAGACTGACACCGGATCAGATTGAGGGCATACTGGCAAAGTATGAATAAAGCCTATGATGCCTGAAATTTCAATGAATATTTTGGATGTTGCCCAAAATTCCGTGCGGGCGGGGGCGCGTCTTATCGGCATTACGGTTGCGGTTGATGAGAATGCGGATACACTGACTGTTGTGATTGAAGATGACGGCTGCGGAATGTCAGAAACGCAGGTGCGTCAGGTGACAGATCCTTTTTTCACAACGCGGACAACGCGGAAGGTGGGACTTGGTGTCCCGTTTTTTAAGCTGGCAGCTGAAGCTTCCGGGGGCAGTTTTTTTATTACATCCGAAGAAGGAAAAGGAACAAAGGTTACGGCTGTGTTTGGTTATCGTCATATTGACCGGATGCCTCTCGGTGATATTTCGGCGACGATCCATACACTTGTCACATTCAATACGGAAATAGATTTTATTTATAAATATTCATATAACGGAAAATCATTTGAGCTGGATACACGGCAGTTCCGGGAGGTTTTAGACGGCGTCCCGTTTAATGTGCCGGAAGTGTCCGATTATATTATGGAATATCTGAAAGAAAATAAGTCAGAGACAGACGGCGGCGCCGTTTTATAGAGGGCGCGCCTTGTAAGGAGGAATATCATGAAATCTCTTGCAGAATTAAAAGCAATCAGGGAAAAGATGCAGGGACAGGTCGGTATGCGCGGCGAGGACTCCAATCAGACGAGAGTTGTTGTCGGTATGGCAACGTGCGGCATTGCCAGCGGCGCAAGACCGGTACTGCTTAAACTATCAGAGGAAGTTCAGAAACGGGGGCTTACCAATGTTGTCGTGACTCAGACAGGCTGCATCGGTCTTTGTCAGTATGAGCCGATTGTCGAAGTGTTTGAGCCGGGCAGGGATAAGGTGACTTATGTGAAGATGACGCCGGATAAGGCGGTCACTGTTGTGGAACAGCATCTGATCAGAGGTCAGATTGTTGATGAATATACACTTGGAAATACTAAATTATAGTGAGGGGGAGTCGTCATGTATCGTGCACATGTGTTAGTCTGCGGCGGAACGGGATGTACTTCTTCGGGAAGCCAGAAGGTAATTGAAGCACTGGAAAGAGAATTAAAGAAAAACGGCCTTGAAAATGAGGTGGCAGTTGTAAAGACAGGCTGCCACGGATTATGTGCTGCCGGACCGATTATGGTTGTTTATCCGGAAGCCACATTTTATTCGATGGTTCAGGAGGATGATGTGCCGGAGATCGTCTCGGAACATCTTCTAAAAGGACGTATTGTCAAGCGCCTTGTTTATAAAGAAGAAGACGAAAAGACGCAGGGTATCAAATCATTAAATGATACAGATTTTTATAAGAAGCAGCACAGAATTGCGCTCAGAAACTGCGGTGTCATTAACCCGGAAAATATTGATGAATACATTGGTACCGGCGGTTATGAGGCACTTGGCAGGGTGCTTACGGAAATGTCGCCGGATGATGTCATTCAGCTTATTTTAGACAGCGGTCTTAGAGGCCGCGGCGGCGCAGGCTTCCCGACAGGGCTTAAATGGCGCTTTGCTTCCGGCAACAGAGGCAATGTTCAAAAGTATGTCTGCTGTAATGCTGA
>OLRK01001268.1_pt1 | contig 21920 bp, 19 predicted proteins | sample 1672911 | NCBI WGS metagenome assembly OLRK01 (sample SAMEA3136736, study PRJEB25190) | human gut metagenome | biome: human gut; feature: human-associated habitat; material: faeces | place: Austria | collected 2013 | reverse complement strand
GAAAGAGGATTGTGATTTCTATTCGAGAAAAGCGATTCATAATCATATAAGTAAGCTGCGTAAGAAGTTGCGCTTTGAACCGGATCTTCCAAACTATATTGAGAGTGTCGCCGGGATCGGCTATAAATTTGAACATCTATAACATGAGCCCACAAGGTGTTGTTTCCCCTTGTGGGCTTGCTTTTTGCAGCATATATTCTAAGAGCGGAATATGTAGAAAATTGCGAATATAAAGAGTAAAAAGCGAATATCTGCGGACTGATAAAGGAAACATAACCGATATAATTTTCTCCCAAGGAGGTATCAAGCAGCCGATTCAGGTTCCTCCTTGATGGGAGGAAATGTCTATGCGTCTATGCAACACAGATCTGCAGATAAACTGCTTTACATTCAGTCACCTATACGTCGTAGTCCAGCTCGTATGGATTGCGGCGTTTTTGGTTTCGACAAAGTTTGAGCATTTTCGCTGTCAACCTCCCGGAAAAATTTTATACTGCTGCTTTGGCGCGCCTGTTCTTTGTACGGGCGCGCTTTTTTGTACCCTTTTTTTAATCAGAAAGAGACTTAGACCTTATCGCTGCCGCAGCCCACCCTCTGATTTCGATTTTTGCCATCAACTCAAACATCGAAATTGGAGGAAATTACTATGAAGAAAATCAATCTTCGGGATTATTACCCGTATTATACACAGGACATGATCGTTGAGGTGCCGGATGAAGTTGCTTTGTTGCTTCGGGAATATATGTTGTTGGAAGAAGCCTATCGGATTCGTACATACCGCTATAAAGCATTTTACTCTCTGGATCGAGACGAAGGTATTGAGCGTGAGATATTGCAAAAGCCTCTTAACCCGGCAGAAATTTGGGAACAGCGCCAAATGACGGAGTTGATTTATAAAGGTCTTTCCAAACTTCCGGTAAAGCAGCGCCAACGAATCTATGCACACTTTTTTCTTGGCATGAGCAAAGCAGATATTGCCAAAGCGGAAGGAACACACAAAAGCCGGATCACCCGTTCTATCGAAGCCGGATTGCGTAGTCTGGAAAAATATTTCAAAGAAATTTTATAACAGACGGCAACTTTGCCCCTAAAAATGTACTGAATAGTAGAGGGACATATTCGGCGGGACAAGCTGGACGGGTGTGGTAAGGAAGCATATACATCCTCCCACCCCAACTGCAATATCAATTTGTCTGCCATGCCCCTTGCTTGTTCCTTGACAACCGAATATACGCTGTTACAGGTACTTCATTCTGTGTTCCGAGCGGCAGATGGGGCGGCGCGGTGACAGGCGGCCTAAGGAGGTGATGGATCCAGGCTGTCCGAGCGATAAACGCAACCTACGAAACCGGCTGTGGCAGGCCGGACGCGATAACGACGCAGATCATAATGGTACTTCTTCACAGCTTCCTAAAGACTTGGGGAGAGTTCCTGCGGCGTTTGCTTGCTCTGGCAAAGCGGCGGCGTATGTGGGACTATGATGCGGTGACGCTATCCGCAGCCTGTAACAGCCCCGTCCTTATAACAGAAGGACTTGCCGGGGTGCGTGGCAAATACGGCAGTAAAATCGAAATCAGATATAATGGGCCGGATTTATGTGTGCAATAACCATAGATCCGACCTATTCATGTGGTTTTGATAACACAGTTTTCAGAAGGGAGTTGATACTATGGAATTGAATACCATTGTCAGTGAAGTGGGTACACTGGTAGACATTCGGGATGTCTCTGTCAACAAAGAACTTTCCCGTGATGAACGGATTGCAGAATTCGTTCAGCAAATCAAAAATCCATACCATTTTAAGTGTGGGCGTTTTACTGTACAGGCCAGCTTTTCTGCTGAAGGTGCTACCCTGGAAGAATGTATCAAGGGTATTTTGCGATAGGTGCAATTTTAAGAAAGGGGCTGACTTTTCCGTAAAAGCATGGTAGAATAAGAATCGGAAAAGGAATTGAATATGGCATAACCACACTTCTTGAATTGCGGGGATTTTTCTGTGCAACGAAAGGAGTGTTTTTTTATGCAGGTTTACAAAGCGATTAAGTACATCCGTCTTTCTTATACGGATGATAAAACAGTAGAAAGTGACAGCGTTGCTAACCAGCGGCGCCTGATCGATGACTACATAGCCCGACACCCGGAAATTGAGGTTGTGGCAGAAAAAATTGACGATGGTTATAGTGGTGTTTTGTTTGATCGCCCGGCATTTCAGGAAATGATGCGGATGATCGAACAAGGCGAAGCTAACTGCGTGATTGTCAAAGACCTCTCCCGCTTAGGTCGTGAGTACATAGAAACAGGCCGTTATATGCGCAGGGTATTTCCAGCCTATGGAGTGCGTTTTATCGCAATTAACGATAATGTGGACACGGAAAATGACGCTGCCGATGATCTCACGGTTTCTGTCAAAAACATTATGAATGAGGCTTACTGTCGGGATATTTCCGTTAAGACACGGAGCGCCCTGGAAGTAAAACGGCGCAGCGGGGATTTTGTAGGTGCTTTTACCATCTATGGTTATGTGAAAGTCGGCGATAAACACAAGAGCCTGGAAGTAGACGAATATGCTGCTAATGTTGTGAGGGATATTTTCAGAAAACGGCTGGAGGGATTCAGCGCTTCCCATATAGCGGATGAACTGAACCGATTAGGAATTCTTTCGCCTTTAGCGTATAAGCGCAATCACGGAATGCCTCATGCAAAAGGTGGCTATACAGACCGAAAGGATTGCAAATGGTCTGCAACTACAATCATCCGCATTTTGCAGGATGAAACTTACACCGGAACACTGGTCCAGGGCAAACAGACAACGCCCCATTTCAAATTAAAAGAGCGTGAGGACAAACCTTCTTCGGAATGGATTCGTGTGGAGGGAACCCATGAAGCGATCATACAAAAGCACGATTTTGATCTGGTGCAACGGCTCCGCAGGATTGACACAAGGACTTCTCCCAAATCGGATAAGGTTTACCTGTTTTCCGGTATTTTGATCTGCGGATGCTGTGGCTGCCGTATGACCCGCAAGACGAACCGCTATAAAGACAAAGAGTATCACTATTATTACTGCCCGACCGGCAAAAAGAATGGCTGCACATCGTCGGTCATGCTGAAAGAGTCGGATCTGATTGAATGTGTGCAGGACAGTTTGAAAGGACATATTGAAAATGTTGCTTCTCTGGATGCCCTGCTGTCCAGTATCAGTCAGGAACGGATCAACCGGGAATTGGCGCAGGAATATGCCGCACAGATCAGAGTAAATGAAAAGCGTGTGGCACAGACCGAGGGCTTTAAGGCAAAACTCTATGAAAATCTGGTGAGTGGAATTCTGACAAAGGAAGAATTTCTCTCTTATAAGCGAAAATACAATGCAGATATTGAACTGTTCCAAAAGGCAATCGCTGAATGGAACGATAAACTTACAGATGTATTGGAAAACCGAAGCGAACGAAACCGTTGGATCAACCATTTTATGAAATTTTCTACTATGGAGGATATTGACCGCCGGGCAGTCATGCAGCTTATCCGAAGCATACGGGTAATGGGTAAAGATGAACTGCATATTGAATTTAATTACCAGGATGAATATCAGAAAGCAATCTCTTTGGCTGAACAGATTGCTACAAAAAATGAAGAAAGGATGGTGAGCTAAATGGCAAGAAAAAGCAGAAAACAGACGGCAGCTCCTATGCCGGCACCATCTTTGTATGTACATGTGGCTCTGTATATCCGTCTTTCTGTGGAGGATAACAAAAAGCGGGGTTGCTCAGTAGAAAACCAAAAACTGGTACTGAATGACTTTCTTTCGGATAAACCGGACTTCGTTGTGTATGATACTTATATCGACAACGGAGCGACAGGGACAAATTTTCACCGCCCTGGATTTCAGCAAATGCTATCTGATATTGAAGCAGGCCACATTAACTGTGTGATTGTTAAGGATCTTTCCCGATTAGGGCGAAATTCTATTGACACAGGTTATTATATCGAACAGTATTTCCATGCACATAATGTTCGCTTCATTGCTGTTACGGATCAGTTTGACACAGCGGATTCCGGAAATCTTCATGGCGGTATCATGCTGCCTTTGAAAAATATGATCAATGAAGCCTATGCTCTGGACATCGGACGAAAAATCAAAGCACAAGCGCGGCAGGCTATGAAAGATGGCGACTATATTGGTGCACGGGCACCTTACGGTTACAGGAAAGACCCTGATAATTGCCATAAACTTCTGATTGATGAAAATACTGCCCCTGTGGTAAAACAGATTTTTGAATGGGCACATGAGCATGTGTCTCTGAACCGGATTGTCCGCAATCTAAATGAGATGGGGATTCCGGCACCGAGCCATTATAAAAAGGCCACTGGCGAAATTACCAGTCCGGGCCTGATTGGAAGCGGCAAATGGCAGACCCGTACAGTGATGAAAATTTTAGAAAGCGAAGTCTATACAGGCGATCTGGTGCAAGGAAAAACAAAGATTGTAGATCATCAGCAGGTCAAGGCTGGAGAAGATAATCTGATTATTGCCAAATGCACCCATGAACCGATCATTAGCTATGAATTGTTTAATGCCGTTCAGGAATACAGAAAACAGATCTGTGAAGAAAGCAAAGCAACTCCAAAACGCCCCTACACGCCAAACATTTTCAAAGGCAAAGTGTTCTGTGCTGATTGTGGCAGAAGCCTTCACCGGCAACGTGCCGAGCGCCGGAAAGGCCCCGATACTTATTGGTTCCACTGCCTTACAAACAGCCGGATAGAAAAAGATAGCTGCAAAGGCGCAACGATGCAGGAAAAGGAACTGATTTCTACTGTTACGGCTATTCTTGAAAAAGAGCTGACAGTTGCGCTGGGAATGTCGCTGCCACTCTTTCAGTTGGAGACAAGACAAAAACAGAAAAAAGATAAGCTGAAAATTCAGATGTCGGCCAAACGGCAGGAAATTGAAAAAACACGCCGGCTGATCCGTGGTCTATATGAAAATTTTGTGCAGGGTATTTTGACAAATGATGAATACTTTGAATTGAAGGCGGATTATGAATATGCTATCAATGCTCTGTCTGGTGAGATTGAAGTATTTGAAAAATCTATGGACTCCCTGGACAACCAGCTTGCCCGATACCGTGCAATGGAAAAGGATGCAAAAACACTGGCACAGGATCATGTGCTGACTGCAGAACTGATTGAACGGCTCATTGAACGAATTGAGATCGATCACGAGCGGAATATTCATGTAACCTTCCGTTTCAAAAATGAATTTCAGGGAAAGGCGGTGGAACCGTGCGCAACTATGTGATTGCCCTTTATATCCGTCTTTCTGTGGAAGATTTCAAAACCGAAAGTTTGAGCATACCAAATCAAAAACTGATTCTCCGTGAAAAAGCTATGTCTCTGCCGGAATGGGATAACAGTGAGATTTTGGAATTTATTGACAACGGTCATACAGGGACAAACTTTGAGCGTCCGGCGGTGCAGGAACTTTTAACAATGGTTCAGGCCGGAAAGATCAACTGTATTATTGTAAAAGACCTTTCCCGATTTGGACGTAACAGCATTGAAACCGGCTATTTTATTGAGCGGGTCTTTCCTCTTTACCACACCCGTTTTATTTCCGTCAGTGATGATTTTGACACAGCTAATTTCAAAGGTGATACCGGAGGGATTGATATTGCTTTCAAGTATCTTATTAGCGAGTGTTATAGCCGGGATATGTCCATGAAAACCAAAAGTGCAAAATACGCAAAGATGCGTCGTGGAGAATATCAGAGTGTCATCTGTCCTTACGGCTATCGCAAGAGTGCAGACGGACGTATGGAACCGGACGAGGATGTTGCCCCGAATGTGCAGATGATATTTCAATGGGCGTCTGAAGGCAACACCGCAGCCGAGATCACAAGAAGATTGTATGCTATGAATATCCCCACCCCTGGGGAATATCGCAAACTTAAAGGCAAGGACTATTACAATGTTTCCCGAACAAACGGCGTTTGGAGTACATCAACGGTCCTGCGTATTTTAGAAGATCAAAGATATATCGGTACCTATGTAATTGGCAAGAGAAAAGTAAAAGAGATTGGCAGCCGACATACACAGTTAAAGGATGAAAGTGAGTGGTTCAAAATACCGAACCATCATCCGGCTATTGTAAGTGTGGATCTATTTGAGAAAGCCAATGCTTCAATTAAGCGTTTCTCTCTGTCAAATAAAAAGCCACGTGATTATCTGCTCCGTGGTAAGGTGTTCTGTGGATGCTGCGATCATGCAATGTCTCTACGAAATGGTGCGTGGTTTTATTGCCGTCATTCCGAGGTGGCTGAAACGCTTCCTTGTCATGGTGTGCGCATAAAGATGGCAGATCTGGAGCAGGTTGTATTTGAAACAATTCGGGCTCAAATGTGTCCGGCATTGGGAATTGATAGCAATAAGGATAAATTGGATTTGCAGACAGTCCAGCAGGCCGAACATGAAGAAAAACTCCGTTCTATTCAAGACAGCAAGCGGCATCTTTATGAACAGTATGCACTCGGAGAGATTGATTTGGAAACCTATCGAACACGAAAAGCGGTTTATGACACGGAGCTGGTACAAGCCAAAAATGTTCATGCTGTCATTACTGCACAGACAAAGCAGATAAAAAGTGATTATGAGATTAAGCTGAAACAACAGGAAATTGTGCAGGAAGTCGGAAACGCCAACATGCTGACAAAAGCTCTGATTGACCGGCTTATCAACAAAGTTTACGTCTTTCCAGGAGATCGGATTGAGATTGAATATGCAACACAGGATTTCTTAGAAACTAAGGAATCCGAAAAGGAGGTATAACCGTGAACACCCATTTGAAACAGCTATGGGCAGCTATGAAGCTGCCCGAAAAACTTCAAAAAAAGTTATAAATTTTTTTGTCGTGGGCTTGACATACGGGTGTCTCAGACCATGAATTGAAATTTCAGAAATACCACATGCCTTGCAGTGTCTGGTTAGCACATCATTAACCGTAGAATTATATATTTTTTTATCTCCGGCAAAAATCGGTTGATCTTCTGGCAAGTTCTTTGTTAATTCAGAAAATTTTACTACAATCTGCCAGTCAATTTGTATTTTTCTTACAGAAGATTTATTTTTTGTTGGTAAGAACCCACCTTTCCCTTTATAATCCCACGTTTTGCTGACAGATAACGTCTGCCTGGCAAAATCAAAATCTCCGGGAGTAATCGCTAACGCCTCTGAAAAACGCATACCGGTTTTTGCAACCAATAAAATAAACCAATCCCAGTTCACTGCTTCTTTAATATCTAAATGTGCAATCAATGTATGAAGCTCAAACTGATTCAAATATTTTATTTTTTATACTCCCGGAGATTTTCCTTTAATAATCGCTTTTCTGGTTGGATCGCGTTCGATCAGCCCTTCGTCTACTGCATCCAGTACTGCCCCTTTCAACTGATGATGGAAATCCAATGTAGTCTGTTTTTCATGATTTTTCGCATAATCATTCAACAATTTTTGATACGCAGTTCTCGTAAGTTCATACACTTTTAATTCCGGTGCCAGTTTTTCTACCCATTTCTGCGTCATCAAATATTTGTCCAACGTTGCTTCTCTGATTGCTCCCTTTTTGTATACGTCAATCCACTGTCTGTAATACTCATAAAATAATTGTGCATTTTCTACAGGCTGTTGCATAAGTTTTTTTCCTTTCTCGAAATCACTTACGCTGATATAAACAATTATTCTCTCGTATTTCTTATCCTGCAATCGTCAGTAATGGCTTAATCTCCTCATCCAGTGTTTTTTTTAATTCTGCCATACACTGGGTATAATATCTGAATTTAGGCAATGCTTTTTCATGTACATCCTTATAACTCTGATAATCAATCGTTGCTTTAATCACACTCTCATTCGGGATCTCACCATTCCGATAATGCAATGCAGCATACATCACATCATCTTTAGAAGCATACCAGGTAACACAAAAATCTGAGATTACTTTATTGATGCAATCAAGTTTCATATTTTCAACAATATTTAAAATAGACTGCCCTTTATACTTATTCTCATCCTGAGCTATCTCATTGATCAACTGAAGCATAATTTCTGCTACTTTGGGATTATCTTTCTGCATTTCTTCAACATATTGTTTTACTTCTTCAATTTGTTTCTGTCTTTCTTCAGGTGTAATAACTTCCGCTTCTTCGCTTGGTGTTACGATATTCTGAATCAGATTGATGATATACTCATAATCAATTTTGGTGCTGCTGTATGCCATCAATTCATAATCCAAATCTATCGTATCATCTTCCTGGTGCTCCTTATCCGAATCGTCTTCCCCTTCTGCAAGTTTGATCTCTTCCAATGCATTTTTATAAACACCGGCATACTTATCATACTCTTCTTCTGTAATTCCATAATCATCCAACATACTATCTTCATATTGCGTAAAAGATTTGAGCTGCGCAAACAAATGATCAAAGGTCTGGAACATCTTAACAAATACTTTTTTCTCTTTTATAGACATTGGTGTGACCTTTTCCGGTGTCTCGGCAGATACTTTCAATGCTGCCAACGCCTTCCGAAATGCCGGTTCAATTTCTTCCCATTCAGCTACCAGTGCTTTCTCTGTACTCCCTGCAGAATACAATTTTACGGCATTATCCACACTTTCTTTAAATAATTTAGGTGCCTGAAAAGTTACAATCTGTCCATAGGTTTTATTTTTGTCAAAAATACGATTTGTCCTTGAAAATGCCTGAATCAAATCATGCGGTCCCATCGGTTGTCTGTCAATAAATATTGTAGACATACACGGCGCATCAAAACCTGTCAGCAAACGATCTACCACAATTACCAGATCAAGCTGTTCATTCCTGCTCTTGAATTTTGCATCTTTTCGTGCTAATCGTTTATTCAAGTTTCCATTATATCCCTGAATCTGTGAAAGCTCATACTTTGTACCAAACATTTCATTATAATCATTTAAAGATTTCTGCATCTTCTCCTGATTGACATGTGATCCTTCTTCATTTTCTGTTACCGAATATGTGATGGCAAACTTCGGAAAATCAGGAAGAACCTGTTTGATTTTTTCATCAATTACAAGCGATGTTTCACCACTTTTAACTTTACACAAAAGTTCATAATATTTCTGTGCCAGCTGAATCGAGCTTGTTGTCAGAAGTCCTTCATATGTCTTCCCTTTTCCATTCTGAAATCCCAATTTATAAAAAGACTTATTGAGAATAATATCCAACACTTTCAGCATATGAGTTTCATTATCATATACGCTGGCATTTGTCTCATCCTCAAGATTTTTTGCTCCATTATGCTCTACCTGAAATCCAAGCACAGCATTATCATGAATCGCATTTTGAATCGTATATTTATGAAGACGTTTTCCATATAATTCTTCTGTAGTACGAGCTAAATCCCCCATCTGTGGATACGGATTTTCAGCAAACCTGGGTGTTCCTGTAAATCCATACCAAAGTGATCTTCCAAAAAATTTTTCCAGTTCTCTTTTGGTCTTTGGTGTAACCGCTCTGTGACACTCATCTACTACAAATGCAATTTTCAGATTCTTGATCTTGCTATATTCTGTTGTTCCTTCCTGAAGTCTTTTACTAATCAGGATCTGCATTTTCTGAATCGTAGTAACGATCACCTGCCGATCACTGGATTTTAGTTTTTTCTTCAGATCATTCACATTATCAGTCTCATCCACATCTACCAGATCATTATTTGCATATGCCTGAAATGCCATGGTTGTCTGTGCGTCCAGATCTTTTCGATCAATCAGAAAAATTGCTTTATCGATCGCCGGAATATCCATAAGCAAATTTCTGGTTGCTTTGTAAGAAGTCAGCGTCTTTCCGGAACCTGTTGTATGCCATACATACCCGGATTTTCCTGTCCTCGAAGCCTCCCTTATAGATTCAATTGCATGAATCTGATATGGACGAAGTAAAATCAACCTTTTTGCATCTTCATCTAAAACCGTATACCGGGCTATCATTTCATGCGCTTGTGGAATGCGCAGGACACTCTTGGCAAAATCGATATAATCGGATACAGGATTATTCTCTGTATCAACCCAGCCGCTCATAAATTTCGGATTCAGTTCCGTATCACCTGCCGCTGCAAAGTATTTCGTATCTACTCCATTACTGACCACAAACATCTGAACTGCAGAAAAAATTCCAGTAAATTTTCCCTCACTGATATACTTTTTTATCTGCCAGAAAGCATCCATATATGAATGCTGACGATTTTTCAGTTCAATATGTATCATCGGAAGCCCGTTAATCATTAGCGTAACATCAAATCTTCTGTCCCTTTCCGCTATACTCTCTTCATCGTCTGACTTTAATGCACTGTACTGATTGATTACCTCATAAACACTGCTTCCCCCCGCAATGTGTTCATGATTCATCACAACTAAATGCAGCCTTTCCGTATCTCGTTGTACATGAACCATCACTTTTCCATTTTCACCAACCAACCACTCACCTGCCTTATAAAAAGAAGAAAACTGCAACTGATTCTTCACCTGTTCAAACTCTGCATCCGACAAAGCTTCTCCATTCAGGCGATCTTTATTATTCTGTTCCAGAATATACTTGAAATTTTTCCAAAGATCGTCCTCCGTCTTTAAATCTTCCCGGTAAGTCCACTGAGACTCTCCATAAATCAATTGCTCTATTAACTTTTTTTCGATTATTTTCTCCAATTCTGGCATTTTCGTTCTCCTTTACGTTTATTAGAGTTCTTTTGTTTGGTTAAATGTATATATATGATAAAAATACTTCTGCTGGTGAAGAGTGATGAGGTTATCTAAACTTTGAAAATATTCACCTATTTTCTGTTGTTCATTTCCAGATGGAATCATAAATTCCATTTTTGAGAACATATAACCTGTAATCTGATTAATAGTTGCTCCCATATTCTTTGCAATTTCATTCTCAAATGCAGAAGTGTCAAGTAGTGCATTTACAAAAGAAGAATGTTCGGAACGCATGCCACTCATAAATGCTCCAATTACTGTATTTGGCATGGAATCCTTAATTTGCGCATGTTTTCCAATAAGCGCACGTGAACCATTTCTTACTACAACTATAATATCGCCTTCATGCACATTTTCAGATGTTACCACTTTGTCATTCACATATACATTGTCAGCATCCACAATTTCTCCATTTTTCACATTGGAAGATCTCAATACTAATGTCCCTGTTTCTTCCACATCGTCTGGCGTGTAAGTCAAACCATTAAAAAATGAAACAAATTCAGGAAGCTTACGCTGTTCCCAAGCGAAAAAAGCTTCCGTATGCAAGTCAACATGACTTCCGCTGGTGAAGAGTGATGAGGGTGTCGAGGTTGGCAAAATATTGACCGATTTTCTTCTGTTCTTCAATATTCAAAGGAAACACAAATTCAAAAGAATCTATTTCTTTTGATGAAACATTTGGTTGTGCACCTGCCACTAAGACTGACATTAATTGCTCTTTAAATAAATCAGAACGAACAATTGTAGAAACAAAATCATAATTATATTGTATATTTCTTTTAAAGTATCCAACACGCTGATTTTGATAGTATTTATCAGTATTTTTGCATTTTAAAATAGATACTTTTCCAGTTGTAGCTCCTGACATTGCAAGTAATGCGTCACCATTTCTAAGGGATATATTTTCATCATTCTCCATATCATCATAACATGCAAAATCAGCCCCAATTGAACCATCCGGAAGAATATTTGATATTCTAACAATTGGTGTGCCATCTTTTTTATATTCACTACTTTTAAATGCATATCCACCACGTAATGGTGCAACATCTCCCAACTTACGCTGTTCCCAAACATATGGATTATATTCTTTCTCTCACCATCATCAAAGCGTAACCAAGTAGATTTTGACCTTGCCATTTCGTCCAATCAAGCCGGTCTGGGTCATGCATTGATAAACCAATCCCCCATATCCGATCTTTCACTGCACACTCTGCCAGAATTGCTTTTCCCGTTTTTTTCAATTTTTCCCGCAATTCTGGATTTTGTGAGAACTTCGCCAAGAGTCCCTCATAAACAATAATCTGTCGAACACCATTCCACATATTTTCGTCATATCCAGTCACATTCCTTCCAAAATCCTTGATCTTCGCACAGTCCTCTGTGGCAAGAATCTGCTTTGCAACCTTATCATCCTTAAAGCATACTGCCTTACTGTACATCATATACTGTTCCATTGAAGAATAACCAATACCATTAATAGAAAACTTAGATGGATACCAGTTACTCAGGTATCCATTTTTTTCATTTTCGTTATGAAAACAAACTATTGCCATTATACCACCCCAACTTTTTTCACTGCCAAATCAAGTTCCAGGTCATGAAGTCCTGTATAAGCTTTTTTCAAAAAGGAAACCGGAATTTTTCTAACTACCTCCGCACTCGGTAAGTTATAATACCACTGATAATAGGCATAGAATTCACCAATCCAAAATGGCATGAATCCTTCCAGCGCATTGCCATCTCTCAAATGATAGTTTTCTGTTTTATTAAAATAATTCCAAAGTTCCTTTGCATCCATCGTATTGACATAAGCTTGGGCTTCATCAATACTTTTTCTTGTTTTACTTGCCATATAAGTATTGATAAATTCCTCCGTATCCTTATCAGGATACGTCTGTGCAATAAAATCAAAGAGCTTTCCTTGATTTTCTACCACATCATTTAAATACTCCTCTGCGTATGCTCGCATTATCATCACCTCAAAATAAAGTACTGAATACTTTTGTAACCTTATTTGCATCAGAGTCAACAAGATCACGCATATTTTTTCTAGCCATCACGTCTCTCTGATTATATCTATCATTAAACTCAGCATATGGAACAATACGCAAGTCATCGCTCTTCTCCGTCAGATTCGCATACGCTTTTTCTGATTTGATGCAATACTGGATTCCCAAACCACCCAGTGAAAGAAGTTCTTCAAGAATATCGATATCAATATTATCCCGAACAAACTCCTTCGCAATATAAAAATAAGACGCATTTGCTCTCCACCCTCGAATAACGTCATATTCGTTTGTATCTACTCCATATTTTTCAATAAACTTTGCTGCAAGCATGCGATATCGTTTAGAATCCGCTGCATCCCTATGCTTCATCAATTCAGCAAGCCATGAAAGTACATCCTTCTGCTGAAAATCTAAAATTTTTAATCCATCTGTTTCAAGTTCATACTTGTGAACCCAGCCATTTATTTCATTTGGGCGGCAAACCGCCCACTCCTTAGCAAGTTCAATACTTTCCGTGAGATAAAAACCTTTTCCATAATCGTGTTTTTCATCCCCACCACCGTATTTCGGCACAACAACCCGATCCGGAGTCCCGTGATAAAGAATTATTTTTCCCATTTTCTACGTTCCTCCCTTATACAAACATCTTTCCAAGCATAAATTTCTTGATATTTTGGAGATTTTCTAACTCTCGCTGGTGAAGAGTGATGAGGTTGTCGAGATTAGAGAAATACCCGCCGATTTTTTGTTGTTCATCCATTGTTGTAGGCATCATCAATTCCATATTTGCCATCTGTTTTCCAGATACCTCAACAAATGTAGAACCTGCCCCAACTATCTCACCATATCTTTTAAGCTCTTCAGATCTTGTAAAAATAAAGTACGAATCTAATTTATCTTTATTCGGAACGATGGATTGAAATCCTTGGTTGGTACAGCCTTCTTTCAGCAAAATAGCGGTTTTTCCAATACCTGCACGCGATGTGAAAAGGACAGTTCCAACAGGAAGTACCTTTGCCGAACTCTTATTCAAACCTTCCTCTGTTATTTTTCGCTGACTGGATTTTAGATAAATCTGTTCACCGATTTCTGCTGGGGCGTACCAGTCAATATCTCCATCCCAATATGAATCTACACTTGTACTTGGTGTTCCACCTCCGACTATTTCAGCTAGTTCTCCCAACTTACGCTGTTCCCAATCATCAGTAAATCCTGAAAATCGAATTTCTGGAACTTTTTCCCCATTTTGCGGAAACATTTTTTGAAGCATATATTTTTTCAGTCTTTTTGTTTCATCACACTTTCGCTGGTGAAGAGTGATGAGGGTATTTAACTGCTCGAAATATAATCCAATCTTATTTTGTTCATCATAGGATGGAATAGTTACTTCAAGCTCTTTTATTATCTGAGCAGATAAATTTCCTTGCCCTCCTTGAAGATATGTATCTGTGATTTTATCCTTCTCTTTTCTAAACCATTCCACTAAAAAATTTGCATTTATATCATCGTTTGGTACTATTGCTAAAATCGCTTGATTTATTGCACCATCAAGCTTTGCACGGCTTACCTCTCCGCTTGTAGCACCATACAATGCATATAAAATATCCCCTTCATGAACCATTTTTGCTGATGAATTTTTCATACCTAATTCAGTAATAAAAAGTTCTGTTTTGTCACTGTAAATTTCGCCTGAACGAATGAAAGGTATATCGCCATCATAGTACTCTGTATAACCCGATTTAGGTGTCCCACCTGAATATGAAGTTGTAATATTACAAACCTTACGCTGTTCCCAATCATCCTGATATCCTTTAAATCTAATTATAGGTTTTGCCATATCCATTACCTCTCCATCCTTCCAATCAGCTCATTTAATGAAGACATAATAGCCTCATCTGATGATGTCAGCTCTTTTAAAAGGGATACAAATTCTCCATGCACCTGTTTCAGCTCATCATCCGTTTTTTCCATATCTTTTAAAAGTGCATCAAGATCGATTTCTTCTTCTTTCTCAAAATTATCAACATATCGCGGGATATTCAGATTGAAATCATTTTTTTCGATCTCATCAAAGCTTGCTAAAACTGCTTCTCCTTCTACAGTTTCTCTCTTGCTGTATAATGCAAGCACTTCATCAATATGGGCATCCGTCATCTCGTTTTGTTTTTTGCCTTTATTAAATTTCTTAGAGGCATCAATAAACAGTACATCCCGTCCATCTCTGTGTTTCTTTAACACAATAATACAAGTCGGAATGGACGTATTATAAAATAAGTTTGCCGGAAGACCGATTACCGCGTAAATATTGCCGGAGCGCAACAATTTCTCTCTGATTTTTCCCTCTGCTGCTCCTCTGAAAAGGACGCCATGCGGAAGCACAATTGCCATTGTCCCACTGCTTTTCAGATGATACAATCCATGCAGTAAAAAAGCATAATCTGCTTTTGATTTTGGTGCCAGTACACCATAATCACTGAAACGCTCATCCTGCAAAAATCCTGCCGCTGCGCTCCATTTTGCAGAATAGGGTGGATTCATAAGAACCATATCAAAATCCGTTTCTTCTCCAGTCGGCCAGTCTCCATCCAGTGTATCACCGTTTCTAAGCTTTTGGTTCTCCGCTGCAACTCCATGTAAAAACATGTTCATTCTTGCCAAATTATATGTCGATGTATTCAATTCCTGTCCGTAATACTTAATATACTTTGGCTTAGCCGCATACTTTTTTGCATTTAATAGGAGCGATCCTGATCCCATACACGGATCATATACAGACAGTCCAATCTTATCTTCCTGTCCCGAAATAGCGATTCGTGTCAGGATTTTCGATACAGCTTGGGGCGTATAGAATTCTCCTGCTTTCTTTCCAGTTTCAGATGCAAACTGCCCAATCAGATATTCATATGCATTCCCAAGTATTTCTGCATCTGAATTCAGTAAATCAGCTTTATCAATTTCTTTTATAAGACTGGCAACTGTATCGCTCTGTTTCTGATCTCCTGTACCTAATCGATTGGAATATAAATCAATATCAGCAAACAAATCAGCAAAAATAGGATCACTCTGCTCAATGTTGTTGAAGCCTTTTTGCAGCTGCTCTCGGTTAAAAGAATTATTTCTTGCTTCCTCTGCAAAATGCGTATATGTAAGCTCTGGTTCCATCACATAATGGCATTCTTCTGCAAGCTGTTTTTTTAATTCTTCTGAACTTTCTTCGTCATTCAGTGCCTCTTTGTATGCCTCTACTGCATCCTTCAGTGTAGATGGTTTTTCATCGTAAAGCAGATCATATACCTTGATCAGGAAGGAATCAGAAAGATATTTATAAAACACTATCCCCAGCAGATAATCTTTATACTCATTTGCGTCCATTTTTGAACGCAAGATGTCTGCCCCACTCCATAATACACTAATCAGATCTTTACTATTTTCAATTTCTGTCATTTTCTTTCCCTCACATTCGTTTTATCTCTCAAACGTTTTACTTTTTATGATGCCAGAGTCAAAAGAGCTAAGCTCACTTGAGCTTCCTCATAGATAAGTGAAAGTCTTTTTATCCGACATCTTTTTATCATTGTAGCACATTCCCTGTTCCTTGTCAGGAAACAAAAATGCAGTGCTGTATAACACACTGCATTTTTGCTTTCCAAAATACATTTTTACTTTTCCACAATCACCGGTGCAGACAAAATGCCGACCTTCTGCAGCACATATTCCTCCGACCAGCCATCATCCTGGGTACGCCAGCTGCCGGGATTCAGGAATCTGTCATCCTCTCCAACCATATGGACTGCGCCAAAGGTATTGACGCGGTTTCCAAACAACACCAGATCGATCGAATCAGCCTGTCCAACTTCCAGATCATAGGGTGCAAATGTCGTCTCACCCAACCGTTTTCCATCCTTTTCAACTGCAACGAGTGCGCCACGATAATGAGGAATATGTACAACAGCGCCATTTGCTCCGATCGATACCGGCAGATGATAGGTAATATTCCCACCATAAAAAGGAAGTCCCTGGGGTACGATATCCCCAAAGCTTAACGCTCTGACAGGTGCTGTCACCACACCGGCTCTGCCTTCGATACGCACGCCAAAATCACCGAGGAGATAACACCATTCGAGACCGATTCTGTGCGTGAAAGGAACTGTCGCTTCCACTATATTTGTGCCTTTCTGAAGTGTGCCGATTTCAATCGTCCCGATGCAGTGGTCCGTATACCAGCCGGACACCTTTTCGTTCACTGTTTTCCCATTCAGTTTTACAGATGCATGCTCCGCTTCCTCCAGTGCCAAACGTACCGGTACTTCCACTTCACTTTCTATCGTAAAGCGAAGTGTCGCAAAATGTTCCGTCTTTTCCTCCGGCAATACCCATGGCTGGGCAACTTCTCCGCCGCGCGCCGGGAAACCGAGCTGACTGCGCAGGACATTGTCTGCCCGCAGCAGCTCCTGTGCAGGCTGATATTCTCCGTCGTCCATACAAAATTCCGCACGATCCAAAAGAAGAACGTTCGGTTCACTTAAAGTAACGGCAACACGATTCGGAAGGGCTTGCGGCGCTGCGCCGGACGCAAGGAGCTGTTCCCGGAGGGCTGCAGCTAAAGCAGAATCAACACATGCTGCGCGGCTTTCTGCCGTGCTGGATGCGCCAGATACCGCCTGCATCGCGCCAGGCACGCCAGCTGCTTGTGTTGCATCGTTCGCATCAGCCGCCTGCACGCTGCCGCTCACCTTGCCCAGCGGCATCAGCTTTAACAGCAAGCTGCTCTGGTTATAAAAGATATGATTTACAACCGTCTGCGCCCCTCTTTTTGCCGTCTTCACATCCCGGATTCTTCCGGTCATGGTATCGTATTCTTTCACCGTGAACCTGCCGTTTAACACGATGTTCACAGGATCCTTTTTCACAAAATCCGGATTTCCTGCAGGCTCTCCCACTGCAATAAACAGCCAGCTGCAGTCCTGATCCATGCGCAGCTGATAGATGTAATGGTTTGTCAGGCCTCCCGTCTCATTTTCCAGGCGCAGTGTGCGATACGGCTCAACCGCTTCCAAAAGCGCCGCTTTTTCAAAGACGATCTGGCTGGACAGTGCTGCAAGCTCTGCTCCATCGTTACTGGGCACTGCATCGGTCATAGTCGGTGCTTCTCCCATCAGGATCAGCTTACCGCCCGCTCTTGCAAAGGTTTTCAAACGTTCTATTGTCGTACTGCGCAGCGTTTCACAGCCGGGAATGATAACAGCATCATAGGACATTGCACCGACCTTCAGCGGGTTTCCTGCTTCCGTACACAAATCAGGCAGAAACGATTCATCCAGAAAGTCAAAGTCACAGCTGCCAAACAACAGCCAGCGGGTCACATTCTGGAACCGTTCCTCCATCTGCTCCCGGATCGATCCGGTCTGGGACTCCGGTCCCCAGTGAAGCCAGTAGCTTTCGATTGGATGAATGACGCCGACACGCACAGCTGCCTTCCCACGTGTCATTGCTGTATTTACTCTTGCAAAATGATCTTCAACTGTTTTATATTCCTTACACCACGGCGACTGATAATTGATGCTCGCCGGATAATCACGCTTTGCCTCCCCCTTCATAGAAACCCAGGACAGATGCGGCACACGCAGTGTAATGCCCAGCGCCGCCTGCCAGTCTCCCTGCAGCTTATGGCGTCTGAAATCAAAGCTCCAGCTCGTTACACCATAAAGCTCGCTCATTACGCCTTCACGCCCAAACTGATGAGATGCAGACTGTGCCTGCTTTGCCGTCGTGTATTCATGGCTGTCACACAGCATGTCGATACCGGGCAGTTCAAAGCTTCTGTACGCACGCATCGCCTCGCCCAGTGCTGCAGTCTGACTTCGCAGTGTGGGCTCTTCCATCATATGTCCGGTCAGCGCGATATTGTGCTTTTTGCACCATGCTCCAACATTGTCTGCAAACGCGCGGGTAAAACGCTCCGTCACATGATCATGATAATGATACCGGATCGTGGAAACGCTTCTGTCTGCTTTTTCCCAAATCAGCTCAGGGAGCTTTTCCAGAATATCCTCCTGATACATTTCCTGATAGGTCTGAGCAAAATCCTCTGTCCAGGGCAGGATCACATCCCGTTTTTCCTGCGGAAACTGCAAAAGTGTTTTATGAGAGAACTGCGGCTCATCCGTAAAGATCGTCGGCACAGTTTTTCCAAACTCGTCCCCGATCTCCTTTGCATAAGCCTCATGGGTGATTTCCAGGAAACGATCCATTGCCGCTTTGTCCAGCGTATTTACATAGGTCTGATGGTTGTACCAGGTGCTCGGCAGCGGGCGTTCCAGATAAGCGTACCAGCAGGTTCCCTGGGGCTGCATCCCTTCCTCCAGTTTTTTACCGGAAACCAGATAACCCTTTTCATCCAGAACGACATCATAAACCTCAAGCAGCCTGCCGTTTAAGGTTCTTGCTGCTCTCGCACTGGAATCTGTCTGCATCTGTGCCTCTTCCCCTGCTTCATAAGGCTTGTTTGTAAACAGAAGATACTGCGCACGGTATTTTTCCTCCTTCGTCACAAGACCTCCCGCAAATCCGGATGGCCAACGATCCTCATCATACAAATAAACCTGTAGGTTTTCCTGCTTTGCTTTTGCCAGGCAGCCCTTGATCCGATCCATAAATTCCTCGCTTAAATACGGTGTTTCCAGACCGGTACGCGGATGCAGATGTGCACCGCCAAAGCCCATCGACTTTAAGACCTCCATCTGTCTGTCGAGCTCTTTTTGATCCAGCATCGTATTCCACGCCCAAAAGGGAGCTCCCCTATACTCCGCTGTGGGCTGCTTAAACAAGCTGTCTTCCAGTTTCTCTGCCTGATTCTTTTTGTACAGCATTTAAACGCTCCTCCTCTTATATTTTCCCCTTTATCTTTATCGCTTATTTCTGCTGCATTTTTCTGATCGCTTCCAAAATGGCAGCATACGCTGCTTCCGGACTGCCGCAGGATGAAACTGCGCATTCCATTGGACATAATCCGGTATTTTGACGATTTCGGATGTTCTCTGTCAGTTCGTCAGCTTCTGCAGATATGTTGTATTCCGCCAAAAGCTCTTTCGCACCCCTGCTCATCACAGGTGCATACACCCCGGCTGCTCCAAGCTTCACATATAAAAATGCCGCCGCGCGTCCGACGATTTTATCCGCCGCGTAAAACCCGTTCAAATCCTTCCCCTCCCGGATGCGTGTCAGCAGCGGACGCAGACCTGCTTCCTTACTCGTCAAAAGCTCGTTGTCCCTGCACCAGACACAGGTATAATTTCCCTGTGCAAAAGTTTCCTTTGCTTTCTTCATTGCCTGATTCATCTCTGCTGTTCCTCCCCTGCCTCTTTGCTCAAGAGGCATACCATTTCGATATGTGCGTCATTGTCCAAACTCAAGCTCATATCTTCCGCAATGATTGGAGCTTGAGCTGGTTTTCCGTATCCTCGATTTTATCATACATCTTGTAAAGCCGGTCATCAAGGTCTGCTTAGCGTTTCATGTAGTGCTTATCATCCGGGTCGAGGGAATCAATCTCCTCCATCAGTCGTGCCTTTACGGAATTACTCTGTCGAAGCTGCTTTTCATGCGCCGCGATCTCCTGCTCAATGGCAGAGATATCCACCTTCATGCTGATCTTTTCCTGCATCATGGCGGCGAACTTCGGATTGCTTACCAGCTTTACGATAACCTCTACAACAATGCTGTCCGGCAGCTCTTCATTTTTTCTCAGGGTGTTGCGGTAAAGCGCACTGGTGTACTGGGTACCACGATCGAAGTGAAGCACTGCACCTCGAATAAGCGTTACAGCGGCTTTTTAAAAATCTGTATTGATTTTTCTGCGCGAGGTGCTATAATCGGTATATACCGAAAACAGAAGGAGGAAAGCGCCCATGCCAAGACCGCCACGGTGCCGTCGTATTTGTGGCGCACCACAAGTTGATACCTTCTGCCCCAACGGGTGTGAAGATACCGAGCCGATCCTGTTGACGCTGGACGAATACGAGGTTATTCGGTTGGTTGACTTGGAGCAGCAAACCCACGAGCAATGTGCCGCACAAATGGATATTTCCCGCTCTACCGTGCAGGAGATTTACGAAAGCGCACGGCGCAAAATCGCAGCGTGCCTTGTCCATGGGAAGCCGCTGCACATCACCGGAGGTAACTACCGCATCTGCGGAGGACAGGAGGCAGCCCACTGCGGCCGCTACTGCCGTATGCAGAGAGCTAACCCAGAAAAATCCAACCAAAATTGTAAAGGAGATTCCATTATGAAAATTGCAGTTACCTATGAAAACGGTCAAATTTTTCAGCATTTCGGCCACACTGAACAGTTCAAGCTTTATGAAGCTGCAGACGGCAAAGTTATCCATGCGGAAGTCGTTGACACCAACGGCCGCGGTCACGGCGCACTGGCAGGTTTTCTGATGCAGAACGGCGTGGACACTTTGATCTGCGGAGGCATCGGCGGCGGTGCGCAGGCAGCTCTGGCCGAAGCGGGGATCAAGCTCTACGGCGGTGTCAGTGGGGAGGCTGATGCGGCGGTAAACGCATTGCTCAGCGGAAATCTGGGCTACAATCCCAATGTTCACTGTGACCACCATGACCATGCGCACGGCGAGGCCGGCCACACCTGCGGTGACCACGGCTGCGGTAAGCATAGCTGCCATTGATATGGAACGCACACTGACACAACTTCCGTTCTGGTCATCCTTGGCCGAACACGAAATGGAGACGCTGCGCCGAAGTGCCTTTGTCCGCCATTATGAAAAAGGTGCGTTCGTACACAGCAGCGACAACGAATGTCTTGGAATGATGTTCGTCCTTTCCGGCGAGATCCGCACCTATCTTCTCTCTGCTGAGGGGCGGGAGGTAACGCTGTTCCGCCTGTATCCGGGCGAACTATGCGTGCTTTCCGCCTCCTGCGTGATCAGTCAGATCACCTTTGATACGCAAATGACTGCCGGAATGGATACGGACGTTCTGATTATCCCTGCAAATGTCATTGCTGCACTCAAGGAGAAAAATCTCCATGTCCGCTGTTTTCTCTATGAACTGGCAACGAAACGGTTTTCTGATGTGATGTGGGCGATGCAGCAGATCATGTTCAA
>OLRK01001263.1_pt1 | contig 21972 bp, 16 predicted proteins | sample 1672911 | NCBI WGS metagenome assembly OLRK01 (sample SAMEA3136736, study PRJEB25190) | human gut metagenome | biome: human gut; feature: human-associated habitat; material: faeces | place: Austria | collected 2013 | reverse complement strand
TTTTGGGCCCGCCCGTTTTGTCTGTCCGTCTCTATGGAAACTTTTATAAAATCTCATCCCATCCCCTTCAAAAACTTCGTAGGCGATTTCGACGTATACTTTTTAAACACCGCGCAGAAATGCTTGTAATCGGAGAATCCGGTGGCCTCGGAGATTTCGCTGATCCTGTATTTTCCTGTGCCTAACAGGGCCGCGGCCTGCTGCACCCGGTAGCGGTTGAGAAAATCCAGGAAGGTCTGCCCGGTGACCTCCTTGAATTTCCGGCTTAAATAGCTGGCGCTCACCCCCAGCTCCTCGGAAATGGATTCCACGCTCAGTTTTCCGGCGTACCCGGTGCGGATCCGCTCCAGGGCCTGGGAGACGTAGCCGTTTTCCGACCGGTCCAGGTCCATGTAATCCTCCAGGTTTAAGAGAACGCCCTCCGGTTCCGCCTGGCTTTTCCTGTGCTCCGCCTGGCGGCCGGCGGCGATTTCCCCGGCGATTTTTTCCATGAGCTGCGCCAGCTTTTCCTCGTCCACCGGCTTTAACAGGTATTCCCGCACCCTGGCGTCAATGGCCCGGCGGGCGTAGTCAAATTCCGCGTAGCTGGTGAGAAGGATGCTGACGAATTTCACCGATTCCGACGCCTGGCGGATCATCTCAATGCCGTCCAGATAAGGCATACAGATGTCGGCGATGACCACGTCCGGCCGGTATTCCAGGATTTTTTCCAGCCCCTCCCGTCCATTGGCAGCCTCCGCCACCACCACGCAGTCCATGGAGAGCCAGTCCACAGTGTAGACTAACCCCTTTCGGATAATGTCTTCATCTTCAGCGATCAGTATTCTCAGCATAAGCTCTCCTCTCTGCGGGCCGGCAGGTTTACGATCAGCGTCGTGCCGTGGCCCTCGGTGCTGCGGATCTCCACTCCGTAGAGATGTCCGTATAAAAGCTGGATCCTGCGGTGGATGTTGTAAAGGCCGGAGTGGCGGCCGGGGGGCTCCTTCTGCTCCAAAAGCCGTCCCAGCTCGCTTAAGGCTGCCGGGGTCATTCCCGCCCCGTCGTCCCGGCAGATCATCACCAGATGTCCCTCGTGGATGTAGGCCTTCAGCTCCACCGTCAGGCGGTCCCCGTTTCCAAATCCGTATTTGACGGAATTTTCAATCATGGGCTGGAGCACCAGCTTGGGGATCCGGCAGTCCAGGGTGGATTCCTCCACGTCCACGGTGCAGGTTAAGCGGGTGCCAAACCGGTATGTTAAGATGGTCAGATAGTTGTTTAAATGGTCCAGATCCTCCCGCAGGGTCACCTCCGTCCGGCTGCTGTCCAGGCTGTAGCGGAGAAGGCCGGACAGGCAGAAGATCATCCGGGAGGCCGTCTCCGGCTCGATGCGGCACATATACCGGATGTTTTCCAGGGTGTTGTAGAGGAAATGGGGGTTGAACTGGGACTCCAGCTGCCGGTTCTGGGAGAGGGCCACCAGCTCTGCCATACGGCTGTTGTTCTCCATCTGCTGCTGCAGGCTGCCGATCATACCGTTGTAGGCGTCGGCGATGGTCTTAAACTCATTGTTGCTGTCCACCTGGACGCGGCAGTCTAAGTTTCCCTGCCGGCCCTGGTCCATCACCTCCAGGATCCGGTAAAAGTCCGCCGTCTTTTTCTCCGTCACCTTCCTGGTGGTCACAAAGACCCAGATGGTCATGATAAACAGGGCCGTGATCACCAGGGCGGCGTTTAGGGCCAGGGAGATCACGATGTTGTGAACGTCCGACAGCACGTAGACGAAAAGCTGTCCCCCGCAGGCGGGGCGGGCGGAGAGAAGATAGAGGCGGCGGTGGTAGGAGAGCCAGGTGTCCCCGCCGCGGATGTCCTTAGAGAACTGATGGCTGTCCGTGAGAAAGCTGGAATTGCCGCAGAGGTAGGCCCAGCCGTAGGGATCGGTGACCACTGCCTGGGCGGCGGACCGCTCCAGCAGCGGCTGCATGGCCGTGTGATCCAGGGTGAAGATGAGATAGCCCAAAAGCTGATCCCCCTGGGACACCGCCCGCCCCAGGGCCAGCATGGCTCCCTCCTGCTTATAGCCGTCCAGGAGCCGCAGCACCGTCTGCCCCGGCGTTTCCTCCATGGCCGCGAAAATCCCCCAGGATACTCCGGGCGCCACCTTTAAGGCGTCGGGAACGGCAGCCTGGTCGGAGAGGATCACCTGCCGGTTAGCGTCCAGGATGTAAAAATCGGCCTCGTAGCCGAGACCGTTGGTGGCTCTGTAAAGTTCCTCAAAAATCTCCGATCTGCCGGCAGGGTCCGGCTCCCCGTCAAAGAGTCCGGGAAACGTCTCCAGACGCTCCAGCTCCCGGCTGCAGGCGGCCATCGTCTGTTCCAGCACCTCTGTTATGTAATCCCGCTGCCCGGTGTTTTCTTCCCAGCGGCTCTTTAGCAAAAGCCCCATAAATATGAAACAGCAGATCAGGGTGATGGACACTGCCGGTACGATGGCAAGCCCCATAAAAAGCCGCTGCAGCTCCTCTCTGAAATACTGCTCCTTCTTCATTCTGAAAGCTCCTTTTCATAAATTTCGGCAAACCGTTCCAGCCATTCCTCCCTGCGCCCGGTTACCAGCTCCAGGCTGCTTTCGATGGAAGGAAAGCTGCTTTTGTCCGGCAGTCCCTCCGGCTCGTCCACATCCGTCCGGACGGAGCGGCGGTTTAAGGTGCCGGCAATGACGGACTGGGCGTCCCAGCCGGTGACGAAGTCCACAAATACTCCTGCCTCCTCTGGATGAGGGGCCTCCTTGGCGACGCAGACCACGTCCGGGGTGGAGAGCACGCCCTCCTCCATGTAGACCAGGCGCACCGGGCCGCCGGTCTTCACGTACCGGGCGCCCCCTTCCTCGAAGGTCAGCCCCACGGCGTACTGTCCACTGGCCACGCCCTCGTAGACCTGGGCGGAGCGCTCCAAAAGCGTCCCGTCCAGATTTTCACAGAACCGTTCCACATAGTCCCAGCCCTGTTCCGGGTCCCCGTCTCCCATGGCGTAGAGCATATTGATCAGGTGCTCCCAGGCGGAGGAGGAGGCGGACGGGTCGCACATGGCAATCCGTCCCTTCAGCTTTGGATTCAGCAGATCCTCATAGCCTTTTACGGGAATGTCTTCCGTCAGGTTGGTATTGACCATGATGACGCTGGGGACGTCCGTAAACCGGGTCATGTTTCCCTCCCGGTTTTGAAATTCCTCCCGCACCAGGCCCTCGTTGGCGCTGGTATAAGGGGCGAACAGGTCCCGCCTGGGGGAGGTGATGGAGAGGGAACCGCCCCAGAAGATGTCGCAGAGAGGCTCCTGGCCCTGGGCGACCTGATCCAAAAGCTCCCCGGTGCCTCCGGAACAGACAAGGACTGAAATCCCTGTCTGGGCCTCAAATTCCGACACGATGGGGTCTATAAAATCCTGGGGGTGAGGACAGTAGACCACCAGCTCCCCCTCCGGGAGAACGGTTTCCCTGACGGCTAGCTCCTGTTTCCCGCTGCCGCAGCCGGAAACTCCAGCCGCCGCGGTGCCCAAAACCGCCGCCGTCAAAAAAACCTGCAAAAACCGGGATGTTCCCCGTCCTCTGCCTGTGGTCATCTGTCCTCACCCCCTGTCATCTTCCAGTGTTTGGCAGGCGCGGGCAAGTCCCCGCCCGTGCCGCTCTATGGGTGATTTTACCAGCCGCTTTACAGAATGTAAACCCCTCTGGGATCAAAATCCAGGTAAGCCTTCTCACCGGCCTCGTAGATTCTGCGGTTGATAGGATTGTAATCGGTGATCTGAATCTCCGTGTCTCCCAGCATGGCCTCGTAGTATTGATAGGAGCCCATAAAAGTGGAGAGGGTGACCGTCACCTCCAAAACGCCGCTTTCCGCAAGGCTTGCGCCCTCCGGACGGATCACCAGGGTGGCGGTGTCTCCGGCCTTGGCACCGGCGAAGTTGTTGACCTCCAGCTCCTTGCCGGTGATCTGGATTAAAGCCTTGTCCCCGGAGACGGATTTTACCTTGGCATCCAGGAAGTTGGCCTCGCCGATAAAGTCGGCCACGAACTTGGAGGCGGGGTGGTAGTAGATCTCCCTGGGGGTTCCGATCTGTTCCACCTGTCCCTTGCTCATGATGATGATTTTGTCGGAAATGCTCATGGCCTCCGACTGGTCGTGGGTCACGTAGATGGCGGTGATGCCCACCTTCTGCTGGATTTTGCGGATCTCCGTTCTCATGGTGATTCGCAGCTTTGCGTCCAGGTTGCTCAAAGGCTCGTCAAAGAGCAGGACGCTGGGCTCGATCACCAGGGCTCTGGCTAAGGCCACGCGCTGCTGCTGGCCGCCGGAGAGCTGGTTGGTCATGCGGGATTCCATTCCCTCCATCTCCACCAGTTTCAGCATATTCATCACCCGCTCATGGATCTCCTCCTTGGGGAGCTTGCGGATCTTTAAGCCGTAGGCCACGTTGTCAAACACGTTGTAGTGGGGGAGAAGGGCGTAGCTCTGGAATACCATGGCCGTATCCCTCTTGTTTGGCGTCAGGCCGTTGATGGCCTCGTCCCCCAGATAGATTTCTCCCTCGTCCGGGCTTTCAAAGCCGGCGATCATGCGCAGGGTGGTGGTCTTTCCGCAGCCGGAGGGGCCTAACAGGGTCACGAAGGTGCCCGGCTCAATGTTTAAGGTGGTGTCCTTTACCGCGTAAAACTCTTTCCCCGTCTTGGGATCGTTGTAAATTTTCGATATATGCTCCAAACGGACGCCTTTTTTCTGTTTTTCCATTCTGAATTTCTCCTCTCTGCCCGGCAGATGCCGGAGTCTTGCACATTTCCCTTTATTCCGCGCTGCGGATCTTCCGGCTGGTTCCGAAACGCCCGATGAACAGGTTCATGATGAGCACGGCGCCGTAGGTAATCAGGATCAGCACCGTGGCGTAGGCGCAGGCTACGCCGTAGTTGCCCTTTTCCGCCTGCTCGTTGATCTGGCAGGTGATGAGCAGGAAGTCCGGCGTCACCAGAAGGATGATGGCCGAGATGGCCGTGATGCTGCGCACAAAGGCGGTTACCAGGCCGCTGAAGAAGGAGTCCTTGATCAGGGGCAGGGTCACGGTCATAAACACGCGGGCGGAGTTAGCGCCCATGTCGTAGGCGGATTCCTCGATGGATTTGTCGATCTGCCGCAGGGCGGAAATGCCGCTTCTCGTTCCCGTGGGAAGGCTTCGCACGATAAATACGATAATCAGGATCAGTCCCGTTCCGTAGAGGCCGCTCATAATGCCGCTGCGGAACAGGCCGTTGGCGTAGCCGCGGATGTAGCCGATACCTAAAACGGTGCCGGGAACGGCCATGGCCAGCATGGACACGAACTCGATGAAACTTCTGCCCTTAAACCGTTTCTTCACCACCAGATAGGAGATGACCATGGACAGAAACGCCGTCAGGGGGGCAGCGATGAGGGACAGCACGAAGGAGTCTTTAAAGGCCTTTAAGCCGCTGGTTTTAAACATATACTGGAACCATTTTAAGCTCAGGCTGTAGTCCCGGCCCCAGAGGGTGAACAGGGCGCCGAAGGGCACCATGATGTACATGAGCACCACGTAAGCCGCCACCAGGGCGCAGATGATGGTGAGGGGGATGGTCACGCTCTTATCCTCAATGAGCATCCGCATCCGGGAGGCTTTTCCCGTCAGGGTGGCCGCCGTCTTTTTCTCCAGGTAATACTTCTGGATCAAAAACAGCACCATGGTTAAGGACAGCAGCACCACGGACATGGCCGCCGCGCCGGTGGAGTCGTAGGCACCTGTCACCTGCAGATAGATGGTGGTAGCTAAGGTGTCGTAGGAGCCTCCGATAAGCATGGGGTTGGCAAAATCCGCCACGGACTCGATGAAGGTCACCAAAAAGGCGTTTCCAAGGCCCGGCAGCAGCAGGGGGAAGGTCACGCTGGTGAACACCTTCCAGCGGGTGGCGCCCATATCCCTGGTGGCCTCCTCCAGAGAGGGGTCAATGTTCTTTAAAAGTCCCTTTAACATCAGGTAGCACACCGGGAAAAAGGTCAGGGTCTGCACGATGGCGATGCCCTTTAAGCCGTAGACGTTGGAGTCGTAGATCCCTAAAAGGGAGCGGGTGATGATTCCGCTTCGTCCAAAGAGCATGATCATGGACAGGGACAGCACAAAGGGCGGGGAAACCACCGGCAGCATGGAAACCACGGCGAACAGTTTCTCCAGGATCTTTGTCTTAAGCTTTACATAAACCTCCACGTAGGCGAACAGCAGTCCGATGGCCGTGGAGGCCAGTCCGGTGATGAACCCTAAGACCAGGGTGTTTTTAAACGCGGTCTGGAACCGTTCCAGACTTAAGACCCGCTTGAATACGTCCAGAGTGAACGTCCCTTCCGTATAAAAGCTGTCCACCAAAAGCATTAAAAGCGGGTAGAGGATGAACAGCGCCAGGAAGATGAGCAGCACGACGATCATGCTGATCAGAATGGGGTCTGAAAAGAATTTTTTGCGCTCCAGGCGGGCGCTCTGGTTACTGGCCACAAAAAGGCCCCCTTTCTATATTGGGTTGTGTTGACAGGAAAAGCGCTGCGAAATGCCGGAAACGCATATTCGCAGCGCCTTTTCACTTCATTAGCGGGGCGTGGGGCTTATGAGCCGTCCCGCCCGGCGCCTGACCGGTCGAGTGTACCGGAAGGCTTACTCCGTCAGGAAACGGCTGGAATCCGCACCGTCAGAGGAGCTTCCCAGAGCAGCGAAGAAGTCCTCCACGTACTGGGCGATATTGTTCTTCGCGTCCTCGAAATCGTAGTCGATGGTGTTGTTCATATCCAGACCGAACTGCGTTGCCTCCTCAGGCTGGGTCGCGTTGCTGATCACCAGGAACTGATAGGAGCCGTTCTCCTTCGCGTGATCTACGCAGTCAGGAGACAGAGCGTACTCGATCCACAGCTTCGCGGCATTGGGATGAGCGCAGCCCTCGAAGATGGCCGTAGCGCCGATCTCAAAGGAGGTGCCGTCCTCAGGAACGATCAGCTCAATGTTGTCGTAGCCCTGAAGGATCTGGTAAATGCCGTCATGCAGGAAACCGATGGCGATAACGCACTCGCCGGGGCCTACCATCTTGGACGGGCCGGAACCGGATTTGGTGTACTGGGCGATGTTCTTGTCCAGAGCCTTGAAATACTCCATAGCCTCGTCGTGGCCCTTCATCTGGATCATGGTGTTGATCACCAGTTTCGCCGTGCCGGCGGTGTTGGGGTTGGACATCATGATCAGTCCCTGGTACTCCTCCTTGGTCAGGTCATCCCAGGTCTTGGGAGCCTCTAAGCCAAGGCGCTCCAGCTCCTCAGTGTTTACCATGAAACCGAGGATGCCTTTGTAGATGCCGTACCAGCAGTTGGTGGGGTCTTTGTAGTCGTCGCTGATTAAGTTTGCGGCGTTGATGGCCTCATAGGGCATCAGCAGGCCGTCGGCCACTGCCTCGTTGTAGGGGTCGGTGGTGCCGCCGAACCATACGTCCGCAGACGGTTTTCCGCCTTCCTCAGATACCTTGGTGTATACCTCGGAGGTGGAAAGTCTCTGGTATTTTACGGGAATGCCGTACAGCTTTTCAAAATTCTGGCAGGCGGCGGATAAATACTCCTCCTCACAGGAGCCGTATACCGTCAGCTCGCCCTCCGCTTTTGCGGCCTCGATCAGGGCATCCAGATCTCCGGATGCTGCGTCCTCTGCCGGCTCGGCTGCGTCGTCAGCGGCCGCTACCGTGGTTTCCGCCTCAGTGGGGGCCGCGGTGGTGGTGTCCGTGTTTCCGCCGGAACAGGCCGTCATGCCAAGAGTCATGGCGCAGGCAAGCAGCAGTGCTAACTTTTTTTTCATAATAGAATCCCTCCATTCGTATTCTGATAGTCTTTATTTTAACAGACTTCAGAGGAAAAAACTACCTAAAAATTGGTAATTATGTCAGTTTTTCTGAACTTTGTCAGAGAATTTTTCGGGACTTTGCCGGGGGAATCCAGAGATGGAGAGAGGACGGCCGGGGCCTGTCCGGGATGAGAGGATGGAATTTGGCTCACGCTGTTCCTGGTGATGGGGCGGCCGCCGGCCCTGCCGCCCAGCACCGATGTGCCTTTTAAATCGGTCCACTGGAAGTCCTCCTTCGGTGTGCGGCTCACCAGGAAATTGCCGGCCCGCTGGGTGAGCTGGGCGAAGTTTACGGCGTAGTCCTGGGAACCCTCCTGATACACGTAGATCCCGGCCTCTGAGCCCATAAAGCCGATGTCTGCGTCCCCGGAAATGAGGGCGGTCATCACCTTGTCGGCCCCGCCGCCGTTTACCAGGGTGAGGGCGATCCCCTCGTCCTCGAAGTAGCCTAGCTCAATGGCGGCGTACTGAGGAGCGTAGAAAATGGAGTGGGCCACTTCGTTTAAGGTCACAGGCGTCAGGCCAGAGTCCTGGGAGGCAGAACAGCCCGTCAGGAAAGCGGCGGATAAGGAAAGGGCAAGAATGGCCGAAACGGCCCGTCCGGACAGGGAACGTATGGATTTTTTCATGGGATTCTCCTTTTTTTGACGTGATAGTACATTGTATGAGGGAGGGGAGAAAGGGGTGCCCCGGAAACAGGATTCCGGGGCGGTTTACAGGCTTTACGGGTGCTTTTCCAGGTAGATCCACAGGCGGTAGATCTGATCCTTGTCATCCATAAAGGCATTTGTGGCTTTCAGGCGCTGGGTGAAATCCATCCGCAGCTTTTCCCGGATGGAGTAGCCTAATTTTTTTAAGTCTTTTAAAATAGCGTCCTCGTACAGGTATCCCCGGCAGGCCACGTCAATGGGGGAGTCGAAGGGGATTTTGTCGTAGGAACGGTTCAGGTACAGGACGGAGCTGTGCTCGTGGGTCAGCCAGTCCAGCAGATCCAGGAGAAAGCCTGGAGTGGTCCAGGAATAGTCATTGCTGCCGCCGTAGTCAATGATCTGGTCGATGGAGCCGGCCCGCAGGGGGATGTCTTCGTAGCGGCAGCATAGGAGCACCACGTTTTTTACTTCCGGCCGGGAGGCCAGGGCATTGCGCAGGAACTGATGGCGCATGGGATCGTGGTCCACCGCGAAGTAGAGGCAGTGGTCCGGGATCAGGTCATAGGTGTGGCGCAGAAAAAAACCGAACCCGCTTCCGGCGTCCAGGCAGGTGCGGACCGGGCGGCGGTATTTGTTGATGCAGGATTTTAGCCATCTTACGTTCTGGGCGATGGCCTGCATGAGAGCCTGATTGCTCTGGTCTAAGAACAGGTCGAAGGAGGAGAAATTTTTGTAGGCGTCCGGATTGGGGGAAACCATGAAAATCCCGTTCTCCACCTTCCAGGAGGTGCGGCACTGGGGACAGGAAAAAGAGCCGTTGATGATCTGGTTCGCCTCGATCTGGTTGCTCTCCAGGGTCAGGGGCCCGCGGCAGTGGGGGCATACCAGCCAGGAGAGGGAGGAAAGGGGAACGCCAAAGGGCCGCAGGGCAGCCGGTTCCCCGGTCTTTTCCGGTTCTATGAAACTTTCCACAAAGTGTTTGGCGTGGGTCAGGCGGTCCAGCTCCGCCGTGATTTCCTCCAGCCGTCTCCGGTAGAGTTCCTGGCAGCCGGAGGCCCCCACACTGGCAGAGAGAAGGCCACCTTGTCCCGCGAGCATGATCTGGCGGATGTCAGCCAGGGAAAAGCCGGCGTCTTTCAGGCTCAGAATCCGGCGCAGGTCGTTTGAGCACTGGGCGTCAAAGGAAAAATGGTATCCGTCCCGGATGGGATATAAAAGCCCTTCCTTTATATAATACCGGACCGTGTCAGGGCTTACGTGGTGCAGGGCCGCGAATTCACTGATTTTCATAGGAAACCTCCTGTTATGAATCAAATTATAGATGTTTGGTAAAATTTTGTCAATTCTGCACAAAACAGAGCGGAAAAAATCTGAAAAAATGTGAAAGTGGAGCTGACTCCATGTTTTCTCTTTTTTTGTGCAAAATGCAGGCAGAAAAGAGGCTTGATCTGTAGAACCCTATAGGCGCTATGATAAGACAAACGAGAAAGGGGCGAAGAAATGCTGGAAGAAATGAGAATCAAACAGGCTGCGAAAGAGCAGGAGGAATACGTGATTCGGATGCGCAGGTATTTCCACGAGCACCCGGAGAACAGCATGGAGGAGAAGGAGACGTACCGCGTGATCGCGGGAGAGCTGGACCAGCTGGGCATTCCCTATGAGACCGTAGGGGACTATGGGATCATCGGGCGGCTGGAAACGGGGAGGCCGGGAAAGACACTGCTGCTGCGAAGCGATATGGACGCCCTTCCCACCCAGGAGTCAGAGACGAATCTGAAAGGAAAAAAGGTGTGCGTTTCCGGGACTCCGGGAGTGGGCCATCTGTGCGGCCATGACGGACATATGGCCGTTCTTTTGGGGGCCATCCGGGCGTTAAACGAGATGAAAGAGGAGCTGTGCGGAACCGTTTTATTCTGCTTTGAGCAGGGAGAGGAGGGCGGCTGGAGCATTGACGCCATGCTGGAGGCCCTGAGCCGCTACCACATTGACTACGCCTGGGGGATCCATCTCTACGCGGATCTGGACTGCGGCAAGGTGTCCGTGCAGCCGGGGCCGAGAATGGCGTCTGTGGCAGCCTTTGCAGTGAAGGTGAAAGGGGTGGGCGGCCACGGCAGCCGTCCGGACCTGTGCGTGGATCCGGGAGCCTGTATCGTGCAGATCCTGGCTCAGGTGCCGTCTCTGCTGAAGGCGCGGATCGCGCCGGACCGGATGGTGACCTTTTCCGTGGGAAATATCCAGGTGGGCAGCAAGCCCAATGTGATCGCCGAGGAAGGCTTTTTCTCCGGCAGCCTGCGGTTTTATGACTACGGCGCCGGATGCCAGGCCATGGATATTTTGTGCCGGGTGACGGAGGGGCTGGCGGCCGTGCACGGCTGTACCGTGGAATACCAGAGAAAACTGGTCTGTGACACTGCCACCATCAATGATCCCGCCATGGCGGCTGTGGCAGCACGGGCCGCGGCCAAGGCCGTGGGGGAGGAAAATGTGGCGGAGACAGAGCCCTGGATGGCGACGGAGACCTTCGGGCGGTATCTGCAAAGGTATCCGGGCGTGTTTGCCTTTGTGGGCATCCGCAACGAGGAGCTGGGCGCCGGCGCCGGCCATCACAATCCCCAGTTTGACCTGGATGAGAGAGCGCTTGAGAAGGCTGTGGAGTGCACGCTTTTTTACGCGGCGGAGCTGTTAAAGGAGACGGATGGCACTGCTGACGCGGTGGCCGTCAAGTAGAAACACAAAAGAGGGGAGAAAAAAGAGGTATGGGACATTGGACATTGGTGACAGCGCTCACCACAGTATTTATTGTAATGTATATTGCGGAAATCGTTACGAAAAAGACGAAGGCGAGGGTGCCTTCCCTGCTGGTGGTATCCATTATTTTCCTGGCCGGGTACTGGTCCGGGCTGTTTCCCAGGGACATTCTGGATGTGGCCTTTGTAAACCAGATGCGCCAGATCATGCTCCTGTTCGTGCTGATCAACATCGGCACCATGTTTGACATAAAGGAGATCCGGCAGGAATGGCGCACCGTCGTGGTAATCCTGGCGGCGGTAGGAGGGATTGTAGCCCTGGTGACCCCTCTTGGCAGCGCTTTGTTTGGCAATCAGATGGCTCTGGCGGCGGTTCCTCCGCTTACAGGCGGCGGCATGGCGACGATCATCATGAGTGACCAGGCGGCGGCCATGGGCCTTCCAGAGATTGCCATGCTGGCAACCCTGATCTTTGTATTCCAGGGATTCTTCGGATTCCCTCTCACCAGCTATTTCCTGAGACGGGAGGGACGCACCCTGATTGAGAGTTTCCGCAGGGACAAGGCCCTGCGGGCCCAGTCTGCCGCCGGAGAATCCGCAGGGACGAAAGCGGCCAGGAAAACGGTCAACGACCTGGTGCCGGCAAAGTACAAAACCTACACCTATTATCTGACCAAGCTGGGAATCCTGGCGTGCATCGTCTATTTTATCAACCTCTACACGGGGAAATATTTCAGCGACACCATTCTCCAGATCGCCATCGGCATCATCGGCGTCATGTGCGGTTTCCTGGAGAAGGAGCCCTTAAAGAAAGCGGAGTCCATGGGCATCCTGCAGCTGTGCCTGACGGCCTCCTTTATGAGAAACTTCGCGGACTCCACGCCCCAGCAGCTGTTTGGGCTGATCGTGCCCATTTTCGGATTTCTGGTGCTGGGCTCCATTGCCATCGCCATCGCTTCCATCCTGTTCGGAAAGCTGATGAAATTTTCCGTCAATATGTCCATGGCTGTAGGCTTGAACTGCTTTTTAGGGTTCCCCTTCAATTATATCATCTGCAATGAGGCCATCAGCGCCACCGCGGAGACAGAGGAGGAGCGGGAGTATTTAAACGGGATTTTAATGCCTAAGATGATTATTTCCGGCATTGTGGCCGTGTCCATCGTATCGACCATCGTAGCGGGAATGTTTGTGGGGATGATGTAGGAAGGAGACAGGAATATGACATATGATTTCAACCAGATTTGTGACCGGAAAGGGACGGGCTGCATCAAATGGGACGCCTATCCCATGAAAACCTCTCATCCCGATCCCCTTCCCATGTGGATCGCGGACATGGACATCGCCACTCCGGATTTTGTGGTGAACGCCATGAAAAAACGGCTGGAGCATCCCGTATTCGGGTATTTCCAGCCAGATGAGCGGTTCTATTCCACCATCATCCGCTGGCACAGGGAGCGGTATGGAGTGGAAGGGCTGACAGCGGCGCAGATTTCTTATCAGAATTCCGTGCTGGGGGCTCTTTCCACCGCGGTGGAGATTCTGACGGAAAAAGGGGAAGGAGTCCTGGTGCAGACGCCGGGATACGCCAAATTCCGTGAGATTATCGAGCTGCGGGGCCGCCGTGTGGTGGAAAATCCTCTCATTTGGGACGGGGAAACGTATCGCCTGGATTTTGAGGATATGGAGCGGAAAATCCGGCAGGAAAACATCCGCGCGGCTGTCTTTTGCTCTCCCCATAATCCCACAGGCCGGGTGTGGACGAGGGAGGAGCTGGAGCGGTTTTCCCAGATCTGCCTTAGCCTGGGCGTGACGGTGGTGGCAGACGAGATCTGGGCGGATTTTAGCCGGAAGGGAAACCACATTCCCATGCACAGCGTGTCGGAAGGTGCCAGGAACAATACCATTTCCTTCTATTCCCCCACCAAAACCTTCAATCTGGCGGGTCTGGTGGTTTCCTACGGGGTAATCTGGAATGAGGAGCTGCGGAAACGGTTCCAGACAGAGTCCAACCTCTCTCATTACAACAACTGCAACGCCCTCTCCATGGAGGCCTCCATCGCGGCCTACGGGGAAGGCGGGGACTGGGTGGATCAGCTGAACCGCCACATCGGGAAAAACACAGAGTACGTTTCCCGCTATGTGAAAGAACAGATGCCGGGGGTGAAGACCTGGGAGGCAGAGGGGACTTATCTGATGTGGCTGGACTTTTCCGGTCTGGGCCTGACGGCGGACGAGGTGGTGAGCCGCTGCAATGACCGGGCGGGAGTGCTCCTAAACGACGGCCGTACCTGCATAGATAACGGGGATTGCTGCATGAGGATGAATGTGGCGGCGCCGGAGGCGTATGTGCGGGAAGGGATGAAACGGCTGAAGGAAGCGTTTTTTTCTTGTTTATGACATAAAAGCCTCCGGCGGGAGGCGATAGGAAATACCAGGGGAACCGGGACGTCTCAACTGTGACGTACCCCGTTCCCCATTTCCGATTTTAGAAAAATATAAGAATTTGGAAACACCGGAAACACAGTTTCATCACAATTTTCCCGTAAACTAAAACGGACAAAAAAGGGACGGAGGTGATGGGCAAACGTGGAAGAAAAGGAGTATCAGGAGCTGATCGGCCCCTACCGGGAATGCCTGGGGAACGTGGAAAACCGTTTGAAAATCTTGGCGGAGGACTACCGGGAGCGGTATGGGGAGGAGCCTATCCACCATATGCAGTCCAGGATCAAGACGAGGGAAAGCATTGAGGGGAAACTGTTAAAGAAGGGACGGGGACAGACGGCGGAGGATGCCCGGTATTATCTGAGGGACATTGCCGGTGTCCGGGTCATCTGCTACGATCTGGAGGGCATCCGCAAGCTGGCGAGGGCTTTAAAGCGCCAGGGGGATCTGGAGCTGGTGAAGGAAAAGGACTATATCGCCCACCCCAAGCCCAACGGCTACAAGAGCTACCATCTGGTGGCCGGTGTCCCCATATACCGGGTGGACGGGATGGAGTACTATCCGGTGGAGATTCAGTTTCGCACCATGGCCATGGATCTGTGGGCCAGTCTGGAGCACCGCAGCTGTTATAAGAGGCGGGAGGAGGATAAACAGGCCTGGAGCGCCCGGTTTTTGCAGTATTCCCTGATGTTAGAGCAGATGGAGCAGGCGGTGGCCGGCTATGAGAACGGAGATTCCCAAAATGAGCCGTTGCCTCCCGGTTAGAAATCGGGCGGCGACGGCTCATTTCTGCCCTGCGCCGCTTTGTCCCGCCACCCCTGTTTCCTGCCGTTCCCATCTTTCGTGTTTCATAGACAGAATCATCGTTTTTTCGATCATCCTCTCTCCAGCGTCTTTCCCGGATAAAAAGATTGTGGTATAATGTGAACACTTGGCGAGGTTTTTCACGAGCCTAGTGAGAACATATGCCTGTGCACTTAATGAGGTCTTTCACAAGAAAGTCCATTCACCACAGCCAAAGATAGCACAATATCGAAAAACAGCTCGCACCTGAGCGTTTCAAACGGCAACAGCCCAAATACACGCATTTGGAGGGAGTATGAAAAGAGAAAAACGACAGCTAGCCAGGAACAAAAAAATCGCCTCCGGTTCAGGCGCTGCCCTGATCATTCTGCTGGTGGCGTTTCTGGTCTTTATGATATTCAGCGTGAGATCCCTGCTCACAAAGCTGGACGACATCAGAGAGCACCCGTTCCGGGTGATTGACGCGGGAGGAAAACTGCAAAACGATGTGGACAACGTCCAGATCAGCTTTGAACAGCTGCGCCACATCAACACGCCGGAGGTGGTGGAGGAAGTGAGAGCGCAGGCCATCCAGTTCTATGGAGACGCGGAAACACATTTACAGGTCATTGAGGAATGCTATCTGGGCGAGGAGAGGCAGGCCCAGCGGCTGCGGCAGCTGATAGAGAATCTGCGTCAGGAGCAGAGGGCATTTCTGGAATACGCGGCCGCGGGCGAGAGAGACGGCGAAGACATCTCAGACTACGTTACCCAGCATCTGGATCCGCTGTACGGAGCGGTGGACCAGGCTCTGGCGGAGATTATGGAAACTGCCAGGGACCGGTTTGACTATTTCTACGAGGAAGCTAAGGACACGGGAATGTTTTCCATCTTCTGCTCCGTGGTGATGTTCGCGGCCATGGTAATCGTGCTGGCCATACATAAATACCTGTTAAAATGGCAGACAGACCGTCTTGAAAACCAGAACCGCCTGTTTGACCTGCTTTCCAAGACCATCGACCACATTTTCATGATCAATGAGCTGGACCATCCGGAGCGGAATTTCATCTCAGAGAACGCGGAGCGGATTCTGGGCTTTGAGCCGGATTCCAGGAAGATTTCCCCTTCATTCCTGTTTGACTATATGGACGAAAGCGATCGGGAGATGGTGAAAAACCTGTTTTCCACCAACGGGGAGACCTACTGGAACGCCATGTTCCACTACCGCAACCCGGCTCTCCCGGAGGAAAAGGTGTTTGCCCTTCAGACCTACCGCATCAAGACGGAGGAGCGGGACCAGTTTATTTCCGTGCTGACGGACGAGACGGAGATGGTAAACACCCAGACAAAGTTGGAGGAGGCCATGCTGAAGGCGGAACAGGCCAACATGGCAAAGAGCGAGTTCCTCTCCAGGATGTCCCACGAGATCCGCACCCCCATGAACGGCATTATCGGAATGGTGATGCTGGCCAGACAGAACCTGGACAACCGGGAAAAAGTGGCCGACTGCCTGAGGAAGATCAGCCTTGCCTCCGGCCACCTGCTGAACCTGATCAACGACGTTTTGGATATGTCCAAGATCGAGAGCGGCCGGATGGAGATCAACCGGACCAATTTCGATTTCCAGGCGATGATGGAATCCCTGAACGAGGTGATTTACGGCCAGGCCAGGGATAAGGGAATTGAGTTTGAGGTGGGCTTTGTGGGAGACGTGGCGGAACGCCTGTACGGCGATTCCCTGCGGGTGAATCAGATCCTGATGAACCTGCTGTCAAATGCCTTAAAATTCACCCCCAGAGGCGGGCGGATCACCCTGCAGGTGACCAGGCTCCAGAAAGAGGGAGACCAGATCTGGCTGAAATTTGAGGTGGCGGACACCGGCTGCGGCATCGCCCCGGAGAACTTTGACAAGATCTTCGGAGCCTTTGAACAGGAAAATTCCAACGTAAGCCAGGTGTACGGCGGAACCGGCCTGGGCCTGTCCATCTCCAAGCGTTTTACGGAAATGATGGGCGGACGAATCTCCGTTTCCAGCAGCCTGGGGAATGGAACGACCTTCTCCGTGGTTCTGCCCTTTGGGAAAGTGGAGCAGGAGACGAAGGAAAAACGGGACTTTACCGGCTTTCGCGTGCTGGTGGCTGACGACGATCCGGACGCGGCCGCCCACGCCAAGCTCCTCTTGGGAAAAATGGGAGTGCGGGCGGACAGCACGGACAACGGCTACGAGGCGGCAGTGATGGTGGAGCGCGCCCAGATGGAGGAGGAGCCCTACGACCTGTGCCTGATCGACTGGAAAATGCCCTTTATCGACGGTTTGGAGACCATCCGCAGGATCCGGGATTCCGCCATGGGCAGCAAGCCGGCCTCTGTGCTGGTGACGGCCCACGACACGGCGGAAATCCAGGAGGAGAGCCGGAAGGCGGGAGCGTTTTCCATTATCACAAAGCCGCTGTTTGAGTCCACTCTGGCATCCCTGCTGTCGGAGATCTCCGGAAAACAGGCGAAGGAGCCAGAGGAGAGCGGCACGCCGGAGGGAGATTTCCGGGGCCGGAGATTCCTGATTGTGGAGGACAACGAGCTGAATATGGAGATCGCCGTAGGGCTTTTGGAGGCCACGGGAGCGGCTATTGAGACGGCCGGAAACGGAAAAGAGGCCCTGGAGCGGTTCTCCCAGTCCAGGCCGGGGTATTTTGACCTGATTCTCATGGACGTTCAGATGCCGGTGATGAATGGCTACGAGGCCACAAGGGCGATCCGCGCCCTGGAGCGGGAGGATGCCCAGACCATCCCCATCCTGGCCATGACGGCCAACGCCTTCTCCGAGGACGTGGAAAAGAGCCTGGCAAACGGCATGAACGGGCATATCAACAAGCCCATAGATTTAAAAGAGGTATTCACGAAAATCCGGGAGTCCCTGAGGCAGGAGTAGAGGGAACCGGCGGGCGGGAAACCATAAGTTTCCGGGCAGACGGGCCGCTTTGGCCCGGCTCCCTGGGCTGACGGTTTCCCGTTTTGTTTTCCGCAGGGTTTCCCCGGTTTTTGGCCGGGGATTTCAGGACGGTTTTTCAGGTTTTTTCAGGGGACGGCAGGCCGTCAGGGCTATTGACAAGGCCCCGGTGTGATGATATATTTTTAGCTGGAAAGAAAAGGAATTAGCCAAAGCTAATCTCGGCTGGATTCCAGAGAAAAAGGCGAGAGCGGGAAGGTGAGAATATGCAGAATACAAGAAATGTGACAGACAGCGTGATCTGGGTCGGCGCCAATGACCGGCGGATCGGCCTGTTTGAAAATCTGTTTCCGGTGGAGAAGGGAGTTTCCTATAACTCCTACGTGATCCTGGATGAAAAAACGGCAGTGATGGATACGGCGGATGCGGCCGTAACCCTGCAGTTTCTGGACAATGTGAGAGGCGCCCTGGGCGGGAGAGAGCTGGATTACATCGTGGTGAACCACATGGAGCCGGATCACTGTGCCAACATCGAGATGCTGATGAGGCTCTACCCCGGCGCAAAGGTGGTGGGAAACGCCAAGACGTTCCAGTTTATCCGTCAGTTTTACGAGATGGACCTGGAGGGCCGCACGGTGGAGGTAAAAGAGGGAGACGTGCTGGATCTGGGCTATCACAAGCTCCAGTTTGTGTTTGCCCCCATGGTGCACTGGCCGGAGGTGATGATGGCCTACGACCAGACGGAAAAGCTGCTGTTTTCCGCGGACGCGTTCGGCAGCTTTGGAGCCCTGGACGCCCTGTTTAACGACGAGCAGGACTGTCCTTTCGCGGATCTGGCGGAGATGAGACGGTATTTCTCCAACATCGTAGGAAAATACGGCCCTCAGGTGCAGGCTGTTTTAAAGAAGGCCGCCGGCCTGGAGATTTCCGCCATCTGCCCCCTTCACGGACAGATCTGGAGAACGGACATCGCAGAGGTGTTAAAAAAGCACGACCAGTGGAGCCGCTACGAGGCGGAGGAAAAGGCAGTGGCTATTTTCTACGCCTCCATGTACGGCAACACGGCGGAGGCCGCGGAGACATTAGCCGCCATGCTGGCGGAGGCCGGCGTGAAGAACACGGTGGTGTACGACGTATCCAGAACCCACGTGTCCTACCTGATCTCCGAGATCTTCCGCTGCAGCAACATCGTGCTGGCTGCGCCCACCTACAATAATGGGCTATATCCGGCCATGTTAAACCTGCTGGAGGACATGAAGGCCTTAAACCTTCAGAACCGGACCGTATCCATCATTGAAAACGGCTCCTGGGCCCCCCAGTCGGGAAAGATCATGAGAGAGATGGTTTCCTCCTTAAAGGGCATGAACGTGTCTGAGAAGACCGTGACCATAAAGTCCTCCGTAAAGGAAGAACAGCGCCAGGCCTTAAAGGAACTGTGCGCAGAGATCTGCGCGTCCCTGGAGGCGTGAGGGGAAACGGATCCCATTTGAGAATGTGAAAAGGGAAATGGAAAGCGGCGGCAGGATTTGCGTTCTGCCGCCGCTTTGCGTTGCGTGGAAAAGAAAATAACTGTGGATACAGCCGTGTCTCGGCGTAAGTGTCCGCCACCGGGCCTGCACCTTAGTCTGACTGCACCCGGACGGTGGAAACGCCGTAATATTCCGCCATAGTCTCATTGGTCCAGTCTGCCGGATCCTCGGTGATGTCTGTGTAGGCCAGCAGCGGCGGTTTGGCGGTGAGTTTCGGAAGGACGATGTCCTCGCCCGGTGCGCTGCGGCAGATGTTTGCCCGCTCTGCCATTTGCCGGTGAAACTCCTGGGCCTCCCCCGTGGCCAGGGAGTAAACGGCGCTTAATCCCGCGGGCATCCGCTCAAAGGCAAGTCCGCCCGTCTCTCCCTTTCCCACCGTGATCTGTCCGCCGCAGGCCAGTGCAAACAGCAGGCAGAAGACTGCGAAGACGGTGCCAAAACGCCTTTCGTACAGGGATTCCAGATGAAAATCCGGCAACCGCCCCTCAAACCGGCGGGAAAGCCAGCCCATGAGATAAAACATGGCGCACAGCGTCACCGGATAATAGCTGAAATAGATGAGGTTGATATTTCGCTCCGGGATGGCAAACCCCAGGGCGTAAAAACAGGGCATCCCCAGAGCGGCGTACAGCCCAAACAGCAGAACCATCGCCCAAAAGGGATGGGAAAATTCCCATTTGCTCTCTTTTGCGAGTTTCCAGACAGAAGGCGCGAGAAACAGCCATGCCAGAAGTACGGGAACGGTGGTGGCGTTTGCCATGCTGTAAACGGCATAGACCACAGAAAGGATCAGTCCCTTGATCACACTGGAATCCCCCACCTGTTGCTGGCGCAGGCCGTTTCCCGGGGACGCGATGCTTACGAGCAGGGCGGCGGTGAGAACGGCCAGGACGATCAGCCCCAGCACCGCCTGAAATCGAAACCGCGGCCCGCGCCAGAAGGCGTGCGCCGTCAGCAAAAATAAGAGCATGGCTGAGACAAGGGCGGTGGAGTAATTGCTGCCGCCTACAATGGGGGCCAGAATCAGGGCCGGGATAAAACACCGCAGACAGCCGCGGCCTGCGGCCCGCGTCATCATCCGCAGCGCCAGGCCGTTCATCCACAGCCCCAGGCCATAGAAAAAGGTGTAGGAAATGGCTCCCGGATGCCAGTACAGCCCCTCAACCGGCTCATACATATACTGAATGGTCAGAAATAACAACAGAAACGATACGATCCGGCAGGTGTTCTCAGCGGCGTTCATGCAGTCTTTGAGCAGAACCTTTAAAAAGTACCATTCCCCCAGAATGAGAGCCGCCAGAGTGAAAACTGCCGTCAGACCATAATAGGATTCCCCGAAACTGGCCGGCTGCAGAAAGGTCAGGAAAATAAAGGAAAAATTCCCCTGCCACTCAAAAAAGCGCTGTACCGTCTGCTCAAAAGCGGCCTGCAAAACGGCCGCCACGGAGCCGGTTTCTTCCCAGACGGGAAGGGTCTGGCGCAGATAAAAGAAATCGTCGGCAGACGGGGCGCTGTAGGGCGCGATCAGACAGAGCGGTATGACAGACAACAGAAAAATCAGCAAAAGTACGGCCGCGCAGCGGCCTTTCGTGGTACGTTCCATTTGCTCCTCCGAAAGATAAAGTATGATTTGTGTCATAAAAAACTGCGTCTCCTATGACACAAACGCCTTCGGCGAAGGCGCACTCCGCGCAGAAGAAAATGGCTGCTGGCGCAGCCGCGCTCCGGCGCGAGGGGGTGTTGCAAAATCATCAACCTAGATGATGGTGCGATGCCCTCGCTCCATAATTCACAAAAATCCAGGCTGGATTACCGTCTTCATGGATCCAGCCTGGATTTTTGGCGCACTTTAATAAAGCCCTTACTTTTTCCCTGTTTTATGCGCTCTTTTTGATCTCGAAAAGATGGCTACCGGTTCGTCCGTTTTGTATCTTTGCGTGAAGTTTATTGAGATTATAGCCCATACACAATAAAAGAATCTCCAGTTTTACCTTTGTTTTTCCACGCAGTAAAAATCGTTGGAACTCATAGTCGTTTTTCAGAACCCCAAACGCTCCCTCTACCTGGATGGAACGGTTCATCCGGTATTGGATTCCCTTTTCACTTAAGATATTTTCGTAGGACTCCTGGCGTTTTTCCAGAAAGCTTTTTGAGACGTACAGGCGCTTATTCCCTTTCGCCTTGGTACATCGTTCTTTATAAGGACAGCCGCTACAATCCTCGCATTCATATACGGTCACCTCTGACTGGTATCCGCTTTTGCTCTTTTGTTTCTTTACGAAGATCGGTTTCAGTTTTTTTCCAGCATGGCAGGTGTACGTATCTGTGCTTTCCTCATACTCCATGTTTTCCCGCTTACTGATATCCTTCTTGAAACTCCGCTTTTTCCATTTTTCATAAGTCTGGGGTTTTATATAGGGATCCTGTCCGGTTTCCCTTAGATAGGTATACCCTTCCTCACTTTCATAGCCCGAATCCGCAGTAACACTTGGATAACGGAATCCCAGTTTTTCTTCCATGGTCTTTAAAAATGGCACCAAGGTCCAGACGTCATTCCGGTCCTGAAAGATATCTACCGCTACAATGTATTCGCTGTCTACTCCAATCTGCACGTTATATCCCGGTTTTAACTGGGCATTCCTCATATGATCATCTTTCATGTGCATGAAGGTCGCATCCGGATCGGTCTTGCAGTAATTATTCCGCCCTTGGAAACTGGCTGTGTGCCAGTCGTAGGTCGTTTGACGTTCCAGAAAACGCCGGAACAGTTCCAGATACCTCTGGTGATTGCTTTTCCTTTTTCCTCGGCCGTGTACAAAAACTACTTGCCGATCAATGCAGAACGTTTCCAGAAAGCGGCAGATCTTCTGCAGGTCCGCTGTCCTCGTTTCTTCTGTTACAGTAAAGGACTGGATATACTCCCGGTTCACAAGTTCAACCGATTCCTGGATCTTCCGGAACATCTTTTC
>OLRK01001260.1_pt1 | contig 22050 bp, 20 predicted proteins | sample 1672911 | NCBI WGS metagenome assembly OLRK01 (sample SAMEA3136736, study PRJEB25190) | human gut metagenome | biome: human gut; feature: human-associated habitat; material: faeces | place: Austria | collected 2013 | reverse complement strand
TGGCTGCTGACGCAGCCGCGCTCCGGCGCGAGTGTGCGCCAAGCGCACACTTTTTCGTTTTTTCTGTCATGGAAAACGGGGAAGGAAAGCCCACACGTTTTATTAAATCTAAAAAATTTGTTAAAATTAGAGAAGTTGCGAAAAACATTTTGCATTTACCCTTAATTTATTGTATAATATTTACAAAAGAGGCGGGCGCAGGCAAAAACAGGTACGGAACGCCGGATAAAAGGAACGCGGTATATAAGGTCTGGTTTCTGAGATTTCCAGGAGAATGACGCATTTTCCTGGAAATCTTTTCTGTCATGGGAGACGGTGTTTCTATGGCAGAAAAGTTTCCGGCGGAGGCGGGTTTAGGGCCAGGAAAGGCGGCCGCTGCCGTTTCGGTGTCCCGGCATGAGCGCGCGCTGTGGCATCCATATTTTCAGAATGTCTTTGCTATACAGCCAATGTACGTCTCTTGCGCACAAATTCCAGCGCAGTCATGAGAAAGGAGGAATTGCATGATTGAATTTCGGAATGTGACAAAATCTTACAAGAGCAACGAGGTGCTTAAAAACATCAACTTTACCATTTACGACGGAGAAATCGTGGTGCTCATCGGGCCGTCCGGCTGCGGAAAGACCACCACGCTGAAGATGATCAACCGCCTCATTGAGCCCACATCGGGGGAAATCCTCATCAACGGAGAGAACATCCTGGAGAAGGACCCCATCGCCCTGCGCCGCTCCATGGGGTATGTAATCCAGCAGACGGGACTGTTTCCCCATATGACGGTGCGTCAGAATATCGAGGTGATCCCCAAGCTGGAGAAAAAGCCGGCGTCGGAGATTTCCCAGAATACCCAGAGGCTGATGAAGATGGTGGATCTGGATCCGGAAAAGTTTCTGGACCGTTATCCCATTCAGCTTTCCGGAGGACAGCTCCAGAGGATCGGCGTGGCCAGAGCCTTCGCCACAAACCCGGATATTATCCTCATGGATGAGCCGTTTTCTGCCCTGGATCCCATCACCCGGTCGGGTCTCCAGGATGCCCTGGTGAGTTTGCAGACCAGGATGAAAAAGACCATTGTGTTTGTGACCCACGACATGGACGAGGCGGTGAAGATCGCGGACCGCATCTGCATCATGTATCAGGGGGACATTTTACAGTACGACAAGCCGGAGGAGATCTTAAAGAACCCGGCCCACGGCTTTGTGAGTGAGTTCGTAGGAAAGAACCGCATCTGGTCCAACCCGGAGTACATCCGGGCCGACGATATCATGATCACAGCCCCGGTCACCACGGAGGCGGACATCCCCATGTTTAAGTGTATGGAGAAAATGCGTCTTCAGAAGGTCAACAGCCTGATGGTGGTGGACCAGATGGGGCGCCTGGTGGGAGTAGTGAAGGCGGCTCACATCCTGCGGGCGGCGGACCGGGAGGCCCCGGTGGAGAAGGTGATGGTGCAGCCGAAGCTGACGGCAAAGCCGGAGACCTCCATTGTGGAGCTTTTGCAGATGGTGCGCCGTTATGACGTGTCCAGCATTCCGGTGGTGGACCGGGAGAACATCCTGCGGGGCTTGGTGACCAACACCAGCCTGGTGACGGCCCTGTCCAACCAGTTCCTGGATGAAGAAATGATCGAACAGTTAGGGGAGGTGGAAGTATGAGCGGATTGATGAGTTATCTTTCACAGCAGTATGAGTACGTGGGAGAGCTGCTGATGAGCCACATCCGGCTCTCCATCCTGTCCGTGGCGGTGGCCATTGCCATCGGCATCCCCTTAGGCATCCTGATCGCCGACAAGGTCAAGGCCCAGAAACCGGTCCTCGGCCTGGCAAACGTGGTGCAGGCGGTGCCCAGCCTAGCCATCCTGGGCTTTCTCGTGCCCTACATGGGAATCGGGTCCAACACTGCCGTGTTTATGGTAGTGCTCTACTCCCTTCTTCCCATCCTGAAAAACACCTGCGCCGGCCTGGCAAACATCAACCCGGACGTGATTGAGGCGGCCAGGGGCATCGGAATGACCAGGCGCCAGGTGCTGTTTAAAGTAAAAATCCCCATGGCTCTGCCGGTGATTATGGCGGGCATCCGCATTTCCAGCGTGACGGCTGTGGGCCTTATGACCATCGCGGCCTACATCGGCGCCGGCGGCCTGGGCACCTTGGTGATCAGCGGCATTCAGACGGACAACTCCAGCATGATCCTGGCGGGAGCCATCCCGGCCTGTCTGCTGGCCCTGCTCATGGATTTTGTGATGGCCAGAGTGGAGCGGGCTGTGACTCCCATCGCCCTTCGCTTATCCGCGTCCCAGCTGACCCCGGAGCGGGAGCAGCACGAGCGCAGGGAGCGGAAAATCACCCTGGCGGCTGTCTCTGTCCTGCTCTGCGGCGCCGTAGTCATGATGGTGGGACAGTATTTCGCGGAAAAACCGGACATCCGCATTGGCTCCAAGGAGGGCTGTGAGAGCGTGATCATCGGAAACATGATGGCAGATTTGATTGAGGCCAAGACGGATCTGAAGGTGGAGCGGAAAATGTCCTTAGGCGGCACCATGATCGCCTTTGACGCCCTGGATCAGGGAGAGATCGACCTCTATCCGGAGTACACCGGCACGGTTTACACGGCAGTGTTAGGCCAGCCGGCCAATCCCGGCATGACGAAGGAGGAGACCTACGACGCCGTGGCCAAGGGCCTTAAGGAAGACTACGGCATCGACACCCTGCACAATTTCGGCTTTAACAACACCTACGTGCTGGCGGTATCCGCGGAGACGGCGGAAAAGTACAATTTAAAGACGGTCTCCGACCTGATCAATGTAAACGGGCAGCTCCGCCTGGGCTGTTCCCCGGAGTTCGCGGTGCGGGAGGACGGACTCCCCGGCATCGAGGCCACCTACGGCGTGAAGTTCAAGTCGGTGCACAATTTCTCCGGAACCCTGATGTATACGGCCATCACCTCCGGGGAGGTGGACGTGATCACCGCCTTCTCCACCGACGGCTTATTGCAGAAGTACGATCTGGTGCTGCTGGAGGACGACAGGAACTTCTTCCCGCCCTACTTCATGCTGCCCATTGTAAACGAGAATACCCTGGCGAAATATCCGGAAATCGCTGAAGTTCTCTCCTGCCTGGACGATTTCATCAACGATGAGACCATGCAGTCCATGAACTACCGCGTGGTAGAGCTGGGCGAGGACCGCGCCGCCGTAGGCCGGCAGTTCCTGCTGGACAATGGATTGGTGACGGAGGAGGAGCTGGCGAAATAGGGATAAAATAGAGATGAGAATGTAATGGAATAGAGAAATTGTAAAACGATGGTTTTGTGGCTGCTGTGAGGAATGAGCTCACGGCAGCCTGTTTTTTTGAGGAAAATCACGGGAAGAATAAAGGAGAGATTGAAAAAATAAGAGAATCTCTGGAAAAATAGATAAAATTTTCCATTAATGATAAATGTTTACTTATCATAAAGATAAAAAACCTGTATTTTACTATATTAATGGAAGTTGTTATACTGAAGATAACAAGATGCACCGTAAATTTATCAAACAAAATGTAGAAGGGAGAAAACATTATGAGAAAATTTTGGGCGGTAGCGTTGAGCGCGGTGATGGTGGTTTCCATGGCGGCCTGCGGAGGCGGCGGGAAGGCAGATGAAACGGAACCTGCGGTGGAGCAGGCGGGAGAGGATACCGCGGACGAGCCGGAAGGCTCCGGGACGGCGGCTGTGGAAAATATGGTTATTGTCCTTCCCAACGTCCGGGGAGACGGCGGAACCCATGATCTGGCCTGCAAGGCGGCGGAGCAGATTTCCGCGGACATCGGGGCAGAGTTAAAGATTGTGGAGCTGGGCACGGCGGTGACGGACTCCGCGAAATGGGAAGCGGCCATGATGGATCTGTGTGAGGAGGACTACGATCTCATTATCACCGGCGGTTCTCTCATGAAGGATACGATCCAGACCGTGGCGCCGGAATATCCGGAGATCCCCTTTATCTGCTACGACGTAGCCCTGGATTTTGACACGGTGGAGATGCCCAATGTCTACTCCATGGATTTCCACCAGAATGAGGCCGGATACATGGCAGGAGTGGTAGCTGCCAGCATGAGTGAGTCCGGGTACATCGGATATGTGGGAGCCACGAAGATCCCCACCATCTATGATTTCCTGGTAGGCTACATTGCCGGTGCCCAGGCGGTGAATCCGGACATCCGGGTAGCTGTGGCCTGGACCAACGACTACAATGACGCGACCCTGGCAAAGGAGCTGTCCCTGGCACAGATTTCTGACGGGGCGGACGTGATTTTCCCGGCCTGCGGAAACGCCGGAACGGGGGCTTATGAGGCAGCCAGAGACCAGGGCGTATGGGCCATTGGAAACGATCAGGACGTGGCGACAAAGTATGCCTCCAGCGACGAGAGCATCCAGAAGATCATCTTGGCCTCTGTGATGAAGAAGGTGGACAATGCCGTTTTAAACGCCTACGGCAAGTATGTGGACGGCACACTGCCCTTCGGCACCCAGGAGACGGTGGGCGTAGCGGAAGGCGGCGCCGGACTGGTGAAAAACGAGTACTATGAGCAGACCGTTCCGGAGGAAGTGAGAACTGTGGTGGATGAGTTTGAGCAAAAGATCACCTCTGGAGAGATCCAGGTTCCCACGGCAATCGGCATGAGCGCGGAGGAGATCGAGGCTACGGTAAACAGCGCCCAGTAAGCAGGCGGTAAGATGGAAGGCCGGCCCGGCAGGGCCGGTTTTCCTTTTCACAGATTCGTTTTACAATGCTGGCGCGGACAAAAGGCAAACAAAGACAACAACAGCGAAAAGAAGGTGGGAGATAGAATGGGTGCGGCAGAGACAAAGGTTCCCGCGATTGAGATGAAGGGAATCACCAAGATCTATTCCAACGGCGTAGTTGCCAACAAGGACGTGGATTTCAGTGTCAATTATGGGGAAATCCATGCGGTCATGGGGGAAAACGGAGCGGGAAAGTCCACGCTGATGAAAATGCTCTTTGGCATGGAGCGGGCGGACAGAGGACAGATATTTTATGAGGGAAAGCCAGTGACCATCGGCAGCCCTGCAGAGGCCATCGCCTTAAAGATCGGCATGGTGCACCAGGAATTTATGCTGGTGCCCTCCCTGACGGTGGCGGAAAACATGGTGCTGCGGAAGGAGCCGAGAAAGGGAATCTTTATCGACCGGAATAAGGCGGTGGAGGAGACGCGGAAGATTTCTGAGGCATACAACCTTCCCATCGACCCCAACGCCAAGGTGGAAGATCTGGCGGTGGGAATCAAGCAGAGAGTGGAGATTTTAAAGGCCCTTTACCGCGGAGCCAGGATCCTGATTTTAGACGAGCCGACAGCGGTTCTGACGCCACAGGAGACAGAGGAGCTGTTCCGCCAGCTGCTGATTTTAAAAGAGCACGGCCACACGGTGATCTTCATTTCCCATAAAATCCGGGAGATCAAGCAGATCTGCGACCGGATCACCATTTTAAAGAATGGCCGCAGCATGGGGGTCTACCAGGTAAAGGACATCTCCGAGGCAGATATTTCCAGGCTCATGGTGGGCCATGAGGTAAATATGGAGCTGGAGAAAAAAACGGCGAAACCGGGAAAGACGGTGCTGAAGGTGGAACATCTGCGGTACGGCTTTGGCGAGGGAAAGCTAAAGCTGGACGACGTGAATTTTTCCGTGAGAAAGGGAGAGATCGTAGGTATCGCCGGTGTGGAGGGCAACGGGCAGAGGGAGTTGCTAGAGTGCCTCTCAGGCCTTAGAAAGATCCAGAAGGGCAAGGTCACTATAAACGGGGCGGATGTGTCCGCCATGAGCATTTACGACATCCGGGAGAAGGCGCAGACCGCCTACATCCCCCAGGACCGCCTGCGGTTCGGCGTGGCTGCCGGAGCCACCATCCAGGAAAACCTTCTGGCGAATCGGATGGATCACCGGGAGTTTTCCAGCAAAGGCGTGCTGAAGGAAAAGAACTTCGTCCGGACGGCAAAGGAGCTGATCCGGGAATTTACCATCAAGTGTGACAGTGAAAAGCAGCTGGTGAATATGCTCTCCGGAGGAAACATCCAGAAGGTGGTGGTGGCCCGTGAGCTTTCCATGCCCAGGGAGCTGATCATCATTGACCAGCCCTCCAGGGGAATCGACGTGGGGGCCACGAAATTTATCCATCAAAAGATTTTTGAGCTGCGGGACGGCGGGGCGGCTATTTTGGTAAATTCCGCGGATCTCTCGGAAATCCGGGAGTTAAGCGATTCCCTCATCGTCATGTACGAAGGGGAGATCGCCGCCTATTTCCCCAGCCTGACGGGAGTGACGGAGGAGCTTTTAGGCGAATATATGCTGGGCATCAAAAAACAGACACCGGAGGAGATAAGGGAGGCATTTCATGAGTAATAAACAACTGGATCTGATATTTTCCGTGGTAAAAACCTTTCTGGCCATTCTCATCGCTATGGTGGTGGCCCTGGTCATCATTATCTGCATCAGTGACGAGCCCATGGAGGCGCTCCATTCCTTCCTCTTAGGGCCATTCACCAATATCCGCAGGATCGGAAACCTGGTGGAAAACACCGTTCCCCTCATCTTTGTGGGACTGGGAGTGTGCGTACTCTGGGCGACGGGAAAGAGGACGCTGTCAGGAGAGGGCTGCTACTACTTCGGCGGCCTGTTCGGGGCGGTTATGGCCCTTAAATTTACCTTAGTGAGCGGAAAGGCCCTGACGGTCACCTCTCTGGTGGCGGTTATCATCGTGTGCGGCCTGCTGGCCCTTCTGCCCATTATTGTGAATATGAAATACGGAGCGGACGATTTTGTGGTGTCCCTGCTGTTTAACTACGTGATTTTTTACGTGGGAAACTACATTTTCAGCAACTTCCTCATGGACATCAATTCCACCTCCTCCGGCTCTTACCTCCTTCCGGAGGACACCTTCTTTCCCACCCTGGTGGAAAAGACGAAGATCAACGGCAGCCTGATCGTGGCCCTGGTGATGGTGGTGTTTACCTGGTTTTTCCTCTATAAGACCAAGTGGGGCTACCGCATCCGCCTCATCGGCATCAATGCCAACTACGCCAGATACATCGGCATCAACGTGCTGGGAATGTGCCTTCTGGCCCAGTTTATCGGCGGGGCCATCAGCGGACTGGGAGGCGGAGTGGAGATGTTCGGCCACAATCCCAGGTTTGCCTGGTTTTCCCTCACCAACATGGGCTGGGACGGCATCATGGTGGCGACTCTGGCCTACTATAAACCTCAGTACATCCTGCTTTCCGCCCTGTTTTTGGGCTACGTAAGGACGGGAGCGGACATTATGAACCGTACTTCTGACGTGGCCAGTGAGATCGTGCTGGTGATCCAGGCCATTATGATCCTGTTCATCGGGGCGAAGTCCTTCATGGCGGGGACTCAGCAAAAGCTCCGGGTCAAATACTCCACCGGAGAGAGAAAGGAGGCGTAGGCGGATGCTTAGCAGCTTTTTGAGCGCGGATTTCTTTTATACGGTTATCCGGGTTTCCACCCCGTTAATCTTTGCGGCCATGGCCTCCCTGATCGCCAGAAAGGGCGGCGTGACCAATATTACCATTGACAGCACCATGCTGATGTCGGCGCTGACGGGAGTGCTGGTGAGCGCCTTTACCCAGAACCTGCCCCTGGCCATTTTCTGCGGGCTGATTATGGGGATTGTGATGGGGATCTTCATGGGATATTTCCACATTTTGATGAACACCAACCTGATTCTCACCGGCGTGGCCATCAACACCTTTACGAGAGGCGCCACGGTGATGATCCTCTACGCCTTTACGGGGGACAAAGGTTCCTCCTCCCTGGTGAAAAGCCTGGCGGTGGGAGAGGTGGAGATCCCTCTGATCAAAGATATTCCCGTACTGGGACAGGTATTCTCCGGGCATAACGGCTTTACCTATGTGGCCTTTCTGGCAGTGATTTTTACCTGGTTTCTGATGTACCGCACGCCCTTGGGACTGCGGATCCGGGCCGTAGGAGAAAATGACAGCGCCGCCAGGTCCGTAGGAGAAAATCCCGCGGCCAGCAAGCTGATCGCGTTAGGCTTTTCCGGATTTTTTGCCGCCCTGGGAGGGATGTATATGGCCATGGGAAATATGTCTGTATTCATCACCAATATGACGGGAGGCAGAGGGTTTATCGGCGTGGCCGCCGATGCCATGGGCCGGGGAAATCCCATCGGCGCCATGCTGGCATCCCTGCTTTTCGGAACGGCCAACGCTGTGGGCAATGTACTGCAGATCAACAATTTCCCGGCGGATATGGTGATGGCCATTCCCTACGTGGTGTCCATCGCGGGAATCATCATTTATTCCGCCCACGAACAGCATAAGAAAAACAGCAAAGTAAGGCAGGCGATGGCGGCTGCCGAGAGAGGAGAGGCTTGACGGTTATGGGAAAACGGATACCGGTGATCATCGACTGTGATCCGGGGCACGACGATATGGTGGCCCTGGTCCTGGCCCTGGGAAGTGAGAAACTGGATGTGAAGGCGGTCACCAATGTGGCGGGAAACAAGGACATGGAGAAGGTGAACCGAAACACCTTAAACATTTTAAACTATTGCGGCGTCAGCCACGTGCCGGTGGCGGCGGGGGCGAAACGGCCCCTGGTGCGGGAGTATACGAGAAAGGACACCGACGGCTGCCACGGGCTCACAGGTCTGGACGGATTTTCCTTTCCGGAGGAAAATCCCCTGCGGCTGTCGGAAAAGACGGCTATCGAGGTGATGGCGGAGGCGGTGCGAAACAGCGAGGAGAAGGTGAGCTTTATCTGCACCGGTCCCCTGACCAACATGGGACTGTTTCTGCGGGCCTTTCCCGATCTGGCGGACCGCATTGAGCGGATTTCCATTATGGGGGGCACCTGCCATTTTATCCTCACGGAGCCGTTTATGGAGTTTAATACCTATCTGGACGCGGAGGCGACGAAAATCGTGTTTGAGAGCGGGATCCCGCTGACCATGTATGGCTACGACGTGACCTATACAGTGCTGTACCATGAGGATTTCCTGGAGCGTCTGGAAAACATCGGAAACCGCACGGGGGAGATGATGGCAAAGCTTCTGCGGGAGTTTATGGCCCTTCACAACCGGGTCTGGATCGACTTAGGAGGCGGGCCGGTACACGACGCCTGCGCGGTGGCAGGGGTGATCGACCCGTCTGTCATCACGGAGAGCGACCGGATGTATGTGCAGATCCCCCTGCAGTCCGGCCCCCTTTCCGGGGCTACGGTGTGCGACTACGCCCACCGCTCCGGAAAGCCGGCCAACGTGGAGGTGGTGTTCCGGATGGACAATGAGAAATTCTTCCGCATGGTGGAGGCGTCGGCGGCCAACTTGAAGTAAAGGTATGGAAACAGGGCGCATCCGCACGTCAGAAGGGATACCGGGCCAGGGGATAGGGATGTCCGGGAGAGTAGGAAAATCCGTACTGATCCCCTTCCTCCCAGTCCGGGGGCGTGAGGGAAAACAGGCTTTTGCTGGTGTAAAAGCCGGTGCCCTCCCCCTTGGGCTTTGCGGGACTTAAGGCCGTCTCGGAGATGGGGCCGAACTGGGCGTACAGCAGGCAGCGGAGAGCGGCGGTGGCGGTGATAAGCTGTCCCAGGGCGGCCTCCTGGCGGTTCCAGGGAAAGGAAAACACGGTGGCGTTCTCCAGATACCATTCCCCCAGGGACGGACCGTTTTGGCTGCCCAGGGAACGGAAGGGGGAAAGGGAAAGTTCCTCCCCATCCAGGCGGATGCGGCAGGAATAGCGGCTTAAGGCCATGGGGGCCTCCAGAAGGGCGATATGGGCCGGGGGAACGCAGCGCACGGTCTGTTTTCCATGGGCCTTCAGCACCTGGCGGACCGCCTCCTGGAGCTCGAAGGTCACCCGCTTTAGGGCCTCGTAGACCGTCGGGGAGGAATATTTGAAAAGGGGGCCGCCCCGTTTTTGGGCGGCGGTGAGCAGGGCCCGCAGCCGGTTTTCACAGGCGGCATAGCCGTCGCAGTCCTCTGTGAGGTAGGGGCTGAAACGACGGTCGGTTACATAGGAAGGATCCGGCCCCGGTCTCCAGATCTGATAATATGCGTGGTCTAACATGGCAAAGTCACCTCCAGACTGCGGCAGATGTCCATCAGCTCCTTTAAAGGGTCTGACAGGTATTTGCTCTTGTGGTACAGCATTTTCATTTTGCGGATCAGCCGGAACCCGTCCTTTAAACGCAGCTCCACCAGGGTCCCGGTTTCCAGCTCTTTTTTTACGATGCGCCGGGAGATGGAGGTGATGCCGTAATTATTCATCACCGCCAGCTTGGTGGTCTCGGAGTTGTTGCAGAACCAGGTCATGTTCAGGGAGAGATTGTGAAGGTGCATATACTCCACGAAAGGCTCCTGGGTGCCCTTTTCCCTGGCGATATAGGGCTCTCTGCTGATCTCCTCCAAAGATGCGGTGCCCGTTTTCGCGAAGGGGTGGTCAGGAGCGCATACCAGGGCCATCTCGTCGTCTAAAAAGGGTTCGGCAATCAGGTCCTGGGCGTCGTATACGTTTTCCACGAAGGCGATGTCCAGGGCGTTGTGCAGAAGCTCCTGGGCCAGGTAATCGGCAGTGTTGATGGAAACCTGGATGTCAATGCGGGGATAAGCTTTCTTAAATTCAGCGATCATGTGGGGAACCAGGCAGGTGCCTGCCACGATGGTAGCTCCCACATTCAGCTGGGAATGCTCCATTTTGTTGTGCATTTCCTGCTCCAGCTCTCCGTAGAGGGCCAGGATGTGCCGGGCGTAAAAGAGGAACTGCTCTCCGGCGGGGGTAATGTAAAGCTTTCGGGAAAGGCGCTCGAAAAGACGGATGTTGTAAAAACGCTCAATTTCCCCGATGGCCTGACTGATGGCAGGCTGGGCGATAAAAAGCTTTCGGGCAGCGGCGTGCATATTCCCCAGCTCCGCCACGGCGATGAATATTTTCAGATGGCGCAGGCTCATGGTTACCTCCTTTATTATCAATATAGTATTTATAATAACAAATCGGTTATCAAAATTCAAGAAAAGAAGGGGAGAACAGGCATATGGTGATTGATTTCAGAACAAGGCCCCCTTACCGGGGTTTTGTGACAGAGGGAAACTTTTTTCCGCGGCCCATGGAGGACCAGTTTGAACGTCCGGAGGAGGTGCCGGGGGTGTACTTAGACAGTGTGGGCATCGAGTCCGCCAGGGAAGGGGACTTTGAGCTGTACATGAGGGAGCTTAGCGGCTCCGGCATAGATATGCAGGTGGTTCAGGGACGGATGGTGCGGCCGGGGATGGCGCGGGTGAGCAACGATGATGTGTGCGAGCTGGAGCGGCTGTTTCCTGAGAAATTTATTTCCTTTCCGGCGGTGGACGCCTCGGACCCGGAGGGGGCTGTGCGGGAGATCGAGCGCTGTTATAAGAGGTACGGCATCCGTGGGGTCGCCATGGAGCCGGGGTGGTGTATGCCGCCAAAATACGTGGATGACCGGTCCTTAGATCCCATTTATGAAAAATGCGAGGAGCTGGGGCTGATCTGCGCGTTTACCTTAAGCGTGCTGGCCGGAGAGGATCTGACCTACTGCAACCCCTTAAACGTGCAGCGGGCGGCTAACCGGTTTCCGCGGGTGACCTTTACCGTATCTCACGGGTGCTGGCCCTTTGTGGCGGAGTTTTTAGGCGCTGCCCTTCAGTGCCAGAACCTCTATTTTTATCCCGATTTCTTTATGAATATCCCCAATATGCCCTTTGGGGATCAGTTTGTGCGGGCGGCCAACTCCTATATGAGATATCGGATGATGTTTGCCACCAGCTACCCGGTGCGGCCGTTAAAACAGAGCCTGGATCAGTTTATGGAGCTGCCCTTGGAAAACGAGGTACGGGAGCTGCTGCTCTGGAAGAACGCCAGCCGCCTGCTGCGGCTGTAGAGAGGAGAACGTAGGAAATGCAGATAAAAACAGGGCTGTACGTGGTGATTTTGTTCCTTTCCAATGTGCTGGGATCTCTGGCGGGATTTGGGGCAGGGCTTTTGAGTCTGCCTTTTCTGACTCAGCTTTTTGACGCCAGGATGATCATTGTGGCCTCCTCCGTCACCTGCCTGTTAAACGCATATATCGCGGTGATGTGGAGATCCAGCATCTGTTGGAAAAAGCTGTGGACGATCGTGCTTTATATGTGTGTGGGACTGCCTTTTGGGATCGCGTTTTTAAAGGGAATGCCTGTGGGGGTGATCAAGGGAATGCTGGGGGTTTTGATGATCGCCGTGGGGATTTACGGGCTGGCCGGGCTGAAGTGGGAGAAGGTGTCCGGCCTTCGGTTTGGAAAAGTGGTTCAGCGGATTCTCCTCTTTGCCGCGGGGGTGGCCCAGGGGGCCGTCTCCGGAGGCGGCAGCTTTCTCATTCTGTACGCTCAGCAGGAGATCCGGGACAAGCAGCAGTTTCGGGCGACTCTTGCAGTGGTATGGACGGCAGTGAGCGTGGTGGCGCTCCTCCAGTATGGAGCGGCGGGAATGCTTTCGGGGGAGTGTTTCCAGTATGCTCTGATCGGCGCCCCGGCGGTGTTCGCGGGGATTTTTATGGGAGGCGTCTTAAGCCGGCGGGTGAGCCAGCGGACGTTTCTGTACGTGGTGAATATCCTGCTGATCGCGGCAGGGTGTATCAGCTGCGGCGGGCAGCTGATGGCGTAGGCAGATCCACCCGCACCCCTCCCAACAATTTCACATCCTCCTCCTGATGGGTGGAAATGAGAAGCAGGCGGCCATGCTGTCTGCTTTTAATATACTCCACCGCCTGCCGTTTTGTAGCCTCGTCCAGGCCGGTGAAGGGCTCGTCCATGATCACGATGTCCGACTCCGCCGCCATGGCACGGCAGATGGCGGTGCGCCGTTTCATGCCGCCGCTTAGGGTAAAAACGGGGCGGGAGAGGGCCTCCTCCGGCAGCAGGAGGGCCAGCTCCCGGTGGATGTCCTCCGCGGAGAGGGTGCGCCCCGCGGCCAGCTTCACATTTTCCACGGGAGAAAAGCCCTCGCAGAGCCGATCCTCCTGGAATACGGCGGAAAAACGGGGAGAACGGCCGGGCATTTCAAAGGAAATGATTCCCTTATCCGGCTGTTCCAGGCCCATCAGGAGACGAAACAGGGTGGTTTTCCCCGTGCCGGACGGACTCATCAGGCAGCAGATGGAACCGGATGGGAAGGTGAGGGAAAGGTTTTCAAGAACCGGCAGGGAGCCGTAGGATTTAAACACGTTGTGCAGGGTGACGGCGTTCATGGGGTGTCCTCCTTTCTCTCAGCCCCGTGGGGGATTTTTGACAGCAGAAATAAAAAGAACCGCTCAAACACAGCGCTCACGGCGATGATGACTAACGTCCAGGAAAAGAGATTTGCCGTGTCCAGCCACGTTTTGGAGAGGTAGAGCTGCCGGCCGATGGACCACTGGGGAGTGCCGATGACCTCAGCGGCTACCCCTGATTTCCAGCTCATACCCAGGGCGATGCGGCAGCCGTTTATCAGGTAGGGCAGCAGGGCGGGGAGGTAGAGGAAACGGATCCGCCCGGAAAAGGGGATCCGGAATACCTTTGCCATCTCCAAAAGGTTCCGGTCTGTACTTCGCAGCCCTGCCAGGGTATTCACGTAGAGGATGGGGAAGACCACCAGGAAGGAAATAAAAATACACAGATTTTCCGACCCCATCCAGATCAGGGCCAGGATGACGAAGGAGGCCACAGGCACGGACTTTACCAGGGTGATAACCGGGGCCAGAACCTCCTCCAGGAGAGGAAAACGGAAGGCCGCCGTCCCGGTCAGGATGCCGGAGACAAAGGCCAGGAGAAAGCCCAGGCTGATCTTTGCGAAGGAGGCGGCGATGGTTTGCCAGAAGTCCGGTGTGACGGCCTGGGAACACAGGGAAACCAGCACGTCTGCCGGTCCTACTAAGAGGATGGAATTTCCCACCGCCATGCTGGCGGCCTGCCAGAGAGCCAGCCAGAACAGCAGGATGAAAAGTTTTTTGATCCAGGGTATGAGCTGCATAAATGCCTTTCCGGGAGCGTCCTGAGAGGGGGCGTCCCTGTTTTTGAATGAGGGATGGGAACGGGAAAAAGAATCAAAACTTCTCTGGAAAGTGAAACCGCCAGGGATGTTCAGCCTTCTGTCCGGAATCTTATGAAATAAAACGGAACGGAGAGCCGGATTTTGGCGTTCCCCGTTCCGTTTCCGGTTTTCAGGCTGTGATGCAGGCGGGCGGCCTGCCCACTTTTAGGGGTTCACAGCCGTTTCCTTACGGAATGTAGTAGAAATCCTCTCCCGGCAGGTTTCCGCCCACGGAGGAGGGATCCTGGTCATAGAGCACCTGCAGGTAGCCGCTTAAAGCCGCCTTCATCTCCTCGCCGGTCAGGCAGGTAATGTTGCAGTAGGGGATGGCCTTTTTGGCCACCGGCGCCTTTTCAATAATGCCAAGATCCGCCACCAGCTGGGAGGCCTCGTCCAGGTTTTCCGTCACCGCCAGGGCAGACTCCTCATGCTCATAGAGGAAGGTAGTCACCGCTTCCGGCTCTGCCTCCAGAAAATCGGTGCGGGCCACGGTGACGCCGGTCACCAGGGTGCTGCCGCCGGCCTGCTCCTGGACCTTGTTCCACTCGGCGGTGAGATCCAGCACCATGCGCAGCTGGTCGTTCTGAGCCATGGCGGCGGTCACGAAGGGCTGAGGCAGCATTCCCACGGCGTCTGGAGTCTCTTTTAGGATGGCAGCCACCTCAGCGGCCTCCGTCTTGTACTCCAGCTTGACATCGTCGGTGGTGAGGCCGTTGGCCTTTAAAAGATACTGCATCACGTAGTCCGGCGTGGTTCCCATGCCGGTCAGATAAACAGTTTTCCCTTTTAAATCCGCCATGGATTGGATGGACTCGTCGGAGGACACCACGTAGAGAACGCCCAGGGTGTTGATGTCGATGACGGTTATATTTCCCTCGGTCTTGTTGTAGAGGACACTGGCTACGTTGGCGGGGATCAGGGCGATGTCCAGCTCTCCCTTTACCAGCAGGCCAGTGATCTCGTCAGCGGCTGTGGCCATATGAAACTCGTAGTAATTTCCAGACTCCCCGTTGTCCGCTTTCTGCATGGTGTAAACCAGGCCCATAGAGGTGGGGCCGTTTAAAGAGCCTACCCGGACTGTGGGCTTTTCTCCGATGGCGTCCTCCGCCTGGGCTGCCGTTTCGCTTTCTGTTTCGGCGGCTGTGGTGGCCTCCGTTTCAGGAGCGGTTGTGGGAGTGCTCTGTCCGCCGCAGCCGGAAAGAGAGAGGGCCGTCAGGGCCGCCAAAAGTAACGCTGCTGTCTTTTTCATAGGGTTCCTCCTCGTTGTGATAGAATTTGTCATTGAATTGTCCACATTATAGCACCGCGGGGGAGGGGTTGTCAAAAATATGAATATAGCCCTGTACGACTGTCTGCCTTCCCTCTGCCGTCACCGTTCCAGACCATAAAACTGGATGTCCCAGCCATCCGGCTGTTTGAGCATTTCAAGAGTCAGGTACAGGAGCCCTTCGTCTCCTGCAGAGTCCTGAAATTCCAGGGAAACGACCGACACTGTCCCGATTTCTTCCTCCTCGATGTCTTCCAGTCCCTTGATGGCCAGTACCTTTGCCGTCCCGTCCCCTTCATAGACGTCGATCGCCCATGGATAAGGCTCTGTCAGGTAGTCCTGGAGTTCCTCTGTGCGGCCTGCGAAATATGCGGCCGCGAAATTTTCTGCCACGGCCCGCACCGTTTCCCCGTCCGCGGATAGAGAAGGGGCCTCTGGAGCGGAGCTCTCTGCCGTCGTTTCCGAAGGTTGGCCGGTGGGAGCGGACGTAGTTTCCTTTGCCGTTTCGCTGGAGCCGGAACTGACCGCGGCCGTCTCCGTAGGCGCGGATTCCGGGGAAGAACAGCTGGTCAGAGGCCCCGCCGCCAGCGCGGCCGCCAGGGTGCAGGCCAGGAGCGGGTGTTTGCGTGAGTTCGTTGTTCCGGTAAAGAATGATTTTTTCCATTTTGTCATATGAAACACCTCCTTCAATCCCTTGAATCGTTTGGCGCGGAATGGGGACTGTTTTTTGTGTAGTAGGAAACCGCGTTCCCTAGGGCATAAAAGCCTCCGGTGGGACGGGCACTCCGCGCATGGGAAAATGACTGCTGGCGCAGCCGCGCCCCGGCGCGAGTGTGCGCTGTGGAATATCCTATTTTGAAAATGTCTGGAAAATCTGGTTTCCCGGCGCGGAAACGGTGTCTTGCGTTTGCCTGGCCGCGCAGCAGATCTGGGCTGTTGTTAAAGAGGACGTTATTCCTTCAGCCGTTTGCAGAAACTGTAGCCTTTTTTATAAAACCATTGTCTCTCATAGAATCGGTGCGCTTGTGTCCGTCCCAGTCCGCTGTTTACACAAAGCATGGCGATTTCCTGTTCTCTGGCGTAGGTTTCCGCTCTGTGAATCAGGGCGCTGCCGATTCCCTGATTTTGAAAATCCCCGGCCACAGCCAGTGCAGTAATCCGCAGAATTTTCCCGTGGATTTCAAACGCCAGACACGTCTGCAATCCGATAAATCCAACGATCTTTGTGTCTTCAGCTGCAGTAAAAATCCTATAATTTTGATCCTTCAGCATGGCAGCGATCCGCGTCCGCAGATCATCACAGGAGACCCGATACCCCAATTCAGAATCCATTAAACTGCATATGCCCCATATATCATCAGGACAGAAATCCCGGATTACCATATTTTCATCCCTCCCATCACAGAATCTGCCTTTAGTTTCATTATACGTGATCCGGGAGGATAAGTAAACGCAGACCATGTGTTCCGAAAGGATCAAAAGAAGTCAGCATCGAAAGGAGTCTCGGCAAAAAGATCAAAAGAAATCTCGACAGAAGAATCAGCAAAAACATCGAAAGAACCAGAAACGGGGAGAAACAAAAAGAACCCCAAAAAACAAGCAGCAGAAAGCCCCCGTACTGGCCGGCGGCATCCGGAAATACCAGCGGCGGAAAACGAAAATGGTTCCCGTTTTCGGCCTTGCTCCCTCAAATACCGCCGAAAAACACAAAAACGCACATATTTTTCAAGACAATCCCGCCTGCCTGTAGTAAAATAACAGGTACGGGCCGGCCGGCTCCGGTCAGACCGGCCTGATTCACGAAAAGGAAGGGAAGGACAACTATGAAACAAAGCACATCAACGGGACATCTTGCGGCGCTGTTCACCATTGTGGTATGGGGGACCACCTTCATTTCCACCAAACTTTTGCTGGTGGACTTCGCGCCGGTGGAAATTTTGCTGTTCCGTTTTATTATGGGATACGGGGCGCTGTGGATCATGGCTCCCAGAAGGTTAAAAACCGCCGGCATCCGCCAAGAGCTCACCTTCGCGGCGGCAGGGCTCTGCGGCATCTGCCTCTACTACCTGCTGGAAAACATCGCCCTGACTTACACCATGGCCTCCAACGTGGGCGTGATCATTTCCATCGCCCCCTTTTTCACGGCTATTCTGGCGAAGGTCTGCTTTCGCGGGAAAGAACGGCTGGGAGCCGGATTTTTCGCCGGTTTCGCGGTGGCCATGACAGGCATCATCCTCATCAGCTTTAACGGAGCTGAGCTGCAGCTGAACCCGGCGGGGGACCTTCTGGCGGCCGGGGCTGCCCTGGTATGGGCCTTTTACTCCATTCTCACCAGAATCATCAGCGGCTATGGCTATCCGGTGGTGCTGGCCACCAGGCGGACCTTCTTTTACGGGCTGGTGTTTATGATTCCCGCCGCCTGCGTTTCCGGGGTGAGAGTGGAACCGGCCCTCTTTGCCAATCCCCTGTACCTGTTAAATTTCCTCTATCTGGGACTGGGAGCCTCCGCTCTCTGTTTTGTCACCTGGAATTTTGCGGTGAAGGTGCTGGGAGCGGTGAAAACCAGCGTTTACATCTACATGGTGCCGGTGATCACAGTAGTCACCTCCGCTATCGTCCTGGGAGAGCCGGTGACGGTGATGTCCGCCGCCGGAACGGCTCTCACCCTGGCGGGACTTCTCCTGTCAGAGAAAAAGCCCTCCGGCGCGGGGAAACAGGCGGCGGCGCCGTAACTCTTTCGCCAAGCCGTTCATCGTTTGGCAGAGGCCGCCATACCGGTTTGCGTAAGGCATCCCCGCCGCCAAATGATTCCTCTCTGGCGTCTGCCCAATCAAACCATCGCGCTGTCTGCTGCCTAATGGGAAAGCTCCCGCGTAGCAGGCGGCGCGATGGTTTTTGTGTCAGCAGGAAACCGCGTCCCCGATTGCCACAAAAGCCTCCGGCGGGAGGCGCATTCCGCGCAAAGGAAACTGGCTGCTGGCGCAGCCGCGCTCCGGCGCGGGTGTGCGCTGCTGCGCACACTTTTTATGACGGAACGGCTGTTAAAGGATTGTGTAAAATCCGCCTAATTTAGGCCCTCGATACTTGATAAAAATATCACAATATGAGATAATAAACCCAACCAGAACCGGCGGGGCAGAGGACGGCAAACCTGCCCGGGGGACCATTCCCGGCCGGGGCTCTGAGGGGAATTTTACATAATGATTCGGAGGTAAGAAGTATGAGGGTTACAATCTGTATAGGAAGCGCGTGCCATTTGAAAGGCTCCAGGGAGGTTATTTCTCAGATGCAGGATCTGGTGGCACAGAACGGACTGGTGGACAAGGTGGACTTAAACGGCGCCTTCTGCTCCGGCAACTGCGTGAAAGAGGGGGTCTGCGTCACCGTGGACGGGGAGCTGTATTCCGTAAAGCCGGAGGAGGCAAAAGGCTTTTTCGAGAAGGAAATCCTCGGGAGGATGTAGGATGGGGATTATCGACTTTAAGGCAACCAAGTGTAAGCACTGTTATAAATGTGTCCGTTACTGCGATGTGAAGGCCATTATGATCAAGGATGAGCGGGCGGAAATCATGCCGGACAAGTGCATTCTCTGCGGCCACTGCCTGCAGATCTGTCCTCAGGAGGCCAAAACCTTAAACAGCGATCTGAGCATGGTCCAGGCTATGATCCGCCGGGGGGAGCAGGTCATCGTTTCCCTGGCTCCGTCCTACATGGGCCTGCTGCCCTACAAGACCATCGGGCAGGTGAAGGCAGCCCTGAAACAGTTAGGTTTCGCGGACGTGCGGGAGACGGCGGAGGGAGCCGCTGTGGTGACGGCGGAATACGCCAGGCTGCTGGCGGAGGGAGAGATGGAAAATATCATCACCACCTGCTGTCCTGCTGCCAATTCCCTGATCGAGATCTATTACCCGGAGCTGGTGCCCTATATGGCGCCGGTGGTATCGCCCATGGTGGCCCACGGTATGATGATCAAAAAAGAGTGTCCTGAGGCGAAGGTGGTATTCCTGGGCCCCTGCATCGCCAAAAAGCAGGAGGCGGAGGATCCCCGTCATGCCGGAGTCATTGACGCCGTGTTAAATTTCAACGACATCCGGCGCTGGCTCGCGGAACAGTCCATTGTCATCACGGAGTGCGAGGATGAGCCCTTTGAGCAGATCGACCCGAAGGTGAACCGCCTCTATCCCGTGACCAACGGCGTGGTCAATTCCGTGATTTCCACAGAGGGGAAGGCGGACGGCTACCGCAAATTCTACGTTCACGGCTTAAGCAACTGCATCGACCTGTGCCGCTCCATGGTGCGGGGAGAGATCAAGGGCTGCTTTATTGAGATGAACAGCTGCTCCGGCGGCTGCATCAAAGGCCCCACGGTGGGCGACGAGACCATTTCCCGGTTTAAGGTAAAACTGGATATGGAGGAGACCATTTCCAGGGAGCCGGCGGACGAGGGGCGGGTCGCCCAGGTGATGAACGGCCTTTCCTTTGCAAAGACATTCGAGGATCACTCCCCCAAAGATCCCATGCCCACGGAGGCCCAGATCCAGGAGATCCTGCGGATGACGGGCAAGAACCGGCCGGAGGACGAGCTAAACTGCGGCGCCTGCGGCTATCCCACCTGCAGAGAAAAGGCTATCGCCGTGTTCCAGAAGAAGGCGGAGCTCAATATGTGCATCCCCTTCATGCACGAGAAGGCGGAGTCCTTTGCCAACCTGGTGATGGAGACCTCCCCCAACGTGGTGCTCATCGTGGATCCGGAGATGAAGATTCTGGAGTATTCTGCCGTGGGAGAGAAGTATTTCGGAAAAACCAGGACCGAGGCGTTGGGAATGTACCTTTACGAGTTTATCGACCCCACGGATTTCCAGTGGGTCCTGGACACCCATCAGAACATCCACGGCAAGAAGGTGACCTACACCGAGTACGGAGTCACCATGCTGCAGAACATCGTTTACATAAAGAAAGAAAACGCCGTGCTGGCCACGTTTATCGACATCACGCAGCAGGAGGAGCAGGCCAGAATGGACTATGAGACGAAACTGGAAACCATTGACCTGGCTCAGCGGGTCATCCACAAGCAGATGATGGTGGCGCAGGAGATCGCCGGCCTTCTGGGTGAGACCACGGCGGAGACAAAGACCACTTTGACAAAACTGTGCAAATCCCTGCTGGACGACGGAAACGAAAGCGAGGTTCGGTAGATGGGAATTACAGTGGACGTCGCCTACAAGAGCTTTAACAAGTTCGGCGAGGTGCTCTGCGGCGACAAGGTGGAGATCCTGCAGACAGCGGATTCCAACATCATGATCCTGGCCGACGGCATGGGCAGCGGGGTAAAGGCCAACATCCTGGCCACCCTCACCTCCAAGATCCTGGGGACTATGTTTCTAAACGGGGCCACCCTGGAGGAATGTGTGGAGACCATCGTGGACACCCTGCCCATCTGTCAGGTGAGAAAGGTGGCGTATTCCACCTTCAGCATCCTTCAGGTATTCCACAGTGGAGAGGCCTACCTGGTGGAATTTGACAATCCCGGCTGCATTTACATCCGGGATGGCAGCCTGGTCCCCATCCCGGAGAACACCCGGGTGATCAAGGACAAAAAGATCAACGAGTTCCGGTTCCACGTGAAAAAGGGGGACGCCCTGATCCTCATGAGCGACGGAACCATTCACGCCGGCGTGGGACAGCTGTTAAATTTTGGCTGGCTGTGGGAGGACATCGCCGCCTACGCCCTGCGCCAGTACGGAAAAACCATCTCCGCGGCGCGTCTGGCTACCGCCGTCTGCGAGGCCTGTGACGAGCTCTATATGTACCGCCCCGGAGACGACACCACCGTGGCCTGTATGCGTATCATTGACGCGAAACCGGTACATCTCATGACCGGTCCGGCCCAGAACAAGGACGACGACAAAAAAATGGTTGACGAATTCATGAGCGGGGAGGATAATACGAAACGGATCGTATGCGGAGGTACCAGCGCCACCATCGTCTCCAGAGTCCTTGGAAGGCCCCTGGACGTGTCGCTGGACTACGTGGATCCGGAGATCCCGCCCATGGCCTATATGGAGGGGATCGAGCTGGTCACGGAAGGGGTTCTCACCCTGAACCGGGTCATCAAGCTGCTGCGGCGGTATGTGGACAAGGAGGTTGTCACCGAGGAGTTCTTCCTGGAACTGGACAAGAAAAACGGCGCCTCCATGGTGGCGAAAATGATCATCGAGGACTGTACAGAGCTGCATCTGTACGTGGGCCGCGCCATCAACAGCGCATACCAGAACCCGGGACTGCCCTTTGACTTAGGCATCCGCCAGAACCTGGTGGAACAGCTGCGCCGGGCAGTGGAGGAGATGGGAAAACCGGTGACGGTGACCTACTATTAATACTTATTTGGAGAACGGAATGGCATATACGCCGGCGGGGCCTTCTGGCTCCCCGGCGCAACAGAAAATGAGGAGGAAAGAGGAATGGTAACGAACGACGCGACATTGCTTCGCATTAAACACGACGTGCTTTACGAAGTAGCAAAGGCCGCCTGGGAAGGCAAACTGGAGGAGGAGAAGGAGGAGATCCCCTACCACCTCATCCCCGGCCCTCAGGCCCAGTTCCGCTGCTGTATTTATAAAGAGAGAGAGATCATCCGTCAGAGGGTGAAGCTGGCCGTAGCCCAGTGCCCGTCTGGAAAGGATT
>OLRK01001257.1_pt1 | contig 22089 bp, 22 predicted proteins | sample 1672911 | NCBI WGS metagenome assembly OLRK01 (sample SAMEA3136736, study PRJEB25190) | human gut metagenome | biome: human gut; feature: human-associated habitat; material: faeces | place: Austria | collected 2013 | reverse complement strand
ACTCGGATCACCGTTTTCTCTTCCCTTGACACATGGTACATTTAAACGTTCGCCCCATCTGGCAAGCTGATCCACGGCGCCGGCACGGAACGTGTCTGCTGCAGCCAGAACAACCGATTTTTTCTGTTCCAGCAGCGCATTTGTCAGTTTGGCTGCCGTCGTTGTCTTTCCGCTGCCATTTACCCCAACCAGCAGCAGCACTGTCGGCCCGTCTTCATTGACATGTACCGGCTCATCCTCATGTTCCTGATACATCTCCAGCATGACGCTGACCAGGCATTCGCTGATTTCATCAAAAGTTTTCAGATGCTGCCGTGCTGCTTCGCTTTCCAGCCGGGAAGTGATCTTTTCGGCTGTATGGATACCGACATCCGCTTCCAGCAAAATGACCATGACCTCTTCCAGAAAATCATCATCCACTCCGCGAAAGCCGTTGGCAAGGCGTCGCAGACGCTCGCCAAATGATTTTTTCGATTTATCCAATCCCTTCAAATAGCGATCCGCATCATCTCGCCCCTGAATGGAAGCTTTCAATTTTCCAAAAATTCCCATTATGCATTCACCTCATCTTTATCTACGATATTCATTGCATCCTGCAGTTTTACCTTCAGCAAAGCAGAGACACCGTTTTGCTGCATGGTCACACCGTATAACGCATCACACTGTTCCATCGTACCAGGTCGATGCGTGACAACGATAAACTGGCTTTCTCCGCGGAACTGACTCAAATACTTTGCGAAGCGCTCTACATTTGCCTGATCCAGCGCCGCATCTACTTCATCAAATACGCATAGCGGCATTGTGCGCGCCTTCAAAATCGCAAACAGAACACTAATCGCAATCAAGGCCTTTTCCCCTCCCGAAAAAGTTCTGATATTTTTGACAAGTTTCCCCGGAGGCTGAACGTCGATATCGATACCTGTATTCAAGACATCCTGCGGGTCGACCATGACCAGCGAAGCGCGGCCGCCCCCAAACAACGCCTTAAATACACCATCCAGCTCTTTGTTGATCTTATCGAACATTTCGCTGAACTGACGGATCATCGTTTCATCCATCTCATCAATGGCCTTCAGGATCTTTTCACTGGCCTCCTGCAGCTCCGCTCTTTGTGAACTCAAAAACTCATAGCGCGAATTGATTTCTTCAAATTCAGCAGGTGCATCCAGATTCACATTCCCCAGTGCGGCAATCAGCGAACGTAGCTCACGCACTCTTTCCCTGGCACCATCCATGACCATCTCACTTTTTTGTGTCATGGCATATTCGACCGTCATTTCGTAGTCCGCATTCAGCCGTTCAATCGCATTTTCCAAACGCGTCTGCGCTTTGGCGATGGCAACTTCGACATTTTGCATTTCCTGTTTCAACGCGGAAAGCTCACGCCGCGTCACCCGAATGCTTTGTTCCCTGCGCTCAACTTCGCTTCCGGCACTGACCCTGCGTTCCCTCTTGGTTCGCATCTGTGTCGTCAAATCATCAATTTTGGAATGAATGCTGCTGATAGCTACGATCAGCTCATCGGCAAGATCATTCTGATCGTTTTCTTCTTTATCTTCAGGTGCCAGCTGGTCATAATCCGCACATAAGCTTTCATATTTATTTCTTTTGACCTGCAGCACGGAATCAAGCTGTGCAAACGCAATCCGCAGCTGTACCATCTGTGTGCTCTGATTCTCTTTTCTGCTGTTCAATGCCTGATACTGACTGCGCAGATTGCTGACCTGCATATATTGCCCTTCCAGGCTTTCCTTGACACGCTTCAATTCCCTTTGCACATTCATCGGCGTTGTCGATCCCTTTGAGGTTCCGCCGGTCATGCTTCCGCCGCGATGAACGATGTCACCGTCCAGCGTAACAATTTTATAACCGTATTGCAGACGTTTTGCCAGCTCATTGGCATGTTCAAGCTGATCAGCAACCAGCACATTCCCAAGCAGGGCCTTTGCAACAGGCGTATAGCGTTCCTCACATTCAATAAAGGCATCGGCACACCCTAGGAAACCTTCACAATGTTCTGCGATAAACAAATGTTCTTTACTGATAAAACGAGGCTTCAAAACATTCATTGGCAAAAATGTCGCACGGCCTCCTTTATTTTTCTTCAAAAATGAAATTGCACCGCGTGCGGCACGTTCGTCTGCCGCAACAATATGATACATTGCCCCGCCCAAAGCATTAGAAACGGCATTTTCGTAGTTCTCTACCGGCACCAGAAGTTCACTGATGACACCTTCGATGCCAGGCAGACTGGCTTTTGCGGCCATGACGGAACGAACCCCCTGCTGATGATTGAACGGCTGTTTGATCACATTTTCCAGCACGTCCCTGCGATTCAGCAGACGCTGATACATATCCTGTGCCTGCTCCAGCTCATGACGTGCCTGGCTGATTTCATTTTCCAGCGAAGCAATCTGCTGTTTGGCAAGGTTTAAATTGGTCTCCATCTCGCTTTTGCGCCGTTTTCTGTCTTCATACTCAAATTTTGCCTCTTCCAGCATCGCTTTAAGCTCTTTTGCACGTTCCTTGCTTCCTGCATGTTCCAGTGCATATTTACGTTTTTCATCGAGCTCGACCTTGCGTCGCTCCAATCGATTGCTCTCTTCCATCGCGGCAGAATATTCCCCTTGCAGCTGATTCACCTCACGGTCAAGAGCAAACATCTCCTTACGCAGTTCCTCATTTTCAACATCCTGCACCTGAATGGTCGTTTCGTGCATTGCGCATTGAGAATCGAGATCGAAACGCTGTTTTTCCAGCGTTTCGATTTCCTGCTGAAGATGCTCTATTTCATCAATGATGACATTGATTTCAATTTTGGATAACTCTTCTTTATACGCAATATATTGTTTTGCTTTTTTTGCCTGACGGCGCAGCGGATTCACCTGTCTTTCCAGTTCGATGATGATATCTTCCAAACGCGCCAGATTATCCTGTGTGTTTTTCAGCTTATTCAAAGAAGCATTCTTTCTTTTTTTGTATTTTGCCACACCGGCCGCTTCTTCAAAAAGAGCCCGGCGCTCTTCCGGCTTAGCCTCGGCAAAGGAAGAAATGTTCCCCTGTGTAATGATCGAAAGCGAATCTCTTCCCAGCCCGGTATCCATGACCAGATCTGTGATATCTTTCAAACGGCATGGTGTTTTATTGATCAGATATTCTGCCTCGCTGTTTTGTCGATGCAGCCTCCTTGTAATTTCGACCTCATCATAAGCGATATCAAAAAACCGCTTGGTATTGTCAAATACCAAGGTAACCTCGGCAAGATTCACCGCCTTACGCTGGGCGCTGCCGCTGAAGATAATATCGCTCATGCTGTTTCCCCCGCGCAGTGACTTTACGCTTTGCTCACCCAAAACCCAGCGGATCGCATCATTAATATTGCTTTTGCCGCAACCATTGGGTCCGACAATACCGGTCACATCAGAATCAAACGCAATGATCGCCTTATCCGCAAAAGATTTGAATCCCTGCAGCTCAATTCGTTTCAAAAACATTCGCTGCCCTCCAATCGCATTTTGTATCAGCATTGATTATACCATAGATTTTGCGTTTTAAAAAGAATTGTACTATAATGTTTCAAAAGTAAAGGAGGTACTTTCATGCCAGTAAAATTAATGAGAGAAACTTTTCGCTTATCATTCGGCGAAGAAGTAGGAAACGCTGTCTCTCACGGCGTCATGGCTGTCCTCTGCCTGTTTTCACTTCCGGCATTTGCCGTATACTCCTATGCAATGCAGGGCATCGTTCGATCACTGGGAACCTCAATTTATCTGATCAGCATGTTCTTTATGTTTCTGATTTCGACGATCTATCACAGCATGCCCTATGGCTCCCAACAAAAATATGTCTTTCGCAAACTGGATCACATCGCTATTTTATTTGCCATTGCCGGCAGTTATACGCCGGTCTGTCTGTGCATGATCCAGGGCAGCATCGGCATTCTCATATTGATCATCGAATGGAGCATGGTCTTTGCGGGAGTTCTCTTGAAAGCAATCGCAAAGAAAAGTTATCCGAAACTTTCCGTTACGATCTATATGATCATGGGCTGGTGTGCCGTTTTATTTCTTCCCGCATTGATTGCAAAAGCAAACACCTTATTTCTGATCTTCATCGTGCTCGGCGGCATCATGTATACGATCGGCGTTATTTTTTACTCTCAACCGAAGCATCCGTATTTTCATTTTATATGGCATCTGTTCATCATCCTTGCAAGCATTTTTCATTTCATCGCCCTGATCTTTTTTATCTAAACAAGTTGATAAAGTAAAAAAAATCACTTTACAGTGATTTTTTTTAAAACAGTCTGATGACATCATTAAAAGTGGCAAACAGCATCAGTCCGATGACAAGTGCGAAACTGCCGAGCATGACCGCATTAAGGACACGTTCATTCAGCTTTCTGCGGCAAATTTTCTCAACGAGGACGATCACGATTCGCCCGCCGTCTAACACCGGTATCGGAAGAAGATTAAAAATACCGATATTTAATGAAAACAATGCCAACAGCGATAAAAACGGAAGCAATCCCATGGATGCTGTCTCAGCAGTAACCTGATAGATCCCGACCGGTCCGCTGACCGAACTGAGACCGATCCCCTGTATCAGCTTAGCCACACTGCGAATGATCATCGTCGAATATTCACCGAGCTGCTGTGTCGCAACCTTAAATGATTCCAGTTTTGAAATTTTTTCGACCTTTGAAGTCAGATCAAAACCAAGAAGCCACATTTTCGACTCTTTATCATACGCCGGTTCGATATTAACGCTTATTTCCTGACCGTCGCGAAGTACCGTCAGAACGGCCGCTTCATCATGATAATACTGAATCTGTTCACTTAAGCGTGAAACGCTGACATCTTCCAGCACTTCGTTCCCGCACTCTAGTGATATGATTTCATCACCTTCCTGCAGGCCGGCTTTCTGTGCCGGAGAATCTTCATGGATGGAATAGATAATAGGATCATTATCATTTACGGCAGTCCCCTGAACCATGCTGATCCCGATCAGCAACGCCCATGCAAGCATAATATTCATGAATGCACCGGCAGCCATGACAACAATCTGTTTCCATGCCGAAATTCCGTTCAGGCGACGGTTTGAAGGAATGTCTTTCATTTCCTCCAGCTCTTCACTTCCGTCATCTTCTCCCGCCATCATGACATAACCGCCAAAAGGCACTGCGCGCAATGACAACGTAGTTTCCTTAAATTTATGCGACCATAAACAAGGTCCCATCCCGATAGAAAACTCATGACAGTAAACGCCAAATTTCTTCGCCGTCATCAAATGCCCGAGCTCATGGATGATAATGATGACACTGAGCAAAACGATAAAGGCAAAAATTCCTAATAGTAATGAGCCTAAATTCATCTGCATGCTCCTCCCTGCTTTGAAAGCACAAAGTCTCTCGCCCAGCGGTCACTTTCCTTTAACTGATCGAGACTTGGATGTGCAATGAACTGTGCCTGTTCCACTGCTTCTATGATAAGGCGCTCGATCGCAAGAAAAGGAATCTTTCCTTTAAGGAACAAAGCGACCGCACACTCATCCGCACCGTTCATTACTGCACCCAGATTTCCTTGTTTCTTTCCTACTTCATATGCAAGTTTTAAAAGCGGATACCGTTCAAAACTCATCGCTTCGAAATGAAGTGAAGGATAATTCATGAAATGAAACGGTTCTGCATTATGCATGACCAGACGATCCGGATAACTCAACGCATACTGAATCGGCAAACGCATATCTGCTGTTCCCATCTGCGCGATGATCGCATGATCCTGATATTCAACCATAGAATGTACGACGCTTTCCCGGTGCAGGATCACATCAATCTGTTCATAAGGAAGATCAAACAGATAATGTGCTTCAATGACTTCAAATCCCTTGTTCATCATCGTAGCACTGTCAATAGTAATTCTTCCTCCCATATTCCAGTTTGGATGAGAAAGTGCCTCCTTGACCGTGACATCAACCAGTTCTTCTCTTGATTTATCACGGAAACTTCCGCCGCTGGCCGTAATGATCAGTCTGCGTACCTCATTGAGCTTATTTCCCTGCAGACACTGAAAGATCGCACTGTGTTCCGAATCAATCGGAAACAACTTCCGATGATGCTGAGCAAGTGCCTGTTTTACAAGTTCTCCGCCTGCTACCAGACTTTCTTTGTTGGCAAGGGCAACATCCTTATCATGTTCGATTGCGCATAATGTCGGATGCAGTCCGCGAAAACCGACAACTGCGTTTACAAACAGATCGTAGCCATCCATTGCCGCAAGTTCAAGCAGCCCTTCCTCGCCAAAGCAGAAAGAAAGATTCGGAAACTCTTTCGACAAGACTGCGGCATCACTTTCCTGTGCAACACAGACCTTCCTCAATGCCGGAATTGCATTGATCAGATTTCTGACTCCATCCATATTATAACCGGCGCTTATCGCCACGATTTCAAAGAGATCGCTGTGATGTTTCACTACATCGACACATTGCATACCGATCGAACCGGTAGCGCCTAATAATACGATTTGCTTCATAACGCCATCACCACCATTGCTAAAATACCAAATGCCATAAAATTAAACAGTAAAGAATCCAGCCGGTCCAGAACACCGCCATGACCCGGCAGCAGATTTCCGAAATCCTTGATATGATAACAGCGCTTCATGGAACTGAATGCGAGATCACCGTACTGTCCGCTCAACGGCATGATGAAACAGGAAAGCCAGAACAGACGCATATCAGCCTGCGGCATGATCCGCAGCAAAGCAAGACCGATCACAATGGAAAGAAGACAACCGCTGATCCAGCCGCAGACAGCTCCCTCCCATGTTTTTTTCGGCGAAACTCTTTCATTCATCTTATGTTTACCAAGAAAACGACCGCCGAAATAGGCACCTGTGTCACATCCGTAAGTCGCGATCAGGATCAGCCAGATATAAATAGGATACGCCAGGACTTGTTCCAGCGAATGAAGCGCAAAGAAAAACAACATAATATAGGACAAACAAAGAAAGGAATCGCTGGATGTAAAATTCTCGGAAAAGACCGGCAGAGAAATATATCCTAGTATTACTGCTGTCATGAACGCAAACAAAAACTGAGGATGAAACATGTTCAACAGAAATACGACCACCACGATCAGAATGGAAAAAGGCATGATCAATTTAGGCCAGCGGCGATGATGTTGAGACAATCCCATCATTTCGGTGCCGCCGACAATGACTACAAACAATTCCAAAAGACGAAACGGTATGCCGCCGTATGCAATAATCGGAAATAAGATCAAAACAAGTGCTACAGCTGTAATGATTCGTGTTTTCATTGACTTAGCCCTCCAAACCGCCGATCACGATGATTATACTCATCAATGCATTTCAAAAGTTCAGTCTCGTCAAAAGCCGGCCATGCGACAGGAGTGAAGATCAATTCGGCATAAGCAATCTGCCAAAGCAGAAAATTCGAAATCCGCTGCTCACCGCTCGTACGGATCATCAGATCGACATCCGGATAACCGTTGGTCATCAGATATTTCGCAAAAGTTTCTTCATCCAGAGATGTAAGCGTACCGTTCTTCAAAACATCTGCTGCATATGCCTGTGCAGCAAGCATCAGTTCTCTTCTTGAACCGTAATTGATTGCGATATTCAAAATCAGTCCTGTATTTTCGGCAGTAACAGCAACTGCTTCTGAAATCACTTTCTGTGTCTCTGTCGGAAAACGCTGCAGCTCGCCGATAAAGCAGACACGAATATTTCTTTCATTCAGTTCCCGAATATAGCGATTGAAAAAAAGTTTCGGCAGCTTGCACAAATAATCTACTTCATCCTTTGGGCGTTTCCAGTTTTCAGTTGAAAAAGCGTAAAGAGTCAGGACTTCAACACCAATACGGTTACATTCAATCGCAATGGTCCTAATCGTATCTGCACCCTTTTTATGACCGGCAGTGCGAGGCATTCCCTGTGCCTTGGCCCAGCGACCATTCCCATCCATGATAATGGCGATATGCCTTGGTATTTTCTGTTCCATATAATCCTCCTGTCCGCGTATCACTACGCTGCTGCATCATAAAGCAAAACCCACAGTTCTGTGGGTATTCGCTCATATTTTTAAACTGACATGATTTCATCTGATTTTTCTTTGACCATCGCATCAATTTGTTTCACAAAGCGATCTGTCATTTTTTGAATTTTTTCCTGAGCATCTTTACGCATATCCTCAGTCAGTTCCTTGTCTTTTTTAGCCATGTCATTGCCGTCACGGCGAATATTACGAACCGCGATCTTGCATTCTTCACCGTATTTATGTGCTTCCTTTGCAAGATCCTTACGGCGGTCTTCAGTCAGAGCTGGAACATTAATACGGATAACATCCCCGTCGTTCTGTGGTACCAGACCGAGATTTGCTGCAGAGATGGCATGATCCATATCTTTAAGGATCGAACGGTCATAAGGTTTTACAACCAGCTGACGTCCTTCAACAACCTGAATGGATGAGATCTGGTTGATTGGAGTCGGACTTCCGTAATACTCTACGCTGACACGCTCCAACATATTCGCATTTGCGCGGCCAGTACGGATCGTACGCAGATTTGATTCCAGATTTTCCATTGCTTTGTTCATTTTTGCTTCAACGCTGTCTAAGATCTGTTTCATTAATTATGCTCCTCCATCGTTCTTTTTGAGATAACAGTACCGGCCACTTCGCCTTTAACTGCTTTTATTATATTTCCCCGTTCATTCATATTGAATACAACAAGGTCAATATTATTATCCATGCACATGCTTGTTGCTGTGGAATCCATGACCTGCAGTTCCCGCTGCAGCAATTCCATATAAGACAACTGATCAAATTTCTTAGCATCCGGATTCTTTTTCGGATCACTGTCATATACGCCATCTACACCATTCTTTGCCATCAAGATCACATCTGCACCGATTTCGCTGGCACGCAGAGCCGCCGTCGTATCCGTTGAAAAGTAGGGACTGCCTGTACCGGCACCAAAAATGACGACACGTCCTTTTTCGAGATGACGAATGGCACGACGCTGAATAAACGGTTCGGCAATTTTCTGCATTTCAATTGCTGTCTGAACGCGTGTCTCTACATCTTTTTGTTCCAAAGCATTCTGAACAGCCAATGCATTGATGACCGTCCCGAGCATCCCCATATAATCTGCCTGCACACGATCGACACCCATTTGTTCGATCATCTTGCCACGTACGAAGTTTCCGCCGCCGACAACAATCGCAAGGTCGACACCAAGTTCATGCACCTGTTTTAATTCCTCGGCAAGCTTTGACAGCACGCTTGGATCAAATGCATATTCCGGGGATGACAATGCTTCTCCGCTCAGCTTTAATAGAACTCTTTTATACATATTCGCCTGATTCCTTCCCGTGTCCTGCTACACACTTTTTTCAAAGAGATTATACAATAATTTATTGCAGATTTCTACTTGTTTTTACAATTCACGCATGATGCTTTTACCTTAATTTTCACTGTCCGATATCATACACCAGTGTTTTCAATCTGCATAAGAAAGGTGCAGCTTAAAAAGCTGCACCACATGATCACACCGATCAATTAACCTTTGATCTGGCTCATTACTTCTTCTGCAAAGTTTTCTTCGCGTTTTTCGATTCCTTCACCAACAGCGTAACGAACAAATGACTTAACATCTGCACCGTTCTCTTTCAGGAACTGAGAAACTTTCTGATCCGGATTCAGGAAGAATTCCTGGTCCATCAAGCACTGATCCTTGAAGTGTTTTGAAATTTTGCCTTCAATGATCTTAGCAAGCATCTGCTCAGGTTTTCCTGCCATTTTAGGATCTTCCTTCATGATGTTCAGCTGTACGCCGCGTTCATGTTCAACAACTTCAGCCGGGATCTCATCACGGTTGATATATGTCGGAGACATGCTGGCAATCTGCATTGCCATGTTTTTAGCAACCGCTGCATCTTCTTTTCCGTTCAGAACAGTCAGAACAGAAATTTTTCCGCCCATGTGCATATAAGCACCGAAGAATTCGTCATCTGCTTTCTCTACAACGGCAAAACGACGCAGAGTGATTTTTTCACCGATAGTCGCAGTTGCATTTGTGATAACATCCTGCAGTGTTCCTTCTGCAGTATTGCATGCAAGAGCTGCATCCAGATCAGCAGGTTTGTTTGCAAACAAAGCAGCCTGAATCGTATCCAGCAGTGCCAGGAACTGATCGTTCTTCGCAACGAAGTCAGTTTCTGAGTTTACTTCGAAGATAACTCCAGTGTTTCCTTCTACAGCTGCACGAGTCAAACCTTCAGCAGCGATGCGTCCTGATTTTTTAGCAGCTTTTGCGATTCCTTTTTCACGCAGCCAGTCAACTGCTTTTTCGATATCGCCTTCGCATTCAGTCAGGGCTTTTTTGCAGTCCATCATTCCTGCGCCAGTTTTTTCACGCAGTTCTTTTACTAAGCTAGCAGTAATCATTTCAGATTCCTCCCTTTTACTTTTTATTCAGCAGCAGCCTGTGCAGGTGCTTCTGTTTTAGTCTCAGTTTCAGCCGGTTTTGCACCTTCGCGTTTCTGGAACGGTGCTCTTCCGTCACGACGTTTGTTTCTGTCATAAGGACGACGGTTACGACGTTCTTCATTTCTCTGACGACGGCGACGCTCATTTTCAGCGATCTGCTCTTCCACATTGATGATTACATCTTTCATTGTAACATCTGCTTCGTTTTCATCCTGGCTGTGAGCCACGCTCAGCAGTCCGCCTTTAGCCTCAACGATAGCATCTGCCATCAATGTAGTGATCAGTTTAACTGAACGCATTGCATCATCATTAGATGCAATTGGGTAATCAACTGTCTCAGGATCGCAGTTTGTGTCAACCATCGCAAATACAGGGATTCCCAGTTTCTTAGCTTCAGCTACTGCATTGTGTTCTTCTTTTGGATCGATAACGAAGATTGCGTTAGGCAGTTTCTTCATTTCTTTAATACCGCCGAGGAAGTTTTCCAGACGTGCTTTTTCTTTTTTGATCTGTGCAACTTCTTTCTTCGGATATAAATCCAGTTTTCCGCTGGCTTCCATTTCTTCGATTTCTACCAGACGTTTTACACGTTTCTGAATTGTACGGAAGTTAGTAAGCAATCCGCCCAGCCATCTCTGATTTACAAAGAATGAACCGCTGCGCAGAGCTTCTTCAACAACAACAGTCTGTGCCTGTTTTTTTGTACCTACGAACAGTACTTTACCGCCTTTTTCAGCAATATCCTTCATTGCTGCGTAAGCTGTGTCCAACTGCTCCAGTGTTTTTTCCAGGTTGATGATGTAGACGTTGTTGCGGCTGGCATAAATGTTTGGTTTCATCTTAGGGTTCCATCTGCGTGTCTGATGACCGAAATGAACACCAGCCTCCAATAATTTTCTCATTGAAACTACTGACATTTTAAAATTCCTCTCTTTCCGTTGTTCCTCCATCACTTCTGACATCCGCAACTTTATCTGTCGTTTCACTGGCTAAAGCACGGGCGGATGAATCCATGATGTGTGTCATTATGCGTGCATTCACACGCTTATTTATTATAACACAGCAAAAAACGAATGCAAGCGCTTCTGTCAAAATTACATCTTGTTTTTTAGCTGTTTTTTAGAACTGCTGTGTTTTTTTACTTTTCTTTTGCAAGTGGATGCGCACTTTCATATGCTTTGCGCAGCCGCTCCTGGGTCACATGCACGTAAATCTGGGTCGTCGAAAGCGAAGCATGACCTAACAATTCCTGAACCACCCGTATATCTGCGCCGTTATCCAGCAAATGCGTGGCAAAACTGTGGCGGAAGATATGAGGATGGATACGGATGCTCAGACCACACTCATCACAATGACGAGCCATGATATATTGTACACCTCTTGGGGTCAATGCTTTTCCCCGCTGATTTACGAACAATGTTCGATGCGCAAGGGGCCCGCTCCATTTTTCTCTTACATTTAATAGATATTCCTGCAGCCGCTGTGCTATCTTTTCGTAAAAAGGAACGATCCTTTCTTTATCTCCTTTACCGCGTACATGGAGAATGTGATCGTCGAAATCCAGATCCTCGATCTGCAGTGTTGTTACTTCACTGACACGAAGGCCGCAGGCATACATCAGCTCAAACATGGCCCTGTCCCGTTTTCCGACCAGCGTGCTATCATCAATGGAATCGAGAAATGTCCTGATTTCCTCAATGAACATAAATTCAGGAATTCTTTTCGGTGCCTTTGGCCCCTTTATATATTCCAAAGGATTATTCAGCACTCCGACATACTCATTGAGATAACGATAAAAAGAACGAATAGAGCTGATCTTGCGTGAAATCGTGGAAGCCCTGCGCTGATTTCCTTTGTCATCCTCACTGATCGATGCGATGTAATTCATCAATACGATCCGGTCTACCTCTTCCAGAGACTGCACGCCCTCACGCTTCAGAAATAAGAAAAACTGTTCAAGATCCCTGCGATACGCATCCAGCGTATGTTTCGACCCTGTATTGCGCTGTGCCGTATAATTCAAGAAACGTTCAAGATATTCTTCCATCACAGCATTTCCCTGATTAACGCAATTTCTTCAAGCGCCTGTCGGCAGATCGCTTCTTTTCGCTCATGTTTCTTTACTTTTTCCTTTAAAGTAACTATACCGAAATTAGCGTTCATCGGTTGAAAATACGAAGCAGAGGCATGCGTGATGTAATATGCCATTGATCCCATGATACAGGTATTCGGGAAAACCACCGGATCTTTTTTCTGCATCAGCCGCGCCATGTTGATACCGGCAATCAGACCGCTTGCGGCGCTCTCAACATAACCTTCCACACCGCACATCTGTCCCGCAAAAAACAGGTCATCTCTCTTTACACACTGATAAGTCTGCCTGAGCACCTTCGGTGCACACAGATAGGAATTCCTATGCATCACACCGTAACGGACAATATTACAGTTTTCCAGACCGGGGATCATGGAAAGCAAACGTTTCTGTTCTCCCCATTTCAGATGCGTCTGAAAGCCGACAACATTATACAAGGTATCCACGGCATTATCCTGGCGCAGCTGTACAACGGCATACGGACGAGAGCCGTCCGGACGCTGTAACCCGACCGGTTTCATCGGACCAAACAGCAATGTTTTGCGTCCTCTTCTGGCCATCTCTTCAAACGGCATGCATCCTTCAAAATAAATTTCTTTATCGATATCATGCAGCGGTGCAGTCTGCGCATGAATCAATTCTTCATAGAATTGATTAAATTCTTCTTCATTCATTGCACAGTTGATATAATCCGCCTCTCCCTTGTCATAGCGTGACTTCCGGTATGCTTTCGTAAAATCAATTGAATCTTTTTCAATAATCGGTGCAGCCGCATCATAGAAATGAAAATAATCTTCGTGCAGATAAGCCTTGATAGCAGCAGAAAGCGAATCACTGGTCAACGGACCGCTGGCAATGATAAGCGGTCCATCCGGAATTTCCCTGACTTCCTCGCAGACAAATTCAACCAGAGGATGTGACTTCAGCTTCTCTGTGATCCACTCGGAAAAACCTTCCCGGTCCACAGCCAATGCACTTCCGGCCGGGATACGATGAAGATCGGCACTCTGCATGATAAGAGAATCCAGCTGCCGCATTTCCTCCTTCAGGATACCGACCGCGTTATTCAACGAATCGCTGCGCAATGAATTTGAGCAGACAAGCTCTGCGAAGCGTTCGCTGTGATGCGCCGGTGATTTCTGTTTTGGACGCATTTCAATCAAACGTACCGGGATACCGCGGCTGACCAGCTGCCAGCATGCCTCACATCCGGCCAGCCCGGCACCGATAATGGTTACGCGTTCATTCATTCCTGATCACCCTGTGTTCCTTCCTTTTCTTTCTCCTGTTCGTTTTTCTTGCTTTTTTTAGGTTCTTTCTTAATATATTTACATTTTGGATAATTACTGCATCCGACAAATGTTGTCCCGTAACGGGACTTACGGCGTACCAGCTCATGCCCGCATTCCGGGCAAAGCTCGCCGGTCGGCTCCGGCTTTGCCTTTTCCTTCAGACTTTTGATTGTCTTGCATTCCGGATAATTGCTGCATGCAAGAAAGCTGCCGTAACGGCCTTTTTTCATGACCATCTTCGCTCCGCAGTTTGGACAAACCTCATTGCTTTCTTCCGGTTCCTCTTCACTTTTTGTGTAGCGGCATTTTGGAAAATTGATGCAGGAAACAAATTTACCATAACGGCCGTTGCGATACACCAGCTCACTGCCGCATTCCGGACAGAGCTCACCGGTACGCTCCAGTTCCTTTTTTTCCATATTATCGTAAGCCGTCTGCACCAGAGGTTCAAATTCATCCCAGAAAGTCTGCAGCTCTTCGATGTTATTGCGCTCCCCGTTGGCAATTTCATCCAGATGCGATTCCATTTCCGCAGTATACATGACATTGATGATCGTATTAAAAAACTCCTGCAGCTTTTGATCCGTCAGCTCACCCTGTTCACTAGGCACAAACACTTTGGTTCGGCTTCCTTCGCTTGATTTTTCAAGTGTGGCATATCCACGAGCCTGCAGTGTATCAATGATCATTGCATAAGTGCTCGGTCGGCCGATTCCTTTTTCTTCCAGCTCCTTGATCAAACGGGCTTCGCTGTAACGAAGCGGCGGTTCTGTAAAATGCTGCTTTCCGTCAAGCTTGACATCTTTTAATTCCTCCTGTTCCTCCAGCATCGGAAGAACATCGTCCTTGACTTGCTCATATTTTCCATAAGCTTTCAGATAGCCGTCAAAAGTAAGCGTAGATCCGTTTGCCGAAAACAGACAGCGGTTGCACGTGATCTTCGCACTGACAGCATCACTTTTGCTTGGTGCCATCAAAGAAGCCAGCGTGCGATAATAAATCAAATGGTAAAGCTTATACTGATCATTTGTCAGATATTTTTTTACATTCTCAGGCGTATTCATCACGTTTGTCGGACGGATCGCCTCATGTGCATCCTGCGCATTCTCATCGTTTTTCTGTCTTGCTCTTCCTTTATACTCTTTTCCGTAAACCGTTTCAATATAATGGAATGCATCATTGAGAAAGACTGGGGACAGACGGGTAGAGTCACTTCGCATATAACTGATCAAACCCTCGCTGTGCCCGCCTAAATCAATACCTTCATACAGCTTTTGCGCAATCTGCATTGTCTTTTTTGCACCAAAGCCAAGTTTTGTGCTTGCTTCCTGCTGCAGTGTCGAAGTAATAAAAGGCATTTTAGGATCCTTCTTTTTTACTTTGCGTTCGATTCCCGTAACGATAAAAGGTTGATTTTTACAGCTGGCAATTATTTCATCCGTCTGTTCCTTGTTTTTTAATTTTGCCTTTTTACCGTCGATCTTCAGCAGTCCCGCCGTAAAACCGGTTTTTTCTTTCTGACATAGTGCATCCAGAGTCCAGTATTCCTGCTTTTTGAAGTTTCTGATTTCGTTTTCACGCTCAACAATCAGACGCAGCGCCACGGACTGTACGCGTCCCGCTGATTTCGACTGAATTTTATTTTGCAGCAGCTTCGAGAGGCGAAACCCGATGATACGATCCAGCATACGTCTTGTTTCCTGCGATTTCACCAGATTCTGATCGATTTTCTGCGGATGCTTCATCGCCTCTAAGATAGCCTGTTTTGTGATTTCATGAAATACGATACGATTGTCTTCTTCCATATCAAGCCCCAGCACGGATGCCAGATGCCACGCAATGGCTTCTCCTTCCCGGTCAGGGTCGCTCGCAAGGTAAACATGATCACTGTTTTTTGCCAGCTTCTGCAGTTCTTTCACTACTTCTTTCTTATCAGAGCTGATTTTGTAGTTTGGCTGAAAATTGTGCTCGACATCAATTCCCAGACCGCCTTTGCCGCTTGTGGCCAAATCACGTATATGTCCTTTGCTGGATACAACATGGTAGTCATCTCCAAGATATTTCTCAATTGTTTTGGATTTAGAAGGTGATTCCACAATCACTAAATTTTTCATTCTGACTGCCTCCATTCTAAAAATACTCGTATTTTATTATTTCCGCATTTTTTGCTTTTGTCAAATGTTTTTACAGTTCTTCGACATCTTCTCTGTTTAAAAGCATCTGAGCGCCCTGCTGAATCAGCAATGCATTTCCTGTGTATATTTTTTCAGTAAAGGAACGGGTGGCACAGTAAACAGGGCGGGACAGTTCCAATGCCTGATTCACTGTATGCATTGTTCCGCTTCGAACAGTGGCTTCCACCACGATCAACGCTTCTCCAGCCGCGGCAATCAGCCTGTTGCGCCATGGAAAATGTGCAGCAAACGGTCTTGTGTCTCCCGGATACTCACTTACTATCAAATGCTGCTGTTCCATTTTTTCATATAGTAGCACGTTTTCTGCCGGATAAACGCGGTCGATCCCGCACCCGATGATTCCAACTGTCATTCTGTCCAAGGCACTGTGATGCACGTGTGCATCGATTCCTTTTGCCAATCCGGATATGATTACATATTTCTTCTTCAAGATATCGACAATTTCCTGTGCAGCCTTTTTTCCTTCTGTGCTGGCTTTTCGCGAACCGATAACCGAAACCGCTTTATGATTCAGCAAGTCCATATTTCCTTTATAAAACAAGATCCAGGGTGGATAACGAAGACGACGGAAACACTGCGGATATCCTTCATCCGCAATTGTCAGATAACACCCTCTGTAATCGATTTTCCGCCATTGCTCATTCAATGAAATAGCCTTGGCGATCCGATTCCAGTCACCATGATACAGCAAAGCATAATACAAGATTTGATCACGCAACGCACTCACTCCTGTCTGCCGTATTATTCTTTTCTATGTATACGTTGCCAGCTTCTGCTTTCATTAAGAATGATATAACTTTTGGCTGTTTTTATCATCAGCCACTATCATCTCAAATACGGAAAAAGGATAGCCTTCATCTGAAGAACTATCCTTTCAACCGAAAGTTTACCTTTTATCGATTTTACATATTCGACTTTAAACCAGCAGAAGAATCATTTGTTCTTCTCAACTGGAAAACAACGGATAAGACCATGACCGGAATCACTGTCATCAGCAAATACGGCTGAACAGCATGGTTGACGAACACTTTGGATCCAAGAATCCAAAGGATCGTTCCGACAAATGAAACCCAGCTAATCACCCCGATCGTCTTTCTGCATCCGTATTTTTTATAATCCAGATAGTAACATGTGAAAAATGCGGTAAAAAAGATCAGAACAGCCGTTAATGCATAGATTTGATTTAAATCGCTAAGACTATTTTTTGCTAATTCATAGAGCGTCACTGCAATCAATGCCGCCGCATACATGATATTGGATCTTTTATACATAGAGACCTCCTTTTGCATCATTACAAAGATGATTCAGATTTACCTGGATATACGTTTTTCTTTCCCTGTTTTTTTTCTGCTGGCTGCATCTTAATGCTTACTTTTTGACAGCCTCATCGCTTTCATCGCTTAAAATGGTCTTGGCTGTGGTAAGCAGAGAAGCTAACCCCTGTAATTCAGCCGGTACTACGATCTTAGTAGCTTTGCCATCTGCCATCTTGCCGTAGGTTTCAAGGCTTTTCAACGTCAGGAATGACTTGTTCGGATCTGCATCCTTGATCATCTGGATACCTCTTGCCTGTGCTTCATACAAACGTTCTGCCGCACGGGCCTGACCTTCCGCTTCAGCGATCATTGCTTCTTTTTTGGCATTGGCACGCAGAACCATCGCTTCCTTATCTCCCTCTGCAGTCAGAATGGCACTGCGTTTTTCACCTTCTGCACGCAGGATCGATTCACGGCGTTCACGCTCTGCTCGCATCTGTTTTTCCATGGCTTCCTGAATGTCACGCGGAGGAAGGATATTCTTCACTTCTACACGATTCACCTTGATGCCCCATGGATCGGTAGCCTCATCGAGGATCGCCCTCATTTTGGAATTAATGATGTCACGGCTGGTCAGTGTCTGATCCAGCTCCAGATCACCGATAATATTACGCAAAGTAGTTGCCGTCAGATTTTCAATCGCCGTTACCGGACCGACAACACCATAAGTGTAAAGTTTCGGATCCGTGATCTGAAAATAAACGACCGTATCGATCTGCATCGTTACATTATCTTTCGTAATGACCGGCTGCGGTGCAAAATCTTTTACGACTTCTTTTAATGTAACTCTGTTCGCTACGCGGTCAATGAACGGTATCAAAACATGAATGCCTGTGCCCCATGTAGAATGATAAGCACCAAGACGTTCAACGACATAAGCATTTGCCTGCGGTACGATTCGTACCAGATAAGCGACAAGCAAAACAATCACAACGAGCAGGATTACTGCGATCAAAACCGGAAATAAAGCATCAAAGAACATAATTACCCACCTTTCTATTCTTCTATGCCGCTAACCAAAAGCTTTGCGCCTTCAATTGCGATTACGCGGACCTTCTTACCTTTTTCTATTTCTTTATGATCATAGGAAGCGGCGCTCCAAGACGAACCTTCGACACGAACAACGCCCCAATGATCAAATGTGATCTTCTCTTCCACTGTCCCCACTGCCCCGATATAGCGGTCCGCATTAGTGGCAATGATATTGCCTCGCAAATAACGGGTCGCTGCAGGACGAACCAGCAAAAGAAGCGAAACGGATACGATCAGACATACAGTAAGCTGACACCAGAACGGAACCTCCAACATCGCCAGTACAACAGCTGCGAGGCTTCCGGCCGCAAACCAGATGCTGACCAAAGCCGATGGCGTAAGCAGTTCAATGACAATTGCCGCAACCAAAACTGCAAGCCATACCCAGATCATACCTCATCCCCCTTTTCTTTAAACTGCGCAATCAATAAATGATCCTTCTGATCATAAGATGCCTTCATTTTTTCATTTTCAAAAGGATATCCGAATTCTTCTGAAATCTGCGCCACTACTTTTTTGCTCGTCACGCGTGCATATCCTTTGCCAACTGTCAATTTGTATAATGATTCCTTTGGATAAATGTCCAATTCAATTTCCCGCCGGCTGACCGGGCGAATCGCGATCCTGCGATCCTGTGCATCGATTCCGATCATCACATAACGAATATCGCTGAAATAAACAGCAGCCGCTGCATTCAGCGTGATCGCGTTAGCAGTAATTGTCACTGTCAGTTCTCCGCTGGAAGAAGTTACCCAAGTAAACATATAGATCCCTCCTCACCCTCACTATACACGATATTCAATCAAATTACAACAAATTCATATAATTTCTTTTTTTTCATATTTTTTCATATTATATTTGTTTTGATCTAAAAAAAACACCGGTGAATCCGGTATTTTTTCATTTCTCATCATCTTCGAAAACAAGATCAAAATGCGGCATCAATGCATTACGCACAGGGCCATAGCTTTTTCTGTGAATTGCCAGAACGCCGTATTTTTCCAATGCCTGCAAATGGGCCTTCGTCGGATAGCCTTTATGTTTGGCAAAACCATATTCCGGGTAACATAGATCATATTCTTTCATGATGTTGTCACGTGTCACCTTGGCAAGGATGCTGGCAGCTGCAATGCTGAGACTTTTCTGATCTCCTTTGACCAAAGCTTCCTTTGGAAGCGTGCAGCGCGGCAACGGCATCGCGTCTGTCAAAACAGCATCTTTATGTGCAAACTGATCCACAATTTCCTGCATTGCATCCTGCGTGGCCGCATAAATGTTCTTTCGGTCAATGGTTTCCGGATCAACGACGATAATATGATATTCCAAGGCAAGCGAACAGATTTCTTTAAAAAGACGCTCCCGCTTTTTTTCGCTGACCTTTTTGGAATCATAAATTTCATCATGTGTAAAGAACGGCGGGAAACAAACGCCGGCAACGACAAGCGGTCCTGCAATCGGTCCGCGGCCCGCTTCATCAATGCCGATGACATGATGCCGATCCTGCTGCCAGTAAGTAAGCTCATAAGTATGTTCAATTTTCATCTGCAAGCTCCCATGTGATTGCTCCGATCTTGCAGTCACGAATTTCACGCAGGAAAGCGATGATCATGCGCTTTTCATCAATGTTCGATCCGTTTCGATATCCCCTCTTTGCAGCAATCGCAAGCAGCGTATCATAAGGGTTCTCACACAGTTCCACATCATAGCGCTCCTTCAAGACCTCCGGATAATGCGCCTGCAGCCATCCCATGGCCCAATACGCAATTTCTTCCAACGGAAGTATGTCATCTCGGATCGCTCCCGTTACCGCAAGCAGCAGTCCTACTTTCTCATCCTCGAATTTCGGCCATAAAACGCCCGGAGTATCCAGCAGTTCAAGCTCTTTTCCCACCTTGACCCACTGCAGCGCCTTTGTTACGCCGGGACGGTCTCCGGTTTGAGCGGCTTTCCGTTTTGCCAATGAATTAATCATGGTAGACTTTCCTACATTCGGAATGCCCGCAACCATAGCACGAATCGCACGCGGCCGGATGCCTCTGCGCTTCATGCGTTCGATCTTTGCCTTCATCAGCTCCTGTGATGCGGCAACGATCTTCTTTTCAAGTGAATCATGCAGAAGATCCAGGGCCAGGACCTTTACATTTTCATTCTGCAAAGCGGCAATCCACTCCCTTGTCGCTTCTGCTTCCGCCTTGTCTTTTTTCGAAAGAACGATCAGACGCGGTTTCTGACGCGTCAGTTCCTCGATCATCGGGTTTTTGCTGGCATTCGGTATACGTGCATCTCGTATTTCAATCACCATATCGACCATTTTGAGATGCTCTTCCATCTGCCGCCTTGCCTTTGTCATATGACCGGGAAACCACTGTATGTTTAATCTGCTTTTCGTTTCTTCACTCATCCGATATACCTCACTTCATTCAAAGGCCAGAACACAAAAACGCCGTTCGCGATGATATCGCTGCGCTTGAAAGTTCCAACCTGCGCACTGCGGCTGTCCAAAGACTGCGGGCGGTTATCACCGACCAGCAGATACTCATCCTTTCCCAGGATGATTTCACCGACATCCGCGGTAAACACTTCAATGTTCAGCTGCTGAAGCGCTTCATTCATATATGCTTCATCCAAAAAAAACTCATCGACCGGCTGTTCGTCAACATAAAGAGTATCCTCTCTATAACTGACGGTCTCTCCCGGAAGTCCGATGACACGTTTGATCCAAAGCTCATCATCATGCCTGGCGACCACAACATCAAAACGTTGTGGTTCACTGATCAGATTATGAAAGACATTGATCAGCACTTTGTCATCATCATGCAGGGTCGGTGTCATCGATGTACCTGAAATCTGCATGGGGCGAAAGAAAAAAGCTACAAAAAGAAACGCAAATAATGTATAACAGGCAATCGAACGAAGAAAGCTCAATGCCGAAATCAAAATATTACGATTCTTCATGCACATTCTCCTTTCTACTGATTATGGTAACCGATCTGGTCAAACGGGAAAAGGACAAAAACGCCCTTGCCCACGATCTGATCACGGGTGAATGCACCGACTACCCGTGAATCGGCTGATACGACGCGATTGTCACCCATTACAAAATATTCATCATCCGCAAGTGTAACAGCGGCAAAATCACCGGTAAAGTAGCCTTGCTGATTTTCGATATCAGCCACATATGCAGTCTCAAGATAAGGTTCATCCAATACCTCGCCGTCAATGTAAACATTGCCGTTGTGACATTCGATCGTTTCATTCGGCATCCCGATGACACGTTTGACCCAGTATTCATTTCCTTCCTGTACGATCACGATATCACCGCGGTTGACTCCCTCCAGTGAAAGACCGATCAGATTTGTAAAACCGAACTCCCCGTCTTCCAGGGTCGGATACATGCTGCTCCCTTCCACAAACACTGGCTGTGCAATGAATGTCTTGATGCCAAAGGCAATAATCAGACACAGAATCAGAATTTTGACAAAGCTGAACAGCTCATATTTCATTCCTTGTTTCTCTCGATTCATTTTTTCCATACGATCACTCTCATTCTACAGTATTTTAATCATTATAACGCAAAATCGACAGATTGGATACAGACAATCGAGTAGAGTAAATTTAATTACCCTCTCACACCACCCAGCATACCGTTCGGT
>OLRK01001253.1_pt1 | contig 22215 bp, 18 predicted proteins | sample 1672911 | NCBI WGS metagenome assembly OLRK01 (sample SAMEA3136736, study PRJEB25190) | human gut metagenome | biome: human gut; feature: human-associated habitat; material: faeces | place: Austria | collected 2013 | reverse complement strand
GAAGATCCGTGTACATTCTATGGCAGCAGGAAAAGTTGTCAAAGAAGAAGGAAAACCAAACGATCTGTTAGAGAGAATCGCAGCAGATCCAGCATTTGGAATGAACATGGAACAGTTACAGGCAATCATGAAACCAGAGAACTTCGTTGGACGCGCACCACAGCAGACAGAAGAGTTTGTAGCTGAAGTGATCAATCCAATTCTTGAAGAGAATAAAGAAGTACTTGGATTAACAGCAAAGATTAATGTATAGAATCTGAATGAATAGAATAAAATGGACAGGAGAATGAAAGTTTTCCTGTTCTTTTTTTCTTTGCGTTCAGGAAAATGTTTGAAAATGAGAAAAAACATGAATTAAATTAACCTAAAAAGCCGGAAAGTGACGGAAGTAGATATAGGAAAAGTTTATAAGGAATGATATAATGAATAAAAGGACACTTTAAAGGGACAAAATAAATTTGGGGAAAGAGGAAACACAAAATATGGGAGACATCAGACAGACAATAAAGAGAAAAAAATGGAATATGATTTTAGGGGCTTTGGATATATTGATGATGATAGCAGCAGCTTATCTGGCATTACTGACCAGATTTGAATTCTATCCATCCAAAGTAGCATTGGTATTTTTGAAATCTGTATTTCAATATATGCCATTAAATCTTTTCTGCAGTATCTTGATTTTCATGGCATACAAATTATATTCTACTCAATGGAAATACGCAGGAATATCAGATTTTGTAAATGTGATCAAATCAGTATTTATATCATCCGTATTTCAGCTGATTGGTATTTCAATGTTACGCTGGGAGATACCAAGAAGCTACTTTTTCCTGTATCTTGTATATCTGATGCTTGGCACATTCTTTATTCGATTGTTAGTGCGTCTGATCCAGGGAAAAGAACCGCTCAGGATCAAAGATACTAATAAGAAAAAAGTATCCGTGATGTTAATTGGAGCTGGAGAAGCAGGAAACATCATTTTAAATGAGATCAAGAAAAGTGCATATGTCAACAAGTCTATCAAATGTATCATAGATGATAATCCGGCAAAGAAACATACATATTTATCAGGTGTTCCCGTGGTTGGAAACCGTCATACGATTATTCGAAATGCGATCAAATACGATATAGAAGAGATTATTCTGGCAATTCCTACATTATCCGCAAAAGACCGCAAGGAGATTCTGGAGATATGCAAACAGACAGGATGTCATTTAAGTATTCTTCCAGGACTTTATCAGTTGATTAACAGTGAAGTAACGGTATCATCTTTAAGAGAAGTTGAGATTGAGGATTTACTTGGAAGAGAACCAGTGAAAGCGAACCTTCCATCCATTATGAATTATGTCAAAGACCAGATTGTGTTTGTAACCGGAGGGGGCGGATCGATCGGAAGTGAGATCTGCAGGCAGGTAGCAAGATACAAGCCGAAGAAACTAGTGATCATTGACAACTACGAGAATAATGCATATGAGATTCAGATGGAATTAAAGAGAAAACATCCGGAATTAGACTTGAAAGTGTTGATCTTATCTGTCCAGAATCATTTGAGAATGCATAATATTTTTCAGGATTACAAACCAGATATTGTATTTCATGCGGCAGCACATAAGCATGTGCCATTGATGGAAGACAGCCCGCATGATGCGATTAAGAATAATGTCTTTGGAACATTTAATGTCGCCCAAGAAGCAGGATTAAGCGGTGTAAAAAGAATGGTATTGATTTCCACAGACAAAGCAGTCAGACCAACCAATATCATGGGAGCATCCAAGCGAGTGTGCGAGATGGTGATCCAGTACATGAACACACAGTATGACACAGAGTATGTGGCGGTGCGCTTTGGAAATGTATTGGGAAGCAATGGAAGCGTTGTACCATTATTTAAGAAACAGATCGCTAATGGAGGTCCGGTAACCGTGACACATCCAGAGATCATCAGATATTTTATGACGATTCCGGAGGCAGTAAGTCTGGTACTGGAAGCAGGAGCTTACGCTAAAGGAGGAGAGATCTTTATTCTTGATATGGGAGAACCAGTTAGGATTTTAGATCTTGCAGAGAATATGATCCGTTTATCAGGACTGATTCCAGGGGAAGATATTGAAATTCAGTTTACTGGCTTAAGACCAGGAGAGAAACTATATGAAGAACTTCTGATCGACGAAGAGAATAAAAAAGAGACAGAGAACAAACGAATCTTTATTGGAAATCCAAAGATGATGCCGCCAGAGCAGTTTGGCAAACTGATCGCTGAATTAGATCATGCAGCATTTTCAGAAGATCCAAGGATTCGGGAAGTTGTAAAAAAACTAGTTCCAGAATATACATATCAGCAGACAAAATGACAGGGGGATGAGACAGCATGAAAGAACGTATTTATATGGCATCACCAACGATGCATGGGGAAGAACAAAAATTTGTGCAGGAAGCGTTTGACACCAATTGGATCGCACCACTTGGCCCAAATGTAAATGGTTTCGAACGTGAGATGGAACAATATACAGGAATTGCCCATTGCAGTGCATTAAGTGCAGGAACAGCAGCACTGCATCTGGCAATGAAATTACTAAAAGTCGGGGAAGGAGATACTGTGATATGTCCTTCGCTGACTTTTGCTGCAACTGTCAATCCGGTGGCATACGAAAAGGGAAAGATCGTATTTGTCGATTCAGAACCAGAGACATGGAACATGTCACCACAGGCACTAAGAAGAGCGTTAGAAGACCATCCAGAGACAAAGGCAGTTATTGTAGCACATCTTTATGGAACACCTGCGAAAGTAGATGAAATTCTGGCAGTCTGTAAGGAGTATAACGTTCCATTAGTAGAAGATGCTGCAGAAAGCTTAGGAGCAACATATAAAGGCATCCAGACGGGAAAATTTGGGGTTATTGCAGCATTTTCATTTAACGGAAATAAGATCATCACGACATCCGGCGGAGGAATGATCGCATCAGAGAATGAAGAATACATTAAACATGCAACATTTCTGGCAACACAGGCGAAAGAGCCAGTCAGACATTATGAACATAAAGAGATAGGATATAACTACAGAATGTCCAATATTACAGCAGGAGTTGGAAGAGGGCAGCTTATTCATTTAGATGAACATATTGCAAAGAAGAAAGCAATTTATGAGACATATAAAGAAGCATTGAAAGACTATAAACATGTTCATATGAATCCATATGAAACATGCAGTGAGCCAAACTTCTGGTTATCCTGTATGACGCTTGATGAATCATGCGGTGTAAAACCATTAGATATCATTGAAGCATTGGAGGCAGAGAACATCGAAAGCCGTCCAATCTGGAAACCATTACACAAACAGCCAGTGTTTGAAGGCTGTGAATTTTATTCCCATTATGAGAATGATGAGAAATCAGTATCAGAAGATATTTTTGACCGCGGATTATGTCTTCCAAGCGATATAAAGAACACAAAGGAAGATATGGAAAGGATCATAAAGATCATAAAGTCCGTATTAGACCGATAAAATGAAAATGGGAGTAAATAAAAGATGTATCAAAAGTATATCAAACGATTTTTTGACATTATATTGTCACTGTGCTGTATTATTTTATCCAGTCCGATCCTGCTTGTTACAGCACTGCTTGTAAGGATCAAATTAGGAAGTCCTGTGATCTTTAAACAGGAAAGACCGGGGTATCACAACGAAGTATTTACACTGTACAAATTCAGAAGTATGACAGATGCCAAAGACGAGAATGGAAATCTCCTTCCAGATAAGGAACGACTGCCAAGGTTTGGACAGCTGCTGCGTTCGACAAGTCTTGATGAACTGCCGGAATTTTTTAATATTTTATTTGGACATATGAGTTTTGTAGGTCCAAGACCACTATTAAAGCAGTATGTGGATTTCTACAGTGCCAGACAAAAACGGCGTGCCGACGTAAGACCAGGACTTACAGGTCTTGCACAGGTTAACGGACGAAATGCGATCAGCTGGGAAGAGAAATTTGAATTTGACCTTGAATATGTGGACAGTATTTCATTGATCACAGATATTAAGATCATGTTTCAGACTGTAACAAAGGTACTAAAACGAGCAGGGATCAGCGCACAGGAATCTGTTACGATGTATGCATTTCAGGGAACGAAGAAGGGGCAGTTCTCAAAATATAAAAGAGATGGACACATTAAGATTTTATTTTCCAGCGTCGGGGATCAGGTTGAATTCATCGATACATTCCGCTATGCGGCAGGAAAATTAGGAGTGAAAGTAACATTTGTCGGATGTGACCACTCTTTGGAAGCACCAGCATTGTATCGCTGTCATAAGCATTATCAGGTACCAGAACCAGGGGAAGAAGGATATATCACAGCACTGTTACATATATGCAAACAGGAAAATATCGGTCTGATCATTCCAAGAACGGAAAAAGATGTATTTATTATGTCACAGAGAATCAGTGAGTTTGAAGCGATCGGAACTGAAGTACTGATCGCCAATGAAGAACTTGCAGTTCTTTGCAGCAATAAGCGCTGGACAGGTAATTTCTTTGAAGAGTGCGGACTAAATTGTCCAAAGATCGTGGACAAAGCACAAGATTATACGCAGGGATATCCTGCGATGTTTGCAGCATTGGATGCTATGGATAATCTGCAGCAAAGTATTATGGTTCACGATGAAAAAGAGTTGAATTTCAATGCATCAAAATACGATAATTACACGATCCGCCCATTTTTAAATGGAAAAATGTACGAGATTGATGTATTTTGCAATCCAGATGGAAGCCCGGTCTTTATCACACCAAGAGCCAAGGAAGATATTGAAGGCAAGGAAAGTGCAAGATACAGAGTGGTAAGAGACCATAAGATCGTAGAAGAAGTGGAAAAGATTCTTTTGAAGCTGAAACCGTGTGGATGGATGACCGTTTTTATGCTGCGTGAGGAAAATACAGACAAGGACTATTTTATCCGAATGGAACCTTGGTATCATCAGGCAAGTACAGTATCGATCAAAGCAGGGGCAGATGCACCATTTGCAGCACTTTCCATGATGCTTGGAGAGCCGCTTGCATACAAAGAAGATGCAGCTGACGATAACGTGATCTTCACGAGATTTGAAAAAAGCGTATGTTTAAATACCAAAGAAGAACCTATCGTAGAGATACATGACTTCAAAGAACTGTACCATCTGGATGATGCGATCGGTTCTGTAATCTTTGATCTTGATGATACTTTGCATTCAGAGAAAGATTATGTCCGAAGCAGTTTCCGTGTCGTAGAACGAATCCTTCCAGAGGTAAAAAACATTTTCAATAAGTTATGTGCAGCACTGGAAAAAGGACAGCCGCCATTGGAAACTGTATTAAAGGAAGCAGGAATCTATTCAGATGAATTGCTTTTAAAATGCAGAGAAGCAATCAGAGATCACAAACCAGAGATTACATTATATGAAGGGGTTAAAGAGTTATTTTTTGAATTGCACACACAAAAACGAAGCATCGGACTTTTGATCGATGGAACACCAAAAGTCCAGAGAGCTAAGATAGAAGCCCTCGGATTGGACAAAATGGCCGATGAGATTTTGATCACCGATGAGCTGGCTGGACACGGAAATGTTATGGAATTTCGAAAACCAAATGATCTACCATTTTTGATTATGAAAAAACGACTGGATGTTCCATGCAGGAATATGGCATTTGTGGGTGATGATATTGAGAAAGACTTTATTGCTCCAAGAGCATTAGGAATGGAGTGTTATTGGAAGAAAAACGAGGATGGGTTGTATGAGTAAGGAAAAGAAGATCAGACCGATCGTGATCGTAGGAGCCGGAGGTATGGGAAGAGATACCCAGTGGCTGATCGAACGGATCAATGAATCAGACAGACAGGAAAAGTATGAGATTCTTGGATATATAGATGACGGGATCGAAGCGGGAACCATGATAGATGATTATCCGGTTCTTGGAGGAATTGATGATCTTGTAAGGCAGCAAAAACCTGTGTCAGCAGCGTTTGCACTAGGAAATGCCAAAGTCCGCAAAAAACTGGTAGAAAAATGCCTGCAAAATCCCAATCTTACATACCCGAATCTGATCGATCCATCGGTAGTTATGTCCAAAAGGATCATACTTGGACAGGGAAATATTATTTGTACATCCGTGATCATGACAACAAATATCTGGATGGGAGATTTTAACCTGATCTGTAACAGAAGTATTGTTGGACACGATGACAGAATCGGAAATTATAACACACTTTATCCAGGAGTTCTGCTTTCTGGAAATGTAAGGATTAACACATTAACAGAGATAGGAACAGGAAGCCAGATCATACAAGGCTTGCGCATCACCGACGAGGTGACCGCAGGTGCAGGAAGCACGATCATCAAAGATATAGATACACCGGGAACTTATGTAGGAAGTCCCGTAAGAAGAGTAAATTATGAAGAATAGAAAGATATTAATTTTAGCAAATTTAGATGTAGGATTATACAAATTCAGAAAGGCACTGATCAAAGAATTATTAGATCAGGAAAATGAAGTTTATATTTCCCTGCCGAAAGGAATGCTGGTAGAGAAGCTTGAAGAAATGGGCTGTCATTTTATTGAAACACCCGTTGACCGCAGAGGGATCAACCCAGTGACAGACTTTAAATTAATTCTGCAATATTTAAAAATCATGAAAACAATCCGCCCAGATCAGGTGATCACCTACACGATCAAACCGAATATCTATGGTGGACTTGCAGCAAGATTAAAGAGAATACCATATGCAGTCAATATTACAGGATTAGGAACAGCATTTCAGAGTGAAAATATGATCAAAAAACTGGTCGTATTTCTATACAAACTGTCATGCAAAAAGGCTAAGACAGTATTCTTTGAAAATGCCGAAAATAAACAGGTATTTCTAAGCAATAATATCATCAAAGATTCACAGACATGCCTTCTGCCAGGCGCAGGAATTGATCTGAATGAATATGAAATGACACCATATCCAGAAGAATCAAGAAACATCAGATTCTTATTCATCGGACGAGTGATGAAAGAAAAAGGAGTCGAAGAACTGTTTAAAGCAGCAAAGAACATCAAGAAGATATATCCGGAAGCGTCTTTTGATATTGTCGGACCAATGGAAGACGATTACAAAGACAGAATTCATTCTTTAGTCAGAAACGGGATCATCTATTATTACGGATATCAGGAAGATGTAAAACCATTCATCAAGAAATGCGACTGTTTTGTACTGCCGTCATACCATGAAGGAATGGCAAATACTCTGTTAGAATCCGCAGCCCTGGGAAGACCATTGATCACGAGCAGGATACATGGATGTATGGAGGCAGTCAATGAGGGTGAGAACGGATATCTGGTAGATGTAAAAGATGCCAGAGGTCTGGAAGAGAAGATGAAGGAGTTTATTGATCTTTCCTATGATGAGAAGAAGATGATGGGTGAGAAGTCACGAGAAGTGATGGTTGAGAAGTTTGATAAGGTGGAAGTTGTTGGGATGACAGTTAGGGAGTTGAATAAATAAGATTTATGATAAAGATATCAATAATAGTACCATGTTATAATACAAAATTATATATAGATCAATGTTTACAAAGTTTAATAGATCAAACATTAAAGGATATTGAAATTATTTGTGTTGATGGATGTTCAAACGATGGATCATTTGAAATAATAAAGAATTTTGAAAAAAAGGATTCCAGAATAACAGTTTATTCTAAGGAAAATGAAGGAGTTTCGATTAGCAGAAATTATGGAATGAGTAAAGCGCAAGGCAAATATTTAATGTTTGTGGATGCGGACGACTGGCTTGATAAAAATGCTTGTGAAACAGCATATAATAAAGCAGAGGAACAACAAGCAGATCTTGTTATGTGGAGTTATATTCGTGAGTTTAAAGAAAATTCCTTGCCAAAAGATATTTTCAAAGAAGAGGAAAAAATCTTTGAGGGTGATAAGATTAAACAATTACACCGTAGATTTTTTGGATTGATTGATAACGAACTCGGACAAGTAGAAAATGCGGACTCATTATGTCCTGTGTGGGGAAAATTATATCGAAGAGATGTTATTGAAGAAAATAAAATAATATTTACGGATATTCGAAAAATAGGCACATACGAAGATGGAATGTTTAATTTAGAAGTATTTGAACATTTACATAAAGCGGTATATATGCAGGAATATTTTTATCATTATAGAAAATATAATGATAATTCAATTACATCACAATACAAAGAAAAATTATTTGAACAATGGAATCATATGTATGATCTTATGTTTAAATATATAAAAGAAAAACATTTAGATAGTAGTTATATTCAAGCAGTGAATAATCGAATTTGTCTTGGAATATTAGGACAAGGACTAAATCTGATGGAAAGTGACAAACATCACAAAAATAAGGAGATAAAGAAAATATTATCAACAAAAAGATATCGAGAAGCATATCGACAATTTAATCTAAAATATTTTCCGATTCATTGGAAAATATTTTATTGGTTTGCAAAACATAATATAGCATGTGGAGTGTATGCAATGTTGATCTGTATTCAGAAGATGATAGGGAGATAAAAATTATGGAACCAATAAGGGTGTTAAATTTATTTACGATCATGAACCGTGGTGGAGCAGAAACCATGGTTATGAATTATTATCGAAAAATCAATAGAGAAAAAGTTCAATTTGATTTTTTAGTACATCGAGAAGAAGAAGGAGCATATGAAAAAGAAATAAGAGAATTAGGTGGAAGAATTTATCGTATGCCACCAATGTATCCACAAAATTTTTCAATGTATAAAAAAGAAATTCGTAAATTCTTTGAAGAACATAAAGAATACAAAATCATTCATTCGCATATGTCGGAATTAGGATATTTTGCACTGAGAGAAGCAGCAAGGCAGGGAATACCAGTAAGAATTTGTCATGCACATAATGCACCGCATGGATTTGAGTGGAAAATGATAGTAAGAAATTATTTTAAGAAGAAAATGATGCCATATCTTACTCATATGTTTATGTGTGGAAAAGAGTCAGGAGACTGGCTGTTTGGCAAGCAAAATGAAGAAAAATTTATTCAGTTAAATAATGCGATAGATGCCGAGAAATTTAGATATGATTCTGAGAAAGAAAAAGAAATTAGGAAAGAGCTTAATTTAGAGAATAAATTTGTAGTTGGGCATGTAGGACGATTTTTTAAGCAGAAGAATCACACATTCTTAATAGATATTTTCAAAGAAATACATAAAAATAAAGACAATGCTGTTTTATTATTAGTAGGAAATGGTGAATTAAAGGAGGAAATAGAAAAGCAGGTAAAAACACAGGGATTAGAAGATTATGTAAAATTTCTAGGAGTTAGATCAGATGTAGATAAGATCATGGAATGTTTTGATGTATTTTTATTTCCGTCTTTATTCGAAGGGTTACCAGTAACAATGGTGGAGGCACAGGCAGCAGGAAACTTATGTATTATTTCAGATGCTATTCCAAGAGAATGCTGCATAACAAAGAATGTCAGAATATATTCGTTAGAAAGAGATGCAAAATCATGGTCAGATTTTGTAATTTCAGAAAGTCAAAATTATAAAAAGAAAGATATATATGAAGAAATAGTGAAAGCAGGATTCGATATTAAACAAAATGCAAAATGGTTGGAGGAATTTTATATCAATGCAGCAGAAAGTTAAATTAACAGTATTTACACCAGCATATAATAGAGCGCATACATTAGGACGATGCTATGAAAGTATGTTAAAACAAAAATGTAAAAATTTTAAATGGTTAATTATAGATGATGGATCTACAGATAATACAAAAGAATTAGTAGAGTCATGGTTAAATAAAGATAATGGTTTTGAAATTATATATAAATATAAAAAGAATGGGGGAATGCATACAGCCCATAATATGGCATACGAATTGATTGATACAGAATTAAATGTATGCATTGATTCAGATGATCGTCTTTCAGAAAATGCAATTGAAAAAATAATTAATTTTTGGGATGAAAATGGAAGTGAAAAATATGCAGGTTTTATTGGCCTAGATGATGATTTGAATGGCAACATTATAGGCGAAAGATTTCCAGAAAATCTAAAAGAAACTACTTTATCAGATTATTATAGAAATGGAGGAAAAGGAGATAAAAAGCTTGTATATCGTACAAGTGTTATGAAACAATATCCTCCATATCCAGTATTTGAAGGAGAAAAATATGTTTCTATAGCATATAAATATTTGCTATGCGATCAAGACTATAAGCTGTTAGTTTTGAATGATGTACTTTGTGATGTAGAATACCAGCTGGATGGATCAAGTTATAATATGTTACGTCAGTATTATAATAATCCAAAAGGCTTTGCGTTTATTCGAAAAGTAGATATGAAATATAATAAGACATGGAAAGAAAATTTAAAAACATGTATACATTATGTTTCAAGTAGTCTGATATCACATAACAAACATTTTATTCAGGAATCTCCTAAGAAAGGAATGACAATATTAGCGATTCCAGCAGGAATTTTATTGACAGCGTATATTAAACATAATGTAAAAAACAAAAGTAGGTGGTAAATATGAGAGTATGGTGGATAACTTTGGCATCGTCTTATCTATTGTGTTTGATTGCACGATCTACCGGGGAAATAGTATATCAACAGGGAAGATATACAGAAAAATGTAATAAAGTATTTTCCTTTATGGCAATGGCGGTTTTGGTCTTGGTGGCAGGATTAAGAAATGGAATCGGAGATACAGTAATATACATGGATGGATTTAAAACAGCACCATCTACTATCACTGCATCTATAAAAATGCTTGTAAATAAATCAATGAAAGATAGAGGTTTTTATTTTATAGAAGGAATAATAAAAACAATAAAAGATGATGAGCATTTTTTTATTTTTGTTATGTCTGCAATTACAATAAGTTTGATATTTATGACATATTATAAATATTCAGAGTATTTAGAACTATCTATCTATTTATTTATTACAACAGGATGCTATCTAGTAACTATGAATGGAATCAGACAATATTTAGCATCGGCAATTCTATTTTTCTTTTTTCCAATGATTGAAAAAAGAAATTGGAAAGTATACATACCTATAGTATTAATATGCTCGATGATTCATAAATCAGCATTAATATTTTTGCCATTATATTTTTTGGTGAATCATAAGGCTTGGGGAAAAGTGACAAAATGGATATTGGCAGTAGGGATCATTTTGTATATTACATATCCAGTAACAGGACCGATATTAGCGAGTGCATTAGGAGAAAGTCAATATGGAGAATATAAATCAGCACTGATGTCTACAGGAAGTGGTGCTAATATGATAAGGGTATTAGTTATGTCAGTTCCAGTAGTTTTGTCTTATATAGGCAGAGATTTTTTGAAAGGAAAAGAAAAATATTATAATATTATTGTTAATTTTTCGGTGGTAAATTTAATATTTATCCTACTAGCAACGAAGTTTTGGATATATGCAAGATTTAACATGTATTTTTCTGTTTATATGATAATGCTGATAATTTGGTGTATACGATATTTATTTGATGAGACAAATAGAAAAATTATATATATATTATGTATGTTTTTTTATTTTATATATTATTGGTATGAAATGGTAATGTCTTTAGGACAAACGTATATAGGTTTATTTTTTTGATGATTTTGGAGGAATAAAATGGTTGACAATAAAAAAATATCAGTGTGTATTACATACTATAATATAGACAATTATGTAGAACGCTGTTTGGGATCAATTATATCAAATACATACAAAAATTTAGAAATAATCTGTGTAGATGATGGAAGTACAGATAATACATTAAATGTATTGAATGATTTAGCAAAAACTGATTCAAGAATTAAGGTCATAAGTAAACAAAACGGGGGAGTACAATCTGCAAGAAATAGAGCATTGCAAGAGGTAACAGGAGATTATATTGCATTCATAGATGGTGATGATTGGGTTCATTATCAATATTTTGAAACTTTGATGCAGGCACAAGAAGAAACTAGTGCGGATGTTGTTATTTGTGATTATACGACGGCTGCAAAACCAGTGGAAGATAAAAAAATAAATCAGGAAGAAGTAAAAAAATATAAAATACAAATAGATGAATTAATAAATGACGAGACAATGAAAACAAGAATCTGGGGCAGAGTTTACGATAGAAAACTTGTTGATAACATAAGAATACCAGATGATTTACTTATGGGCGAAGATAAGGCATATAATTTATTAGCACTTTGTTCTAATGAGAATATACGAATAACGTTAGTAAAAGAAAAATTATATTATTATTATCAAAGAAATGATTCAATCGTACATACTACAAGACATAGTAATCTTATTCATGCCACAAAATATTTAATTGATAATTTGGAAAAAATTTCATGCGAACAAGGAAAAAAGGTAATTATTATGCAGGCAATGCATGATATGTTAGCTTATAGATACTTAGAAATGTATAGTGAGCATAAAGATGAGGTTAAGGAAACGTGTCGTAAAATTTATAAAGAAGTAAATAAGGAATGGGCAAAAACGGATATTTCTTTTGGTAAAAGAATGAAGTATCAATTGTTATATAAAATACCATTTATATATAGAATGCTTAGAATAGTAATGGATCCAACAATGTTGAAATGGGAAAAGGAAGAACGGAAAAGAAGAAGGGAAAGAAAATAAAGTGAAAAAAATATTTATAGCAATGCATTGTATGGAATTAGGGGGAGCAGAAAGAAGTCTACTAGGGTTATTATATTCCATAGATTATAAAAGATATCAAGTAGACTTGTTACTGTATAGGCATACAGGAGAACTGCTAAAATATATTCCGAAAGAAGTAAATATATTAGAACAAGATAAAAAAATGTCTATGCTTGGAATACCTATGGTGGATGTAATAAAAAAAGGACAAATATCAATAGCATTAGGAAGAATTTTGGGAATACAAAAAGCAAAAAAGTTTATTGAGAAAAATTCTAATGATAAAGAAGATATGGTTATGCTTGAATATAGTCATAAATACACAGTAAAATATGCAAAAAAAAGAGAAAAAAAATATGATTTTGCAATTAGTTTTTTAACACCACACTATTATGTAGCGGAAAAAATTGATGCAAAAGTCAAATTAGCATGGATACATACAGATTATTCAAATTATCTGTTAGATGTAAAATCCGAATTAAAAATGTGGAGTAAATATGACTATATTGCGTCCATTTCTCCCAAATGTACGGAAGGTTTTTTAAAAGCATTTCCAGATTTAAAAGATAAGATTGTTGAAATATCAAACATTAATGCAGAAAAATTAATCAGGCAGCAGGCAATAGAACAAGATGCTGAAGATATGACAACACAGGAAGACGAAATATGCTTATGTTCCGTTGGAAGATTTGCACATGCTAAGAATTTTGATCACATCCCATCAATTGCAAAAAAAATAAAAGAAAAAGGAATCAAATTTAAGTGGTTTATTATTGGATATGGTGGAGAAGAACAGTTGATCCGTGAAAAAATCAAAGATGAAAATATAGAAGATACAGTTATAATCTTAGGAAAGAAAGCAAATCCATATCCATATATAAAAAAATGTGATATTTATGTCCAGCCATCACGATATGAGGGGAAAGCAGTCACAGTAATAGAAGCACAGATGCTTGAAAAACCAGTTATAATCACTGCGTTTCCATCATCATCCAGTCAGTTAGAAGATGGAACCGATGGAGTAATTGTTCCTATGGATGATCAAGGATGTGCAGAAGGCATTGTTAAAGTAATAAATAATCAGGAACTTCGTGAAAAACTAGTAAAGAATTGTGGAATGAGGGACTACAGCAGTTCAAAAGAAGTGGATAAGTTGTATAAATTAATGGGGGATTGATATTATGGCAATACCAAAGATAGTTCATTACTGTTGGTTTGGAGGAAAAGAAAAACCAGACAGCGTAAAAAAATGTATTGAAAGTTGGAAAAGATATCTTCCTGATTATCGATTAATGGAATGGAATGAAGATAATTTTGATATTGAAAAACTGCAATATACAAGAGAGGCATATACAGCAGGAAAGTATGCATTTGTCAGTGACGTTGCAAGAATTGAAGCATTGTATCAATATGGTGGGTTTTATATGGATACTGATGTGGAAGTATTAAAGTCATTCACACCATTATTAGATTCAAGATGTGTTCTTGGGATGGAAGAAAAAGAGTATGTAGCAACAAGTTTTATGGCATTTGAAAAAGGACATCCTTTGGTAAAACAGTTTTTGGATCTTTATAAAAATTTGACGTTCCTTGATGAAAAAGGACAGATCATTACAGGTACTAATGTGGCGAAATTAACAAACATGTTAATAGAGAAAGGACTAGTACAGGAAAATCATTATCAGGAATTAGAAGATGGAATTAAAATCTATCCGAAAGAATTTTTCTCACCGTATGATTATATCAATTGCTATTATAATATTACGGAAAACAGCTATTGTGTCCATCATTTTGCAGTAACCTGGATGTCAAAAAAAGAACAGGTGAAAAAGGGAATTAAGAAAAAGATAGTAAAAGTCTTAGGACCAGAGAGAATGAATAAGTTTAGGGAGAAATTAAAAGGGTGAAAAAGAAAGTTTTATTTGCGATTGAGAGTCTTGCAGGTGGTGGAGCAGAGAAAATTCTGACGACACTTGTAAAGAATATAGATCGCACAAAGTTTGATGTGACAGTTTTAACGGTTGTAAAAACTGGGATTTATGTAGAAGAAGTAGAGAAATACTGCAAGATCATAGAAATGCTTCCAGATTATGAAAAATTAAAAAATCCGCTTGCCAAAATGAAATATAAGATGGATTATAAAAAAATCTACAATGAAGATTGCGCAAAAGTATATCAAAAATATATCAAAGATACATATGACGTTGAGATTGCATTTGTTGAGGGATTTGTAACAAAATTAATTGCGAATTCTACAAATAAAGATTCAAAAAAATATGCATGGATTCACACAGACATGATTAAGAACGATCACGCAGATGCCAATTATGAAAGTTTTGCAGAACATAAAAAAGCATATAGTACATTTGACATGGTTTTTGCTGTATCAGGATATGTAAAAGAAGTGTTTGTTGAAAAATTTGGAAACGAATTCAGTAAAAAGACAAAGATTCAGTATAATCCAGTAGATTCACAGGAAATTGAGAAGTCAGCACAGGCATCTATCAACGATCAATATAAGAAAGCAGTGAAATTTATTGCAATTGGAAGATTTGTAGAAGCAAAAGGGTTTGACCGATTAGTTTCTAGTGCTAATAAGCTTCAAAAAGAAGGATATGAATTTGAAGTATGGATTTTAGGTCAAGGAGAAGGCAAAAAAGATATTGAACAATATATCAAAGAAAATCAAATGCAGGATTATTTTAAATTAAAAGGATTTAAAGAAAATCCATATCCATACATTCAGGCAGCAGATGCTCTTATATGTTCATCAAGAGCAGAGGGATTCAGCACAGTAGCAACAGAAGCTTTGATTTTAAATAAACCAATTTTTACGACAGACTGTTCAGGAATGAAAGAATTATTTGGGGAATATCAGTGTGGAATCATCTGCGAGAATTCAGAAGATGGAATTTACGATATGCTGCACAAAGTATTAGAACAAGCAGATTTTAGTTCATATATAGATCAATGTAAGATCAGGGCAAAAGATTTTACGATCGAAAAGAGAATGTCAGAGATAGAAGGGGTATTGAATGCATAAGAAAAAAGTTTTATTTATGATAAACAGTATGTATGGTGGCGGTGCAGAAAAAATATTTCAGACATTGTTAAAAAATTTGTCACCAGATAAATATGATATCACAGTATATTCTGTAAACCAGTGCAAGATTGATCATAAGTATTATCCGAAAAATATAAAGTATAAATATATTTTTGGAGGAATTGATGAGAGTACAGGACAAATCTCTAAGATTATTACAAAAATAAAAAATAAGATCAAATTAAGTCGATATGAAAAAGACAGCCCAGAAACTTTTTATAAGCGATTTATAAAAGATAAATATGATGTAGAGGTAGCATTTATAGAAGGATATGCTACAAAGATCATATCAGGATCAAATAATAAAGATAGTAAAAAGATAGCTTGGGTACATATTGACCTGATGGAAAATCCATGGACAGAGGTTGCTTATCATAGTCTGAAAGAAGAAAAAGAATGTTATCGAAAATATGATAATATCTTAGGTGTTTCAGAAGAAGTGGTAAAAGCATTTAAAAAGCGAATGGATATAAGTGATACTGTGAGTGTACAGTATAATCCAGTGGATGATGTAGAAATCAATCAGAAAGCCCAAATGGAGAAGATAGAATATCCATCGAATATCAAAAATTTTGTTACGATCGGACGTTTAGTAGATCAAAAGGGATATGACCGATTATTACATGTAGTGAATGAATTAAAAGATCGCTTTGAATTTTGTATCAGAATTTTAGGAGAAGGAAGCGACAGAGAAAAATTAGAAGATTATATTAAGAAAAATCATCTGGAAGATTATGTGGAGCTGTTAGGATTTCAGAATAATCCATATCCATATATCAAAGCAGCTGATGCGTTTATATGTTCATCCAGATCAGAAGGTTTTAGTACAGTTGCAACAGAAGCAATGATACTGCAAAAGCCAATTTTTACAACAGATTGTGCTGGCATGAAGGAATTATTTGGAGGATATGATTGCGGAATGATCTGTGAGAATTCAGAAGATGGATTAAAAGCAATGTTAGAAGAAGTTTTTGCAAAAGAAAATTTTGACGAGTATCAGCAAGATATCAAGGAAAGATCAGAGTTTTTTAAATTAGAACGAAGAATGCAAGAAATAAATGACATTATAGATTAAGAATTGTTGGGAGAAAAGAATGACAGAACGTTCAAGGACAGAATACTCAATTGTTAATATAGCGGCAAGTATGGGAGGGTATGCATTAAATATCATTTTAAGTTTCATTTGCCGAATTGTATTTGCACATGAATTAAGTGCGGATTATTTAGGGGTAAATGGTTTATTTGGAAATATTCTTTCAATGTTATCATTGACAGAGCTGGGAATTGGAACTGCAATGATCTACGCATTATATAAGCCAGTTGCACAGAAAGATGAAAAAAAGATTGCATCATATATGAGAGTTTATGGGACTGCATATAAGGCAATTGGATGTGTAGTAGGAATTTTAGGTTTAGCATTAATTCCAGTATTAAAATTTATCATCAATGAACCGCCTAATATTCACGAAAACATATATTTGTTATATGTCTTATTTTTATTTAGCACAGCTAGTAGTTATTTTTTCAGCTACCGTTGCTCTATTTTTATGGCGAATCAAAGAAATTATATTGTAGTTGCAATGAACTATATGGTTGTGATCGTGCAGAACATTGCTCAGATCATAGCATTAGTTCTTACACATAATTACATTGTTTATCTTGTACTACAGGTGATTTTTACATTTTTAAGTAATGCATTAATCTCGAGAAAGGCAGTGAAAGATTATCCGTATATAACAGATAAAGAAGCCCCAAAACTTGAAAAAGCAGAGATTTGGGATTTGGTTAAAAATATAAAAGCATTAACAGTAACAAAGTTAAGTGGAATTCTGGTAAATAACACAGATAACATTGTAATTACTTATTTTAAAGGATTGATCGCAACTGGACTAGTGTCCAATTATACATTATTGATCAATATGCTGACATCTTTGGTAACGCAGGTCTTTACAAGTGTCACAGCGAGTGTTGGAAACTTGAATGCAGTAGGGGATGAAGAACAGAAATACAGTATCTTTAATACCTTAAATTTAGCAAATTTCTGGATATATGGCTGGGTATTTGTAGGAATCATAGCACTTGCCAATGATGTGATTGCATTTTGTTTCGGAACAAAGTACATTATGAATGAAGCAATTCCAATTATCTTAGCTATTAACTTTTATATGCTTGGAATGCAGAATATTGTAGGAATTTATAAGAGTACAATGGGATTATTTAAATATGGTCAGTATATTTTGCTTTCTACAGCAGTATTAAATTTAATAGGGGATGTTATTTTAGGAAAGCAATATGGAATTTTAGGAATCTTTGTGGCTACAGCAGTTGCAAGATTGTTTACAAATACATGGTATGAGCCATATGTTATTTATAAACATGGATTTAAACGTAAGTTTAAAGAATATATATTGAAATATGCATGGTTTGCAATTTCACTGATCATTGCAACAATCGCGACATATATGCTATGTCAGATGGTAAAAATGACACTATTTGTACAGATTATTATTAAGGGTATCATCTGTATCTTAGTACCCAACTTAATCTTTATTGTAATGATGCATCGAATGCCAGAGTTTAAAGCATTGTTGGAATTAGTACAGAGAGTTGTGCAAAAAATCAAAGGACTATTACATATTGCTTAAATAGTGACGAGAGAGGAGATACCAATGAAATTTTCCATTATTGTACCCGTATATAATGTCGAGAAATATTTACCACGCTGTCTGGAATCGGTTTTAAATCAGGATTTCGATGATTATGAGATCATTGCAGTAGATGATGAATCACCAGACAATTCGATTGATATTTTAAATGAGTATCAAAAGAAAACAGAAAAATTAAAAATAATTCGCCAGAAAAATAAAGGATTAGGCGGAGCGAGAAATACAGGAATCAAAGAGGCGGCAGGAGAATATCTTATTTTTCTGGATAGTGATGATTACATATCACCCAAAATGTTATCGTCTTTAAATGAATATCTAAAGAAAGAAGATTTAGATATATTGGCATTTGATTGTGAACGTGTGACAGAATCAGGGCAGACGATTGAAAGAGTCAGTATAAAAGATTATCAGGATAAATATACATCATTAAATGCAAAACAATATCTTTTATTTGAGCCAACATCTTGTGTAAAAACATATAGAAGAACTTTGTATACTGAACATGGAATCGAATTTCCAGAAAAGCTATGGTATGAAGACTTAGCAACAACCTTAAAATTGTCAGCATATGCAATGAAAATTGGTTATCTAAAAGAAGTCTTTTATTATTATGTACAACAGCCGAACAGTATCACACATAGTACAAATACAGAAAGAATGATTGAGATTATCACAGCATACGATAGTGTGATTCAATTTTATAAAGAGAATAATAAGTTTGAAGAATTCTATGCAGAATTAGAATGGAACTGTGCATTGCATGTGTTATATTATTCAGCATTTCGATTATTGATGGCTGGTATGAATTTAAAACAGATGAAACAGCTATATCAGTATAGCAAGCAAATATTTCCGAATTTAGAAAATAATCAATATGTGAAAATGAAAAAAGATCAATATCATATGATGAATTTGATCGTGGATAAGCATTATTTTAAATTTTATTTAAAAACGGGATTTTGGACAAAATGTTATAATTTTTTAAGAAGATTTAGGGGGAAATAATGAGTATAAAAGAGAAGATATATGCTGTATGTGTGGAAAATAAATTATTAAAAAAAATATATACATCCGTATCATATGTAAAATGGAAAATTTATTACAAGAAAAATCTGGTAAATCCAATCAATGAATATAAAAAAAGCACAAAAAATCCAGTTTTTTTGATTTTTACACCAGAGCATGCGAATTTAGGAGATCATGCGATTGCCTATGCGGAAAGCATTCTACTAAAGAAAGCAGGGATCAACTATTATGAAATTACTGGAAAGAAACTATATGAATTAGAACAGTATGGATATTTACCAATTTTGAATCATGCCATAATATTGATCAATGGTGGGGGAAATCTCGGGATTTTATGGCCACTGATTGAAAAAATGAATCGTGCAATTATTACGCAGAATCCAGATTCTAAAATTTATGTGTTCCCAAATAGTATTTTTTATGGAAATGATGACTATGGACGAAAAGAGTTTGAGCTTTCAAAGAAAATATATAACAAGCATAAGAACTTACATTTATGTGCAAGAGAAAGAATTTCATACAATATCATGAAAGATGCATACAAAAGTGTTGAATTAGTTCCAGATATGGTATTTACATTAGATGAAAGTCATAACACATTGGAAAGAAATGGATGCTTATGGTGTATGAGAAATGACGTAGAACGAACATTAACAGATGCACAAGAAGGAAAGTTAAAGCAGCAATTAGTAGATATCTATGGAGACAATATCAAAGATTCAAATACAGTTTTAGCTTATGATGTATCTATAGAGAAGAGAGAGGAAGAACTAAAACGTAAATTTAATGAATTTAAATCAGCCAAGTTGGTAGTTACAGATAGGCTTCACGGAATGGTGTTTGCAGCAATCACAGGAACAAATTGCATCGTGATCAATAGCAAAAGTCCAAAAATGAAAGGATGTTATGAGTGGATTAAAGATTTAGATTACATTTCTTTTGTTAATAATATCAAAGATATTGATAAAATCATTGATAGTTTTTCAGATTACCCTCATGAGTATGATAATACAGAATTTGTGGAAGCAGTAGATAGGATGATATCTCAAATTGCTGTGTAAAGGGTTTGATAGTTAAATAACCATAAGCGATGTTACCTGGAAAGGAAAAAGAAATATGTTAATGAAAGTTTATTTATGGTTTAGAAAGAATATATTGAAAATTGATGACCGGTCTCAGTTAGAAATAGCAATTGAGAACGGACTTAAGATAGGGAAGAATCATAATATTCAGGATCAAGTCATATTTGATTGGAGTCATTGCTGGCTCATTGAGATTGGAGATAATGTTACAATTGCACCAAGAACTTATATTTTATGTCATGATGCAAGTACTAAAAATGCATTAGGTTATACAAAGATTGGAAGAGTAAGAATAGGAAATAATGTATTTATTGGTGCTAATACAACAATATTACCAGGAGTAACAATAGGAGATAACGTAATAATAGGGGCGAATAGTGTTGTTACAAAAGATATACCAGAGAATAGTGTAGCTATAGGAAATCCGTGTCGAGTTATTAAAGATTATAATAATTACGTGGATGAAAATAAAAAAATAATGGATAATGTGCCAGTGTTTGATGAAAAGTATATTATAGGAAATATTGATGAAAAAAGAAAAGAAGAGATGATAGAAAAATTAGATTCAACGAATGGATTTGTAAAATGAGGGATAGAGTATATATGAAAAAAAGAGAATCTAATTATGAATTATTAAGAATAATATTAATGTTATTGATTATTGTTGGTCATTTGCTGCTTAATAGTGAAAGATTGGGAACAATAGGAACTAAAGAGTATTATATTACAAATATTATGAGAAGCTTTACTGTTTTTGGGGTGAATGGTTTTATACTCCTTAGTGGATATTTCGGAATCAATTTAAATTATAAAAAACTAATAAGATTAGATATAAAAATCGTATTTTATACATGGATATTTTGGATTATAGGAATAATCAGTGGAATTCATCAAATTAATATAATCAAGGATATTTTGTTAATATTTCCAGTTATAACGAAACGATATTGGTTTATAACAGATTATTTTGTGTTATGTATTTTAAGTCCATTTTTAAATAAGTTTATACGCTCTTTGGATAGAGAAGAATTGAAAAAATTACTATTGATTGGTGGAATTATCTTTTATGTGATTGCAACATTTTGTTTTATGATTAATGCGGATCAGATCGTAAATGATTCAGGATATGGGATGATCAATTTTATATATTTATATTTTATTGGATTTTATTTAAAACACTATTATGAAGATAAACATGATAGTATATTTTATTTTGCTACATATGGAATTATATCAATAATGTTATTTATGGTAAATTGGAGTATGACTAAAATTAATGGCTTTTATTTTGATTCATTGATCAGTTATAATACCATTTTTGTTTTGGGAGGAGCGATTAGCTTATTTTTGGCATTTAAAAATTTAAAAGTTCCAACAAATACGATAATTAATAGATCTGCCGCAGCTTGCTTATCGATATATGTTATCCATACGAATCCAACAACAAGTCAATTTATGTTTTGCAATATTTTAAAAATTAACCAGATAACAGGGATTAAATTAATTCCAGTTATTCTTGCGCAGGCATGTTTGATTTATGTTATTTGTTATTTGATTGATATTATTGTAGATAAAATTTTTTCATTGCTGAAGATAAATCGAATATTAAGTTAAGGGGATATTAAAAATATG
>OLRK01001248.1_pt1 | contig 22330 bp, 19 predicted proteins | sample 1672911 | NCBI WGS metagenome assembly OLRK01 (sample SAMEA3136736, study PRJEB25190) | human gut metagenome | biome: human gut; feature: human-associated habitat; material: faeces | place: Austria | collected 2013 | reverse complement strand
CGAAAAACTGCCATATTCATCACTCCCATTCTGAAAGGGCGGCCCGGCCCTGGGGGCCAGCCGCCTCATAGGTTACGGTTCGTAGACCGGCTGGGTATGCTCAAACACAGGGCCGCACATCCCGTTTAAGTCCTCCACCAGCTCGCTAAGGTCCAGGCACAGCTCACTGTCCAGAACCGGCGTGTCCTTGATGGTGCGGTACTGTGTGATGTAGCCGCCGTGATCGTAATCCACGCTCACGCAGGCCACCACAGCCAGGGACATATCCTCCAAAAGCCACAGCTCCATCGTGCGGGAGGCCACCACGATCTCCATCGTCACCTGGTCGGTTTCCTCATACAGCAGGGTAGCCTTCTGCCGGAACAGGTCCTCGCCACGGTAGTTGAAGGACCGTTCCTGCCTGCCCTGGGTGATGTAGGAATAAACTGTTGTGGCATTGTGGCGGATCACCTGCAGCAGACTATAAACATCCAGGCTTTCCGCCAGGTCATTGGCTTCGTCCTCGGTGAAGCAGCCTTCCTCGGCAGCCTGCTGGAACAGCTCGTCAAATGTTTCTTTCAATGCTTCATAAGCGTCCATACTAAAATCCTCCTATGGGTGCGCCTGCCGTCAGCGGCGGCGCTTTTTGGGTTTATCGGGCAGGATATGCCCCTCGATGATTGCAGCGTGTCGGCGTATCTGAAGCTGGCCCTGGCGTTCCAGCGCGCGCATCCGGGAGTATTCCTCCTCGGTCAGAAACAGCCGCTTGTACTGGCCCCTGCGTCCCAGGGGGCAGCGGGTTGTCAGAATGAGAAATTCCGCCATGTGCCGGGTATCGTCCTGGAACCGTTCCACAGCCAACAGGTCATGGCCTTCCAAGGGGAGATGCAGCGGTTTCATGCCTTGCGCCCCCTTTCGTGAATATCCAGGACCGCACAGCCATACCGGGCGATCAGGAGGGCGTTCACGATCATGCGCAGCGCCCCTTTATCCACCACCTCGGCATCCGCCAGGTCCCGCACCGTCACGCCGCCTGCGTTGGTGTAAATGCCCCGCGCGGCAATATAGAGCGTATAGTCATGGGGCGAAATCTCATGGAGCCGGGCATAGTCAAACTCCGCGCCGCGCTTGCAAAGGCAGTTCCCGGCGCGACGGTAAATGTCCTCGCCGGAGGTAAACAGGAACATGACCGCATAAAAAGCGGGCGTGTCCCGGCGCTTGCTGTGTCCCAGATGGATTTTCACACCCTCCATGCGCTGCCGGTGGCGGTCATCCTGCCAGAGCATACCGGGGAAATCCCGGATCAGCGGTTCCAGGCGGGCCATCAGGCGTCTGTCCTGGGAAAACATCTGCCGGACCACTTCGACATAGCCCACAACGCCCGCCTCAATGCGCTCGGCAATCCAGGGACAGCCGCAGGCGGTGCAGCCAAATTTCTTGACATATTCGGTACAAAGTTTGCAGTCCACATCTGCCGGTGTGTATTTGAATGTGTTGATATACATGAAAACCTCCTTGTTGAAAATGAAAAAGCCGGGCAAAAACTGTCCGGCAGGTTGCTTGTATTCGGTTTTACCGCTCCTGGCTGCGCTGGCGTTTTTTCTGCCATGCCTCCAGCAGCTTGATGATGGTGTTCTCCATCTGCAGGGGCGTATAGGATTTGGGGAAATACTTGCGTATCCGGTCCCCGTCAAAGGTCAGGCTGAACTTCTCCGGTTTCTTTTCCTCGGACATGATCGCCAGCATACTGTCCTCATTGAGCCGCCCGGCCTGGCTGAATTTCTTCATCCGCTGGGCCTGGGAGAGTGACGGGGTGGCCTGCTCGTAATCTATTGTGGTGACGAGCATCTGCTGCTCCTCCGGCTTGAGAGCCGCAATCTGGTAGGCGGGTGAGAGGGCAATCTTTTTCTCGTCTACCATCTGCATCAGCTCCGGGACCAGGTTCGTCAGGGAAATATAGTTGCGGACGGTATCGCCGCTGACACCCATCTGCTGGCCGATCTCATCATCGCTTCTCAACTTCGCCGAAATTTTCGGCGAAGTCAAATCGTTTCGTGCGCCCTGCCGCTTGATGGCCTCCAGCTTCATCTTGTATGCCTTAGCCCTTTCGCTGGGCAGGATGTTCTCCCGCTGAAGGTTACTGTCCACCATGATGATGGTGGCGGCGTCCCGGTCCAGGTTGCGGATCAGGACCGGCATGGTATCCAGACCGGCCTGCTCACAGGCGTATTTGCGTCGGTGTCCGGCCACAATCTCATAGCCGCCTTCCTCGCGGGGCCGCACAATGGCGGGGACAATCACGCCATACTCTTTGACGCTCTGGATTGTCTCCTTCATTTCCTCATCGTCCCGCACCTGAAAAGGATGGTCCGGGAATGGGTGAAGGTCGGTCAGCGGCAGGCGGACCACCACTTCTTCCTGGGGTGGCTGCTGGGTAGGCGGGGCGGTTTTCTTTCGTCCCCTGGCAGGTGACGCGGGCTTGTCGCTCAATGCTTCTCACCTCCATTGAGACACAAAAAGGAGGCCCAGCCCGGAACCTCCTTCGCATCTGATTTTGGGCATAGAAAAACGGACATCAGCAGAAACACTAATGTCCGTCAATCCATCGGCTCACAAGAGCCACTATTTTCAGTTGTCCGGCTTCACACAGGGGAGGCTCCGGCGGAGCCTGGTACACATCACGACAGTTCTTTTTGCCACTTCATTCTCTTGTCGTTCCCTGTGTTTTGCCCTTAATTTTTCCCTCACGAGCATCCGTGAGGCCATAAAAATGCGGTAATGTTCGATAACAGCCTATAACGCCTTCGCATGGATAAATTGGCGTATTTTCAAGGGTTTCCGGGGCTTTAATAACACCCGACAACACCTCTCGGAAGGTGATGAAATCTCAAGGGGGTAATCTTTCTTTTTGAAAAAGAAAATGTCTTTCCCACCTCCAGCAAAGCCCTTTCGCAGCCGGATATTCCCTTTTCTATATTCAGGAACATGGGGAAAAATGCCGATAAGAAAATAAGCAGCACTTTTGACAGTTCCCCAATTCCGCACCATAGAATCAGCAATGGGATAATACTGAGAGGAGGAATATTTCGTAAAAAATGTATCATGGGTCTGGTCCAGGCTGCAAAACCACTATTTATACCATTCAGTAATCCTAGCAGCATTGCAGAAATAAAGGCGAATGTGATTCCACAAGCCACTCTCTGCAGGCTCACCAGTATCGCTTTGAAAAGTTCGCCTCCAGAGCACAGCTCCAAAAATGTATGCAGGATCTTCTCAGGGGAAGGAAGTAAATAAGTACTCCAGATCCCTAAACGACATACTGTCCACCAGATAACCAGCAGCAGTAATGCGCCCCAAAAACCATATCCTTTATTGGATGATCCCCTTTGCAAAACTTTTTTTATCATGTATCCCTTCCTCACAAAAATCAAACGGACAGATTCCTTTGACCGTAGTTTTCAGTCCCTCTGTTTTTCCGGGAGCATAATTTAAGAAAGCACCATACTCCAGTAACCATCTGCATGTCTTCCCACAAGATCAAAGGCCTCTTTATAGTGCAGAACACCGCTGACCGCCATATGGGGGATAGCAACATACTGTCTCGGTTCGTATGGAAGAAGGGCTCTGTATTCCTCATCAGCGATCACCAGATCAAACGGCCTTGATTTTTCCACCAAATCGACCAGATCCCGTTCTGCATCCAGGCTTTGGTCGCACTCCTGCATCAGCTCTGGGTCCATCCCAAAGAAGGAGGCCACTACCGCTTCCCCAACTCCGTGTTCCTCCTGCAGGCACTTCCGGACTGCATTTCCAGAAATCTGCTCCGAAATGATCAATGCACGAAGTCCGTCTTCCTTTTGTACCGGCTGCTCTTTCCATTCCTTATGGTCTAGTACACTCTTGACATTTTCTATAAAACACTTCTCCTCTTTTGATCCGCAAGGCCACCACGCCAAATACGGCGTCCCATACTTCTCCTTTAACAGCCGGGCAGCTTTCAGTCCTGCATAGGATACAACAATATTCAGAGACGAGGATGCCGCACCAGCGATCTCCTCCAGTGTTCCGCCGATTCCCCAACAGGAAATCGTTTCAGCTCCTGCTTCTTTTAAGATATGTATCATCTCGTCAACGCTGGTAGGCTCCCACATATCAATTGGGGTCGCTCCAATCAGATTGATCTGACAGGTACTTTTCTGGATATCATCATTCTCCACAAACCGTTTTACCAGAGAATGATATGCCATCTCTTCTCCACCCACATAATTTTTCAATCCCGTTGTGGGAAAGCTCAGGCATGGGATTCCTGTTTTCTTTTCCACAATACGGCAGATCGCCTTCAGATCCGTTCCGATCACTGTGGGAACCGGGCTTCCGATCAGTGCCAGGAACTTCGGCTCTAAAAGCCTGACTGCCCGCAGCAATTTGGTGATCAATTTGTCATCATCCCCAACCACAGCATCCAGCTCCCTTAACCGCGGAGAAAAAAACAACCGCGGTTCCTCATCCCATCTGGGATCATCTACATAAATACTATGCTCCAGGCAGTCTCCGGGATCGATCATGACACAAAGACCTCCCAACTCGTATAAAACTGAACAAACACCCGAATAGTCCGGCGCAAAACCGGGCGTAACCTTAAATAGATTTTTCATGCTTCTCTCCTATCTGTAAACGCCCCAGCGCTTTAGGCATCCACTTTGTCCAATATCCTTTGCCTTTTGCTCTGCCTCCGCGCGTAAACGTTCCCGCAGGTACTTCTGATCGTATCTGTTATGCTGGTCCGTAGGATATCCCGGCACTTCATTCTCCTTCCCACGATCCAGTTCGGTCTGAATCCTATGTGTCAGCGAAAGAACACTATAATAATCGCAATACTGGGAATTTGCCGAAAAGCTGAGCGCCATGGGACTTCCTGCATAATAATGATCACTTAATCCCAGTACCAGATCAAATGTTTCCGGCTGTGCACAATAGGATAATATCTCCGGACTGCCTGAAAAGTAGACCCGGCTCTGTGGGCAACGCGAACATAAAATTTCAACAAAAGGTATGTCCTCTTTCTGGATCGTCAGGGTAAAGACACTGTCAATCTGGAAGCCCAGTTCAGCAAGCTCCGCTGCCGCCTTCAGAGAACGGGCCTGTATTGTCTCTCCGACTGCAATTTTCATCCCTGTGAGTCTGGGAAGCAGCTCAGATAATTCCCTTTTAACTTCTGCTCCATATTCAAGATCATTTAATTCACAGCCGAGCGCCTGCCCTATACGGATGTAATTATCGTGGATCTCTTCCGGCAGAAACGAATTATCCAATAATACATATGGAATATGGTGCTTTCGTTCCATCAGCTCACAGGCCATTTTTGCCCGCTTTTCCAAGCCGATATTTAGGCATGCGCGCCCCATATCATCCAATTCCTCTACTGTCCCGGCCTCCGAAAAATGGAGTACCCGTTCAATGCCTGCCTGCTTAAGCACCTGATAAAGTTCACTCTCTTTTGCCGGCGGAAGAGGCCGTCCGATCAGATTGACCCAGCGTTTTTTAGGCGCATCTGGATCTGCACGGATCACACTATGCAAAGCTCTAAGGTCCTTCGATTTAAACGGCAGCTTTTTATCCTTCATCATCGGTTCCATATATGCAGTCCCAAACCGCACCCCCCAACGTTTTTCCAGCTTAGCTCCCAGAGAGTCATAATCCGTACCCAAAAGCTGATCAATGCATGTTCCGCACAAAAAAATAATCTTTGGATGTCTTTCCTGTATCATCTCTTTAACGGCCTGCTCAACCTGATCAATATATTTGCCTGTAACCAGATCTGCTTCCTGTAATTTTAACAGCCAAGTTCGGTTTTTATATCCGCGCAGGATAGAACCCAGGGTAGCGTGTCTGGAGCAAGCTTCAGGAAATATCTGGAGCATCATCGAGTCAGGCAGTGCCAGAGGATCCCGTGTCGTCTTAATATTCCCTGAATCCACATAACCAGCAGATGGATAAACAAGGTCCCGGCTTGGATCCAACGGATAAGGAGGCCCCGCTGCAAGCCATTCTCTGATCTCATGAATAGAAAAACATAATGGATGTGACATTTCGATCGTCTCCCTCCTTTAAGTATTATATAAATGACAGCGGACCTGACGTCCCTCAACACAAGTCATATCCGGACTTGTCTGCTTGCAGATATCCATTGCCTTTGGACACCGGCTGTAAAAAGGACATCCGCCCTCTGACGGCATAACCGCTTCTCCTTGCACCACCATACCCCTCCCGCTTCTTCCATTGGGAACAAGGGGCAGTACAGAGGCCAGAAGGCACTGTGTATATGGATGCAGCGGATGAAGGTACACGTCTTCTGCCTTTCCAAATTCCACAATACGCCCAAGATACATCACGCATATTTCATCACTGATATGACGGATCACTGAAAGATCGTGTGAAATAAACAGGTATGTAAGTGAAAGCTCCTCCTGAAGCCGGCTGAGCAGATTTAATATCTGGCTCTGAATCGATACGTCCAATGCCGATACCGGCTCGTCACAAACGATCAGTCTGGGGCGAAGAGCCAAAGCTCTGGCAATACAGACCCTCTGTCTCTGTCCGCCTGAAAATTCATAAGGGAACCGATTATAATACTGCTGGTCCAATCCCACGATCTCCATCAACTTAAGCACCTGTTCCCTGCATTCCCCCGAAGACACATTACCGGCAATCTCTATGGGTTCTCCAATGATCCGGCCAATTGTCATCCGGGGATCGAGAGAAGCGTATGGATCCTGGAAAATAATCTGCATATTGCGGCGCAGCCTCTTCAAGCATGCAGGATCTGCCTGAAATATGTTCTCCCCATTCAGCCACGCCTGTCCTGCTGTCGGTTCAAGCAGCCGCAGGATCACTCTTCCCAATGTGGATTTTCCACAGCCAGATTCTCCTACAATTCCTAATGTTTTCCCCGGCTGTACAGAAAATGAAACATCGTCCAGCGCCTTAAAACTCTTTCTTTTTTTTCCAGCCTTCTGATCAAATACTTTCGTCAGACCTTCTACCTTCAAAATAGGAGTAACTTCTCTTTCCTCTACCATGGATTCTCCCCCTTTACCGGACACTCCGGGTCTAAAAGCCAGCACCTTGCCTTATGTGTATCATCTCCATAAAAATCCGGCATTTGTTCAAGGCAGACTTTCATCGCTCTTGGGCACCGGCTGGCAAACGCACAGCCTTTCGGCGGACATAAGAGCTGTGGCGGAAGCCCATCAATACAGAACAGCTTCTTGCCCTGTCCTGTATTCAGATCTAAAATTGTTTTAAGAAGTCCCTGTGTATACGGATGCTGAGGCTCTGCAAAGATCGTTTCCACAGGTCCCTCCTCAACAACCTGACCGCCATACATGACCAGCACTCGGGAGCATGTATTCGCAACGACTCCCAGATCATGTGTGATTAGTATAACGGCTGTTCCAAGCCGATTTGTCACGTCCTTCATCAGTTCCAGGATCTGGGCCTGAACCGTCACATCCAAAGCCGTCGTCGGTTCATCCGCCAGCAGGAGCTCCGGCTCACAGGATAAAGCAAGGGCTGTCGTAACACGCTGCCGCATACCTCCGGACAACTCATGTGGATACGCAGAGACCCATTTTTCCGGCTCCTGCATTCCCACAAGCCCCAGCATTTCTATACATCGTGCCAGTGCCTCTTCCTTTCCTATTCCCGTATGATAACGCAATACCTCGGACATCTGATCCCCAACCGTAAACACAGGATCAAGCGAAGTCATGGAATCCTGAAATATCATGGCAATATGTTTTCCCCGCATCCCGGCTCTATCTTTCTTTGACAGAGAGAGCAGATTCTCCCCTTTGAACCGCACTTCTCCATCCGTCACACGGCCCTGTTTTGACAGCAATCCCATAATTGACAGCGCAGTTACGCTTTTGCCGCAGCCAGATTCTCCAATAACACCTATGACCTCTCCCTGATCCACATAAAAGGATACGCCACGAACAGCCTGAACCTCTCCCATATGAGTAAAAAAAGAGGTATGCAATTCCTGTACTTCTAACAAATGTTGCTCCATTTTTTTCTCCTATCTTTCGCCATATGGGTCCACCGCAGACCGCAGTCCGTTTCCAATAAAATTCAGAGATAAAATTGTGATACAGATTGCAATCGACGGAATCAGAAGCTGGTATGGAAAGGAACGAAATCCCGCAAGTCCTTCATTAACCAGCGTGCCCCAGGATGCACTGGGAGCGCTTACGCCCAGGCCGATAAAGCTCAAAAAAGATTCTGTAAATATAGCGCTGGGAACCATCATCGTCATGCAGACAATAATAGATGCAGAACTGTTTGGAATCAGATGATGGATCAAAATTCGCAGACCGCCTGCATTTGCAGCTTTCGCTGCCAAAACAAATTCTCTTTCCTTCAAGCTCAAAATCTGCCCGCGAACGATCCGCGCCATTGTTGCCCAGTTTGCGATCCCCATGGCAAGAATGATCGTCTTTACGCCAGGCCCCACTACAACCATCAGCATAATAACGATCAGTGTCATGGGAATTGTACTGATCGTATCTACCACCCTCATCATAAAATTATCAATACGTCCACCGCAATATCCAGCTATACCGCCATAAAAAATACCGATAAAGCTGTTGATCAGAGTAGCAAACATCGCAATCGTCAGCGATATCCGGGCTCCATCCAGAGTCCGGACCAGAATATCTCTGCCCAGGCCATCTGTTCCCAGAAGATACGTCTTATTCCACACCCGTTTGCAAGGCTGGATCTCCTCACCGTCCAGAAGCACCTCAAATATTTTCTGATGTTCTGTTTCCTCCTGCCTTGCCTTAGCCAGAAAACTATAATCGATCGTAATCGTATGCGTTCCAGATTCAAAGGTCCGGGTCCGTGCAGTCATATCATTTTCCACCGGTTTCAGCCTTTCTAAAATCTCCCCGTCCTCTGTCACCTGTAAGAAATAATAGTCTGGATGCATATAAAGATATGTGTCTTCATCAATCTGGTAAATATCTAAAAGAGGGGGGATATTCGTAAAATCAAGCTCCATCTTTTCATAGCTGTGAGAAGACAGGAAAGGCCCCAGAATAGCTGCCACAGTCATCAGTAAAATGCAGATCACACCTAAAACTGAAAGCCTGTTTCCTCTGAATTTCCGGAACACCTCTTTCCAATAGGAAGGGTATGCCGGCGACAGGCTGACTGGTTTGTCCTTCTCCACAGATTCCCAACGGGGATCCGATATATTATCGTTATGCATAATGTGCCTCCTGAGGACTATTTCAATCTAATGCGCGGATCGATCAATACATATACCAGATCCACAATAAACAGCATGACAACCACGATAACGGCGTAAAACAATGTAACGCCCATTAAAATCGTGTAATCCCGGCTGCTGATACTGTCGACAAAATATTTACCCATTCCTGGAATCGTAAACACCTGCTCAACCACAAAGGATCCCGTAAGGATCGATCCGACCGTCGGCCCCATGTAAGTGATCACTGGAATAATCGCATTCCTCACAGCGTGTTTAAAAATAACTCTGTATTCAGGCAGACCATTTGCTCTGGCTGTACGGATATAATCCTGTTCAAGCACTTCTTTCAAATTCGAGGACATCAGCCGGATAACAAAGGCCAATGAAAAAAGGCTGATCGTGATCACCGGGCCTATGTAATGCTTCCATGAATACAAACCATTGCTGGGTAATACGCCCAAAAGCTCGCTGAACACATAAAGAATAGATGTCGCCACCACAAATCCTGGAACCGAAACCCCCAGTGTAGTAAAAAAGGTAATAAGGTATTCCTCTGGCCTGCCTTGTCTGAGGGCCGAAGCAATACCTAGTGTAATTCCGAAAACTAATATCACGCCGATCGCTGCCAGACCAACCTTAGCCGAAACAGGAAAGCCCTGTGCAATAATATCATTGACCGTTACTCCGGGCAGGCGGTAAGACGGCCCAAGATCTCCCTTCACAACTCCCCCCAGATATGTAAAATACTGCATGATCAGTGGATCATTTAGATGATAGCGCTCATTGATCGCGTCCAGTGATTCCTGAGGCATATCCGGGCTCATGTCATCAAATGGTCCACCCGGGATCATACGCATCAGGAAAAAGGTGATCGTAATGATCGCCAGCACCGTGATAACCGTAGATACCAGTCTTTTAAGAATATATTTTCCCATCGTTCCTTCTCCTTCAGAAACAGGAAAAGGCGGCAACAGCTTACTCTGCCACCGCCCTCCCTGATTCCAGTTTTCATACGGACTTCCTGAAATGATCAGTAGTATTATCGTCTCGGTGCATCAAAAGGATATGCCATACCAACAATATAGCAGACTGCCATAACACCATTAAACAGTTCCTCATAATCATCGAAATGAATTTCTATTGTACGCCCATCCACTGCCTTGGCGCCTGGCAGCAGCATGGCAAAATCGAACATTGTACGCATATTAAACTCTATCCTAAGAGTATAAGGTGCGTCTATCTTATAAACCGGCAGCGATGTATAGTCCCCATCCAGTACCTTAATAACTGCCTCAATCGTCTCCTGGCGTAAAACGCCCTTGGGTCTGAACTTAGCTGACATCATACTCAGTGAATCTTTTGTTTTCACAAATTCCACCCATGGCATCATTCCGTCAGTGATCAGCTGCTTCTGCAATGCTGAATCACCTATAACCAGACCCACCGGTACGCCATGATATCCAGCATATGCGGAATTAATGGTAGATTCATTCATGTATTTTCCATTGATGCGGACATCGTGGAATGTACGTCCCCCATAAGAATGATCCATATTCGCACTGGCTTCTCCTACACCAGAATGATATCCCACCAGGAAAACAAGATCATAACTGGAATCCATGGACGGCATCATATACTGCGGTCTGGGAGTACCGCTGATGAGTGCAATACGGTCATCCAGATCACACAGATCGTAGCTCAGATTCCGTCCGCCGCCATGGGAATCAGCAATGACAATCTCTTCGATCTCACTGTTGCGTTTACTCTTCTGAATGCCCTCAATGACCCACTCGACCTGCTGCTGCATATTTTTCCGAAAACGGATCTGATCATCCGATTCCTGACGGGGATGGCAGATGCCTGCCATCCCTTCCATATCTACTGAAATATAAAGCTTCATAAATTATCTCCCTATTAATCAGTGATATCTGTATATCCGAAGAACCAGCCGCTGAAGCCAGTCTTATCCCAGCCAACTACATTGCTGCGGATCATACAGGTATCAACAACCTCATACAGTGGACAAATTACAGCATCTTCCATAAGAATCTCCTCTGCACGGAGCAGTGCCTTATCACGGTCGGCTCCAGTGGTGTGGATAGAATCATCAATACATTTATCGAATTCCTCATTGCTGTACTGTCCATAGTTACCTTTAGCCCCAGATACCCAGACACTTAAATATGTCATCGGATCCGGATAGTCTGCAGAAAAGCCGTAACGAATCATATCAAAATCATGATTTGTTCTCTTCTCAGCAGCAACTTTATTCTCCAGGCTTTCTAACTTAATGTCAATGTTCAGATTTTCTTTCCACATCTGCTGCGCAGCTTCAGCTACTCGCTTATTTACATCTGTTGCATTATAAGTAAGAACTACTTCCGGGAAGCCCTCTCCATTCGGGTATCCGGCCTCTGCCAATAATGCTTTAGCCTCGTCTACCTTAACCGAATCGAAATAGTAACTTCCAGCAGCGTCACGGAATTCACGTCCATCTGAAAGGAGCATGTTATGAGTGACGTTTCCTGTGCCCGCGATCTCACCGGACTTCGTTACATTTGTTACCAGTGCCTCACGGTCCATCGCCATATTTAATGCCTTACGAACACGCACATCATTAAAAGGTTCTCTTTCGACATTATAAATGTAGTAAAGCATACCAAGCATTGGAAGAGCATGGAACTCAGGATCTTCTGCCTGAAGTTTCGCAACCTCCTGAGTCGGAACGCCCTTAAATAAATCTACTTCTCCTGCCCGGTAAGCTGTCATAACACTGGATTCGTCTACCATGAAGGAAACTTCGATCTTATCCAGTTTAACGGAATCTGCATTCCAATAATTCTCGTTTTTCTCCAGAACTGCCTTCTGATTCAGCTCCCAGCCAGACAGCTTGAACGGTCCATTGCAGACATATGTCTCCGGATTACGGGACCAGGCACCTTCCGGATCCACCACATCCTCACGAACTGGATAGTAAATGTTAAATGCAGTCAGGGCCAGGAAGAACGGGGTCGGGGCAACTAACTCGACTTCGATGGTCTTATCATCCACAGCCCGGAATCCTACTTCTTCCGCAGCACATTCGCCATTATAATATTTCTCAGCATTCTTAATATAGAAGAACTGTTTTCCATAGGATAACTTCATCTCCGGATCGATCATACGCAGCCAGGAATAAATAAAATCACCAGCTACAAGATCTTTTCCATCCGACCACTTAGAATCCCTAAGATGGAAGGTATAATGCAGTCCATCATCTGAAATTTCATACTTCTCGGCAATACCCGGGGTCAGTTTACCTTCATAGGTACGCATCAGACCTTCAAAAGTATTGTTAACCACCTGCATGCCTGTGGTTCCCATAAGCATCGGATCCAGCGCTTCTGGTTCGGCTCCAACATTCCAATGTAATACTTTCTCAGCCGAATCCTGCTTTGCATCCGCAGATGCAGCAGTGGATTCTGCCTTTTCTGCTGCTGTGGTAGATTCTTCAGCAGAAGCAACGGTTCCAGTTCCTTCAGTAGAAGCAGCAGGCTTCTGTCCACTGCTGCAGCCTGCGAGGAGTCCGGTCAACATACTCGCTGCCAGAACCACGCTTAAAATTCTTTTCATAGTTTACCTCCTAATGGAACAAAACGATCAGCATACTCTAATCCAGCATCGCCCTGTTCTTCTCTCTTGTATAACCTTCCTATGTCAGACCGTGGATCCGACAAGCATTCGTTGGTTCATCCCTATCCAGTCCACGGTTCTGAACAGTAATGACCAAACCATCCCAATTTTAGCATATTCTTATTTTTTATCAAATTGTTCTTTTGAATGAATTATCTCTTAATTATAATGTTTTTCTATTATACTTTTCTTTTTATAGCGTATGTTTATGTCGATAATACGAATTTTTACAGATTTGTACTCCCCAAACAGTCCTCAAATTATATATAAAAAGGCACATACTATCATTCCCAGATAGAACATGCCTTTTTCTCTCTAATTTATATGTATTATCATTCAGTTATATATAAATCACTGCGGCTCCCGCACCAGGCAGTACTGCTTCAGTCCCATATCCTTTTCCACGATCCCAAAGGTCTTAAAGCCAAAATGGCTGTAAAAGGACAGGTTCTTTTCATTGTGGGTCTCCAGGGAGATCAGCATCCGGTGGCTCTCTGAGTAGCGGATCACCTCGTCCATGAGGATCTCCGCTACCCCCGTATGCCTGGCCCCGGGGCTCACTGCCAGATAAATGATGTGCAGGCGGTTTTCCTGGTGGAGCTGGGCTGTCCACCGGGAATTCAGATAGTCCCGTCCCCGGATGAAATTCCAGAGGGTCTTTAGGCTCCTGTCTTCTTTGATCAGATACTCGTCTGTCTTTAAGGAGGCCCAGGCCTCTGTCAGATAAAAGCGGATGGGATCGTACTCCTCCGCCTCGTCAGAGACCACCAGAAGACCCTTTAACTCCGGGCTCTCCGCATAGATCTCACAGGTCTCATAAAATTCATTCAGATCGCACTCAAACAGCTCCGGCATCAGCCGCTTCCTGGTTTCCGGATCCGGGATCAGCGTATGATACAGCGGATCCTCCGCAAAGCACTCTGTCAGCATTTTCTGGAGTCTGGGCAGATCCTCTCTCTGTACTCGATACAACGCACTGGTTTCCATAATTCTTTCCTACTCCTCTTTCGCCTTTCTCAAGCCCTCTGTCAGCGTATCCACAGCCTGGATCATATACCGGATATCGTCGTCAAAACAGCCCAGTGCCTGGCGCTCCATGGCCTTCAATGCCTCCAGCTCTGGCTCCACCCCTGTATTCCTGGTCCGTTCCTTTTCCATAAGGCTGCGGATCTGTTTTGACAGATCCAGATGATGGACGATCCTTCCGGCTCCCCACTGAAGCCGTTCCTTCTCCTGGTTCATCACATATTCAGTGAAATAGCGGTATACCTGATCGTCAAACTGGAAGGCATATTTGTTGTTATCCACCTGGTACAGGGCCTCCAGGGCGCCCCGGACGTTTTTGTCCTCCAGCTGCCGGACCGCCTCACCCAGATACCGCAGATTGGTCTGGGACGCCTCGTGGGGGAATAAAACCTCATCGTGCCAGTTGAGCCGCACAAAATATCCCTGGGCCTTTTTAAAGAGATACAGAAGCTGGCTCTGGAGCCTTCTGTCCCGCTCCGGCTCCCCATTTCCGGCATTGGCCGTCCGCACAGCCTCGTAGACCTCCCGGGCCAGCCTCTCTCCCTCCTCCAGCTTCTCCATCAGGGTCTTTAATGCATTTTCGTCTTCCCGCCCGGTCACCGGGCGGACACTTTCTCTCAAGGCCCGGAAGGTCCGTTCCAGGTTCACCGGAGCCACGTTCACCCGGTCCAGGGCCATCAAAAGAAGTCCGTAAAGCTCGTGATGGAACCGGTATGCCGCCTCGTCGTAAAACTCGTCCCGGTCGAACTGGGAATGATAATGGGTCTCCATAAATCCGGCGCTGCTGAATTCATTGACCATGGACGGGATCCCGGAAATAGCCATGGAAAAATCGTCGGACCAGGTCTCGATGGGGCAGTGGACCCGCAGCCCCTGGGGATATACGTTCGTGGGATCCACCGGCAGCTTTTCCACAAATTCCTTTAAAAAATCCTCATATTCATAAGTAGAACGGATGGCGTCCCAGGCATTGTGGGCGTAGGCCGGAAGCTCAAAATTCAGATCCACAATGACCTTCCCCGGCCAGTCAGGCCGCAGCTTGAAGACCTGCTGCCAGGCTCCCGTGGACCAATCGTATTTGGAATTGACGATCCCCCATTCCTCCGCCGCCATGGCGCAGAACACCAGAGTCTTTCTGGGCCGATATCCGGTTTCCAGAAGAGCCCTGGCGATCCCCAGCATCATGGCCACCGCACAGTTATCATCCTGGAACCCGTCATAATAAGAATCATAATGGGCGCTTAAAAGGATCATGTCCTCCTCTCTCCCAGGGATCGTTCCCCAGATATTGTAGGACTCTGTCTGCTCCAGGATCCGGGAACTGGCGTCAAATTCCACCGTAAGCCGTTCTTCCTTCTGAAGCGCCTCTTTTAACACAGCCGCGTCCTTCTGGGAAATGGAAAACGCCGGAGCATCCTTAGGACCAGCAATGTCCTGGGCGTTCAGCGCCTCTCCGTCGATCTCCCCATAGCCGTTGTCCTGGACCGCGATCACTGCTGCCGCTCCTTTTAAATGGGCCTGGTACACAGGGAAGTTGATCCACCACTCGTCCCTCTGGTTAATGTCCACCAGAACCAGACAGCCGCGCACGTCCCGGCCTGCATAGTCCTGGGCTCCTCCCCGCCCCACATAGACCAGCGGAAATTTCTGAAAGCCCCCGGTCAAAAACTGGGTCTGATAGGCCCCCAGCTGGAAAACATGGTTCCTTCCATCTGCGTCCTGAAACCGCAGCACCGCCTTTTCGAACTCCCAGCCATCCAGGCACAGCCGGTCCTTATGGATATCCTTCAGGCCGATGCGTTCCATTTCCTGCCTCAGCATTTCTCCAGTTTCAAACTCTGCCCTGGAGCCGGCGGTCCTGAATCCCAATGCCGGATTGCTTTTTATCCGTTCCATGGACTTGGCCAGACCATAAGAATAAGAAACATCCACTGCCTCCAGATATTTTTTTTCCTGCTCTTTTTCCTTTTCGTTCACCTTGCTGCCTCCTTCGATCCTGTCAGCCGGGAAAGCTTCCCTCTTCCCGTATTTTCTGCAACAGAGGGTGCCCGCAGTTTCCCACGGACACCCTCTTATTCCCACTTAATAAAAGCAGAGGATCGGTATTCCTTTGTATACATGCTCGTAGATCACGGCTGCCGTTTTCGGCGGTATATTGATACAGCCATGAGAGCCGTTGTTCTTGTAGATCTCGCCGCCAAACTTACCGCGCCAGCTGGCATCATGGAGTCCGATGCCGCCGTTAAAGGGCATCCAGTAGGACACAGGGCTCTCGTAGGAATACGTTCCGTCCGCCCGCTTCGGCCCGCGCAGCACCCGGTCCCTTTCCTTATAATAAAGGGTATAAAGCCCCTCTGGCGTGGTCCAGCCCTTGGCCACGTTTCCCGTGACAATGGGCGCTTCTGCGATCAGAGTCCCATTCTCATACATGTAGATGTGCTGGAGGCCCATATCCACCTCCACATATGTGGTCCCGAAATCGTTCCCGGTCCGGCTGGCCGCTGTGCGGCTGTATGCCGGTTCCCTGGTCTGGTTGGTGCCGTTCTGCACCATCCTGGTCAGAGCCACCGCTTCCTCTGCCTGGTTGATCTGCCAGCCGTAGTCGCCATTTACAGACACCTGGCGTCCGGACGTGCTGGTAAACGTATGGGGCTTTCCATAGGTATCGTATTTATCAGCCAGGTATTTCACATACTCCGCCACCTTCTGCTGGTTCACCTGGACTGTGGACCCGGAAACGCCGTCGATCCATTTGACTGCCTCCAGTCCCGGCAGGATCTCCTGCTGGTCGCCGAATACATAGGTGATATTGATGTCCTTATACCGGTTTAAATTGGCGCACATCTGGTTCAGATCCGCATTGTCCGCAGTGACCTGGATCGTCTTATAGCAGTCCAGATTCTCCACCTTCAAAAGCCGGGTCTGGGAATTTAAGGCATCCTTCACCGCTGCCATGAGCTTATCCATATCGATCTCCGTTCCCTGGACCTCCGGAACGATGGAAAAGGCTTTTCCCTCCTCATAAGGAGTAATATAGGCGTCGCTGGTGGGAGAGGCGTTCTTTACAAATGCCATGTTCTCCAGAAGCGCCCGGAGGGCTGCCTCGTCGTACTTAAGCTCTGCGTCCACCGTATACCGGTGCTCCACGCCGGGGCCGCTGACTCTGCCGCCGTCGTTCTCCTCCTTCAAAATGGCCTCCAGGTCCCCGGTCACGTCCACGGTATAGCCAATGGACGTATCGGTGATCGCCTCCCGGACTCCCTCAGTATCCTCGATCTCCAGGGTATAGCCGCCGTTAAAATACCCCTCTATGTACGCCTCGGCGTCAGCCGTGGTCATTCCAGACACTGGTACGCCGTTGATAATGGTCCCCACCACGAACCGGTGGAAATCCGTGTCCACAGCCGCCATCGATGAAAAGGACACGGCTGCCGTGGTCATAAAGGCCGCCGCCATGGCGGTCAGAAACTTTTCATTTCTCCTCATTAAAATCCTTCCCTTCTGCGGGAGATCATTCCCCGCTGTTTCCCAGGTCCCCCAGCGGAACCTCGGGCTTTTCCGGCTCCCTCAGCGCCTCGGCCACTGCCGCCTCAGCCAGCTTTGCCGGGTCCAGAGGCTTTGCCGGACCCGATGCGGCTCTCTTTGTAATCGGAAGCTGGAGGTTTACTCCCATGGGGTTCACCACCACGCCCCTGGCGCCCTTGGCCAGGGCTCCTGTGATCTTATCCGCCGTCATCACCGACGCCTTAAAGAAATTTTCCCGGTTGAACTTATTGAATTCCAGCATGTCCGTAAAGATCGGCTGATAGGAATCCCCGTTCTGCTGCTTTAACAGCGGCACGCCGTTTTCCTCATTGAACGGAGCCAGGTAGGTTCCCTTTCCATAATCTGCCAGGATCTCCTCCTGGAACTCCTGGAGCTCTTTGGGGAGCTTTTCAAATTTCTGTCTGCGGACCTCCTGCATAAAATAAAGCGCCGTCAGATGCAGTCCCGGATTCTCCACCCAGATCTGCCCCTCCTTTAAATTCTGTCCCGGACGGTTCACCAGATCCGCCAGCTGCAGCTTATACTCGTCCTCCATATAGCCGTTGAATACCAGGCAGTTGACGCCCATGGTAAACAGGTTGCTGTAAAAATGCAGGAACTGCTTGTTATCGATCTTTGCGATCTGGAGCGGGATCTTCTGATCCAGGAACCGCTGTCCCTCCCGCTTGATATCTTCCTCTTTCTCATATAAGAAAACCTCGTCGTCAAAGGTTTCCGGGTCGCACATTACAAACGGCATCTTCGTGCAGAGGGACATGAGCACAAAAAGCTCCTTTGATGTGCTGAGTTTCTTCATTGCTGCCAGTTTCTCCGCTTTTTCCTTGGTCTGCTTGCCCTGATCCATATTGATTCCCCTTCTGTCTTCTTTATTTACACGCCGCCGGAACCAATCGCTCTTTCTGCCCCGCCGCCGTTATATACAGAGACATTATATCGTCTGGGAGAACGGCTGTCAAGAAACAGAGTCCGGCGAAACTCCGGCATTTCCGGCATTTTCTCTTACGAAATTCTGACTTTTTTTACTTTCCCGGCTCCCCCTCCTGGTCTCTCCGGTCCATTCCCCAAACCGCCTCCTGAAACTGTAAAGCCCCCTCCGTCCGCCGCATTCCTGTCGGCTTTCGGAGAGGGCTTTTTATGATTTAAAGGAGCAGTGCCGCCTGGTATACGATAAACGCCGCGATCCACGCCAGCACGCACTGGCCGGCCGCCATAGCAGCCGCCCATTTTCCGCCCAGCTCCCGCTTCACCGAGGCGATGGCCGCCACACAGGGCGTATAAAGAAGGCAGAAAACCAGCAGGGAAACGGCTCCCGGAACCGTAAGGGTTCCTTGAAGCGCCTCCATGCTTCCAAACAGCACCGTCAGGGACGAGACCACGCTCTCCTTGGCCATGAAGCCGGAGATCAAGGCTGTGACGATCCGCCAGTCCCCAAAGCCCACCGGCAGGAATACCGGGGCCAGCACGCCCGCCAGAAGAGCCAGGATGCTGTCCTGGGAGTCCGCCACCATGTTAAAGCCCGTGTCAAAGTTCTGAAGGAACCAGATGGCAATGGTAGCCAGGAAGATCACCGTAAAGGCACGCTGGAGAAAATCCTTCGCCTTGTCCCACAGAAGATGGCCCACATTGGCTGCTCCCGGCATCCGGTAGTTGGGAAGCTCCATCACAAAGGGCACGGCCTCTCCCTTAAAGGAGGTCTTTTTAAAGATCAGTGCCATGAGGATCCCCATGAAGATCCCAAGCACATAAAGCCCGATCATCACCAGAGCCTGATGCTCCGGGAAAAAGGCCTCTGTAAAGAAGGCGTAGATCGGAAGCTTGGCCGTACAGCTCATAAACGGCGTCAGGAGAATGGTCATCTTCCTGTCCCGCTCCGACGGAAGGGTCCGGCTGGCCATGACTCCCGGCACCGTGCAGCCGAAGCCCACCAGCATGGGGACGATGCTCCGTCCGGAAAGGCCCAGCTTTCTTAAGAGCTTATCCATGATAAAGGCGACTCTGGCCATATAGCCGCTGTCCTCCAGCAGCGACAGGAAGAAAAACAGTGTTACGATAATGGGAAGGAAGCTCAGAACGCCGCCCACGCCGCCAAAGATCCCGTCGATGACCAGGGACTGGACCACGCTGTTGACGCCTGCGGCTGTCATAGCCGTGTCTGCCATGGCGGTCAGCCCTTCGATCCCCGTCTCCAGGATCCCCTGTAAAAACGCGCCGACCACATTGAAGGTCAGCCAGAATACCAGCCCCATGATCCCGATAAAGGCCGGGATCCCCGTATATTTTCCCGTCAGGAACCGGTCGATCTGGCGGCTTCTGGTACGCTCCTTGCTCTCCCTGGGCTTGATCACTGTCTCGGAACAGACCTCTCCGATGTAGTCGAACCGCATCTGGGCCACTGCGGCCGCCCGGTCCATTCCAGTCTCCTCCTCAGTCTGTCTGGCGATCTCATCCAGGATCCGTTTCTCATTGTCCGTCAGCTTCAGCCGCTCCAGGATCTTTTCATCGCCCTCCATCACCTTGCTGGCCGCAAACCGCACCGGGATCTGTGCCTGGGCCGCATGGTCCTCGATCAAGTGCATGACTGCATGGATCCCCCGGTGGATCCCTTCCTCCTTTTTACAGAAGTCCATCTCCAGAGGCTTTTCCTGGTATCTGGCCACATGGACCGCATGGCGGACCAGCTCCTCGATTCCCTCTCCCTTGGCGGCGGAAATGGGGATCACCGGAACTCCCAGGGCCTCCTCCATTTCGTTGACCAGCACCGAACCGCCGTTTTCCCAGAGCTCATCCATCATATTTAGGGCTACCACCATGGGGATCCCCAGCTCCAGCAGCTGCATGGTCAGATACAGGTTCCTCTCGATGTTGGTGGCATCCACGATATTGATGATCCCCTTGGGCCTTGTCTGGATCACAAATTCCCTGGTGACGATCTCCTCGCTGCTGTACGGGGACATGGAGTAGATCCCGGGAAGATCTGTGATCAGCGTATTGTCATGGCCGCGGATCACGCCGTCCTTCCGGTCTACTGTAACGCCCGGGAAATTGCCCACATGCTGCCGGGATCCAGTCAGCTGGTTGAACAGCGTGGTCTTTCCGCAGTTCTGATTCCCCACCAGGGCAAAGGTCAGGGTCTCTCCCTCCGGCAGAGGATTTTCCTCCTTCCGGTTATGGAATTTTCCTCCCTCTCCATAGCCCGGATGATGTTTTTCTGTTTTCTGTGATTTCTTCTGTACATCCACCGGCTGGTGGGGCTCGCTGATCTCAATGTTCTCCGCATCCTCCAGCCGGATGGTCAGCTCATATCCATGGATCCTCAGCTCAATGGGATCCCCCATTGGCGCGTATTTTACAACTGTCACCTCTGTCCCCTGGATCAGTCCCATATCCAGGAAATGCTGGCGGAGCGCTCCGCTTCCGCCCACAGAGAGGATCGTAGCCGTGCTTCCGATCGGCAGTCTGCTCAGCTTCATTTGTATCTCCTTTTATCCATTTCATGGTTCTTTTTGATTAGCATTATCTAACTATTCGATAAAACAAATGCCCCTGTACGGGCATTTGTAATATAATCTAAATGAGAAAAAAAGTCAATATCTCTTAACATATAAAACCATAAAAACAGACTGCGGCAGGATCCTTTACAGAATCTGCCGCAGTCCGTTTTCTAGGAAGGTTTTGTATGTACTATTATGGCTCGTATACGCCGTCGATGATCTCAAATTCCTTTGCAGCCAGGGTCTTTTCCACCCATGCTCTGTTGGCGGTGCCGTTCTTTGCAGCCTCCAGCTTCTTCTCATCCGCCTCCTGGAACTTCTTAGCGTCCTCCAGGATCTGTGCTGCGTCCTTTCTCGGGATGACGATCACGCCATCCGGGTCCCCCAGAATGATGTCGCCCGGATTTACGCTGATACCGCCGCAGGCAACAGGTACGTTCACCTCGCCCGGTCCCTCTTTATAAGGGCCGCCGGGTGTTGTCCCTGTGGCATATACCGGGAAATCCCACTGGCCGATCTCGTCGATATCACGGATAGGTCCGTCAATGACGATGCCGGCTACCTTTCTGTCATGGCGAAGATAGGCCATCATGATCTCGCCGATCAGAGAACGGGTGTTGTCCTCTTCATTGGAAACCACGACCACATCTCCAGCCTCTGCAATGTTTAAAGCCGCATGAAGGGCCAGGTTGTCTCCGCCTCTTGCCTTGACCGTAAGAGCCGGTCCCACCATCATCTGGGCCTTGGGGCTGCTCACCAGATGGATCCGCGGATTCATGGCCGCGTTTCTTCCCATTACGTCGCAGGTGTTGGAAGCGGGAATCGTTTTAAACTGTTCCATTACTTCCGGATCCGGCATGTTTCTTTTTAAATAGATTCTCTTGCCTACTGCCATATCATTTTCTCCTTGTCTGAAAGCTCTTTTTTTCTGTGCCGGGAGCCGCAGCTCCTTGATCTGGTTTCATTGTAAGACAGAATTATGACAATAGCAAACAATGTATCTGTTTGCTATCCACAAAGAAATATTGTTATTCTTTACTTCTGTTTTTTCTTCTATTATAATGAAAGCAGTATATGTTCAGATCGGAGGTAATTTTATGAACCTGCTGACCCTCTACTATTTCGTTGAACTGGCCAGGGAGCTCCACGTCACCAATACGGCCCAGAAGCTCTACATTTCCCAGCAGAACCTAAGCCAGCACATCCAGCGTCTGGAGCAGTACTACGGAGTCTCCCTGTTCCACCGGAAGCCAAAGCTGGCCCTTACCTATGAGGGCGAGCAGCTTTACGCCGTGGCGGTAAAGATCCTGGCAGAGGAACACGAATTCGTAAACCGCCT
>OLRK01001246.1_pt1 | contig 22391 bp, 19 predicted proteins | sample 1672911 | NCBI WGS metagenome assembly OLRK01 (sample SAMEA3136736, study PRJEB25190) | human gut metagenome | biome: human gut; feature: human-associated habitat; material: faeces | place: Austria | collected 2013 | reverse complement strand
TTCTTTTCTTTCTGTACCTGCTGACTATATAAAAACGCATTCACTGTACTCAATATCTTCAATTGATCTGTTTGATTTAACTGCTTTACCAGCAATGCTATCTCATCTGCATCCTTAACTTCCATATTATCATTTGCATTCAATCATACTCACCTCTTTTATGCTTGTTTAGTTATATTTTTAAAATATTTTTGCTTGTTTAATTACATTTTAGCATTAAATATAGCTTATGTCAATGCTTTATAAGACCTCAATGTTTGTATAATTACTTTCTGCATTGACACAGACATTTGCATTTGATACTATAATTATGGAGGTACAACATCGTGAATTTTGCAGATAAACTGAAACTTATTCGTAAGAAAAATAAAATGACCCAGGCTGAATTTGCAGAGTCTATTGGAATATCCCGAGGAAATCTCGCTAATATTGAGCGTGGCATTGTAAAGCCGACACAGATTTTTATTAACTGTGTCTCCCTTATGTACCATATTGATAAAGAATGGCTGTTAGATGACACAAATGATGATCTCTGCATTCTGAACGAGGATACAAATCTGATCTCGACCATCGTGTCAAAATATAATCTACTGGATGATGAATATAAGAAATTTGTAGAAAATCAGATCAATGAGCTTCTGAAAATGCAGAATACAACTGCTGTGCCTGCAAAAAAGGTATGAGCCGATCACCCAGCAGAACCAAATATCTTCATTGACACAAATATTTGCATTTGATACTATATTTTAAATAGATCAAATCAATGAACCTCTAAAAATGCAGAATAAATGCAGAGCCGGGTAGGCAGAAAGGAATACGTATGAAAAAAATCATAAAAGAATTTCAGGATTTTGCCTTAAGAGGCAATATGATCGATCTGGCTGTCGGCGTTATCATCGGCGGCGCTTTCAACAGCCTTGTCACCTCCCTCGTAAACAATGTGCTTATGCCGGTTCTGGGCCTGTTTGTAGGGAAGCTGGATTTCAGCAACCTGTTTATTGCCCTGGACGGCAACCAGTACGCCTCCCTGCAGGCAGCGCGGGATGCAAGCGCACCTATTTTCGCTTACGGCCAGTTCTTAACGGAAGTCCTTAATTTTCTGATCATGGCCTTCGTGATCTTCATGATCGTCCGCCAGATCAATGCACACAATAAAAAAACGGTAGCTCCGGCCAAAGCACCTCACGAAAAGGTCTGCCCCTTCTGCAAGACCACCATTGACCTGGATGCAACCCGCTGCCCGCACTGCACCTCCCTGCTCACAGATGCAGCAGAGGAGAAAACACTGTAACACAGCACTAAACACAAAAACCGTCTGCATATGACCCGCTTTTTTGCGGATCCGTATACAGACGGTCTTTTTTATTTCCAGTAATCTTTACTCTGCATCCTTCTTGATCACACCTAAGATCACACATCCGATCACTGAGCCGATCACCACCGCTGCCAGATACATCAGCGGATTCCCAATGGTTGGGAGCACAAAGATTCCTCCATGAGGAGCTCTTAAGGTACAGCCAAAGGCCATAGACAGTCCACCGGCTGCTGCAGAACCCAGAATGCAGGCAGGAAGCACACGAAGGGGATCCTGGGCTGCAAAGGGGATCGCACCCTCTGTAATAAAGGACAGTCCCATAATATAATTTACAATACCGGACTGACGCTCCTTGGGAGTAAATTTTTTCTTAAAGAAGGTGGTACACAGGGCGATAGCGATCGGCGGGACCATGCCTCCTGCCATAACAGCAGCCATGACCTCAAAATTGCCCTCTGCCAGCTGAGCTGTTCCAAAAACATATGCTGCCTTGTTAAATGGGCCTCCCATATCAATCGACATCATCCCTCCAAGCACCATTCCAAGGACAATACGGCTTGCACCGCCCATGCCGTTTAAAAAGCCGGTCAGAGCATCGTTGATCATTCCCATATACGGGTTTACAAAGGTGGTTGCCACTGCTGCCAGGAAGATACCGATCACAGGATAAAGCAGCACCGGTTTAATGCCCTCCAGGGATTTTGGCAGCCTGGAAAACAGCCTGCGAAGCCCTACAACCAGATAGCCGCTTAAAAAGCCTGCAAACAAAGCGCCTAAAAAGCCTGCGTTTACCGCGCCTCCTGCCGGGTTTCCAAAGGTGGAGCCCATCTTTGCCATAAGGCCTGCTACCAGACCCACCGCAAGGCCGGGACGGTCCGCAATACTCATTGCAATAAAGCCGGAAAGGATCGGAAGCATCATGCCGAAGGCCTGCTCGCCTATGGTCTTTAAATAAGCTGCAACCGGTGTATTTTTGCCGAAGTTGGCGGGATCAATGGAATAATCATCCAGAAGGAAGGCAAGTGCTATCAGGATACCTCCGCCAATTACAAAGGGAAGCATATGGGAAACACCGTTCATCAGATGCTTATACAGCGTCCGGCCCAGGCTTACCCCCTCCTCACTGGAAGCTGCCTCCCCTGCTGCCCCGCTGTGATGATATACAGGCACCGTTCCGCTTACAGCCCTCTGAACCAGCTGCTCTGCCTTATGGATCCCATCTGCCACCGGTACCATGATCACTGGCTTCCCATCAAAGCGCGCCATTTCCACATTCTTGTCTGCCGCTACAATAATGGCCTCTGCCGCTGCAATCTCTTCCTTTGTAAGCACGTTCTGGGCTCCTCCGGAGCCATCTGTTTCCGCTTTTAAAGAAATCCCCAGCTTCTTTCCTGTATTTTCCAGATTCTCTGCTGCCATATAGGTATGGGCAATACCCGTAGGGCAGGCTGTTACTGCCAGAACCCTATATCCTGACGGTTTTTCCTTCTTATTAGAAGTATCCTCCTGCTTTTCCTCTTTACTCTCAGTTTTTTCAGCGCCAGCCTCAGCTTCCTCCTTTGGCCCGAAGCGCTCTTCCTCTGCCTTGTCGATCACATCCAGAAACTCCTCCTTGGTAGAGGCAGCCAGGAGCCCTTCCTTAAATCCCGGAGTCATAAGAAGGGTGGAAAGCCGGGAGAGGGCCTCCAGATGTACATCTGCTCCCTCTGCCGGAGCCGCGATCATAAAGATCAGATTTGCCAGGGAACCGTCAAAGGCTTCATAATCCACTCCCTCAGGCACAACCGCAGCTGCCAGCCCCGGCTCCTTTACTGCCTCCACCTTTGCATGGGGGATTGCAATGCCTTCGCCAATGCCAGTGCTTCCAAGTGCCTCCCTTGCAAGGATTCCTTCCTTGTAGCCTGCCTTATCCTTTAAGCGGCCTCCTGCATCCATGAAAGACACCAGTATGTCAATGGCCTCCTCTTTGGAAGCAGCCTTAACATTAAGGCCAATACTTTCCTTTTTTAATAATTCTGTGATGCGCATACCTTATTTTCCTCCAACCTGGTTTAATTCTTCAAACAACCTCTCAATTTCTTCCCTTGTGCCAATCCCCTTTGAAAATGCAGTGGCGCCGCCGCAGGCCGTTCCAAGGCGCAGCGCATAGGCGTAATCCCCGGTTTCCAGATATCCTGCCAGAAAGCCTCCCACCATGGAATCCCCTGCCCCTACAGAATTAACTACCTTTCCCTTACACACATCCTGGCGGAACACCTCTCCATCCTCGGAGATCAAGATTGCTCCGTCCCCCGCCATAGATACCAGAACATTGACAGCGCCCCGCTTCTGAAGCTGCCTTGCGCAGTCAATCATCTCTGATTCGTCTGTAAATTCCCGGTTGAACATCTGCCCCAGCTCCTGCTTATTAGGCTTGATCAAAAATGGCCTGTACTCCAGCACCTCTTCCAGAAGCTTTTTTTCCGCATCTACCACAGTCAGCACTCCCCGGCCCTTCAGCATTGCCATAATGCGCCGGTAAATATCACTGTCCACTGCAGCCGGTATACTGCCGGAAAGCACCAGCACATCCCCGGTATCCAGAAAGCTCAGCTTTTCCATAAGCGCATTTACATCCTCCGCCTCAATGACAGGCCCTGCACCGTTAATCTCTGTTTCCTCATCCGACCTCATTTTCACATTAATGCGGGACATTCCCTTTTTTACTGTAATAAAGTCTGAAGCAAATCCCAGGGTTTTTACACCGCGGCGTATTTCTTCCCCGGTAAAACCAGCCACAAAGCCAAGGGCTACACTCTCAAATCCCAGGGCTGCCAGAAGTGCCGATACATTGATGCCTTTTCCCCCGTAGACAATGGCCTCACTGGCTGTGCGGTTTACCTTTCCCTGAGCAAAATGATTTACCGTTATCACATAATCGAGCGCCGGATTTAATGTTACTGTGTAAATCATAGTTCTTGTCATTCCCCTTCCATGAAATTTTATTTCTCTTCTATATCCTATCATAGTATGATATATATGTTTCGTCAATATATTTATTACGAAATTTATTTTCTTTACAGCTGCTGCTCCCTGCGTTATAAAATGAAAAGAACCGTCCATAACAATGTTATGACGGTCCTCCCATGCATAAATTGCAGTAACAGGTCAGAGGGTGAGAAAATACCCCCTGGCTGAACTGTTACAAATTGCATATATATTATCTTTTATCCGGAGACAATGCCCTTTCATGGCGGCGGATATGCTCCAGCGAGCCCTCTTTTCCTGACATAAGGAGCAGATAGAGGATCTCGATCACAGCAGTTGCAGACACCCTTGAAAACCAGAATTCCTCCGTCAGAAGCTTTTCCCTGGTTGCTGTCACCAGCTTATAGTCACAAATAGAGGCCAGAGGCGAAGCCGGATTGTTTGTGATCAGGATCGTTGCAGCGCCATTTTCCTTTGCGCCCTGTGCTAAAAGCTCCAGACGTTTGGAGGAGCCGGAATTTGAAATAATGATCACCACATCCTCCGGCCCCAGGTTAAAGGTATAGGCAGCCTGGCTTTCCCAGATCGTACCGGCTACTGCAGCAATGCCAAGCTGGTTCAGCTTAAAGGCTCCGTCCAGAGCAACCGGAATCGTATTCCCTACAGCCGCCAGCTGCACCATACGGGCATTTTCCAGCAGGCACAGGATCTTTTCAAGATTTTCCGTATTCATCATATGAACCGTTTCCGTCAGCTCCGCTATCTTGTTTGCAAGAATATTTTCCAATGACTGGGGGAGATTATGCCTGTCAATATCATTTGTTACATCCAGATTTCTTCTTTCCTCCTCCAGGATCTCTCTTGCAAGAGCCAGCTTCAAATTCTGGAACCCCTTGAAGCCGCATCTTCTGCAGAAACGGGAAACCGTGGCATCACTGGCCCCGCTGGCCCGGGCCAGCTCGCCCACTGTCATATCCACAACCTGGGATTTATTGGCAATAATATAATCTGCAATTTTTTTCTCTGCTTCAAAAAAATGGTCATAGGAGGAGCAGATAACTCCCAGAGCGCTTTGTGCTTCGTTCATGTCATACTCCATTGCTTTCATGTAAGTTGTTTTCATCTAAATATATCACAGCAAACTGGAAAATAAAAGGGATTCGGATCAAACTATGTGCTTCTCTTTCTAAAGCTTTTCTAAAGACTGTGTACCGCTTTGTGAAGCTTTATTAAGTTTTTATGTCCTCCCTTGTTTTTACAATTCCACTGTGCTATAATTCCCTAAAGTATTAACGTAATCTTAACACAATCTTTACATTCATGTCAAATGTTGGTTTCTTTCTATAAGAAAGGCTGGTTGTATGAACAAACTCAAAGAATTTTTTAAAAAGTATAAACATATGTGGGTTTTGTCCTATGGTTTTATTTATCTTCCCTGGTTTGTGTACCTGGAAAAAACTGTAACTCAGAACTACCATATTATCCACGCACCAATGGATGATTACATTCCCTTTAACGAATATTTTATCATCCCCTACATGCTCTGGTTTTTATATGTAGCCGGTGTGCTTCTCTTCTTTCTGTTTAAGAATAAGGAGGATTTTTACCGGATGTGCGCATTCCTCTTTTCCGGAATGACGATCTTCCTGATCGTCTGCACCTTTTACAGAAATGGAACAGACTTCCGCCCTGCCATTGACCCGGATAAAAATATTTTCTCCGCCGCAGTGGCTGCCCTGTATCAGACGGATACCTGCACCAATGTATTCCCCAGCATCCATGTGTACAACTCGATCGGTACCCATATCGCCATTCTGAAAAGCGATTATTTTAAAAACCGCCATGGGCTTAAGGCAGCATCTGCTGTGCTGGCTGTTTCCATTATTTTATCTACTGTATTTTTAAAACAGCATTCCGTTGTGGATGTTGCCGGCGCCATTATCCTTTCCTACATCATGTACGGGATCGTATACGGCTTCAGCTGGTCCACACAAAATAAAAAGGTTACAGAAAAAGTCCTGGAGTAAACAAATGCCGCGAAACATCGTCAAGGCCCAAGCCTTACATGTTCCGCGGCATTCTTTTTAATTGTAACAGTTCAGCCATGCATCTTCGCATGGCTGAACTGTTACTTTTAATTAAACCCATAAAACTTCTGTGTGATCTTATATCCTAAGATCAAAAGCTCCCTTCCGCCTTTTCCCGGGAGGTTGCAGCCCTGCCCTAAAAATCCCATACGCAGCCTCAGATACAGCTTAAAATTCTGTCTCTTCAGATACTCCCACAGCTCCTTTTTCTTCTCCAGGTTTTCTTCCGTCCCTGACTTAATTGCAAGGACAGAGCACACAGTCATCATAATTTCCAGATACTGTACCATATAATGGCGCAGCTTCCTGTTTGTCAGCTTCGTAACATCATAGTAACCCAGCATCAGCTTTGTAACCCGCAGCTGCTGGTCAATACGGCCAATCATGACGGTTTCATTGACTGACTGATCCTGGCGTCCTATGTAGTACCGGTAGAAATTCACATCCAGATAATACATGTTCTTCACATGAGGAAGAGGCTGGTATACAAAAATATTATCTACATAGAATGTATGCTTTGGAAGCTCCAGGCCGCAGTCCCGCAGAAGCTGTGTCCTGTAAATAACAGAGTGCATAAGAAGGTACTGCCCTGTCATAAAAAACTTCACATCACTCCAGGTGAACACACAATCCGTAGGAAATGCCGTATGATACTTCATAACTTTTTTACGCTTTGCACCCTCTTTTTCGTAAACAAAGTTGCTGATAAGCATATCAAGGCTGTCCTGCCCATAAACAAACTTGCGCAGGGTATCAAGGACCTTGCGGTAAGCCTCCTCATTGACCCAGTCATCACTGTCCACTACCTTAAAGAAGATTCCGGTGGCATTCCGAAGCCCTGCATTCACTGCTTCCCCATGGCCTCCATTTTCCTGATGGATCGCCCTGCAGATAGTAGGGTATGTCTTCTCATAATAATCTGCGATCTCCGGAGTCCTGTCCTTCGTGGAACCATCGTCCACGATCAGGATTTCCACTTCCTCTCCCCCTGTCAAAAGGGTCTGTATACAGTGCTCCATATAAGCCTCTGAATTATAGCATGGAATTGCTACCGATAATAATTTCACGATAATCTCCTTTCACTGCAAAGCATCTTTCCCAAACCGCCCCTTTACAGGCCAAACACAGCGATCGCTGACAGATTTGCCAGCCCATGCATCATCACCGCCATTCCGTAGGGATGACGCCCCCGGTTTCCCTCATAGCCCCAGGCCAGCACCATGCCAAGGATAAAAGCGTAAATCCCCTGAATCAGGTTTCCATGGTAAAGCCCAAAGGCCAGGGAAGAAAGCAGGGCTGCCGCAAAGAATCCCATCCTTGGACAAAGCCAACCGAAAATCCCCCACCGAAACAGCGCCTCCTCAAAAAGCGGGGCCAGCACCAGTGTGAGAAGAAGGACCTTTTGGATCTCCATAGCCCCAAGGCCAATGCCTTCAGCATAAGCCTGTCCCATCCATACAGGCCATGGGAGCAGGCGGATCAGGATATTTCCTGCTATTGCTGCCGCCGCTGCCGCCGCCATATATACCAGCCTTCCGGCCGGAAAAATCCCCGACTGCTTCATTCCCAAACGCCTGCCTCTTCTCTCCTGCTTTTTGTTCCCTTGTTTCCTTTCAGTATAGCATGGGGGATTTCCATTTGTCACTACCTTTTCATTGCAATTTTTTCCAGATACAATTATAATAAATGATAACAGTTCAGCCATGCGAAGATTTAAACGGGCAAACACGTTGAAAGCTTGCTTTCATAAGCGTTTGTCTGTTTAAAGCTTCATAGGGCGGACGCCCGGAGCTTCTTAGTGTGCCGCAGGCGCGCTAAAAAGATGCATGGCGACGGCAGCGCGTTGAAAATTTATTTTCATAAGCGTTTTTCTGTCTAAGGATTCATAGGGCGGACGCCCGATGCTTCTTGCCCGCCGAAAGCGGGCAAGAAGATGCATGGCGGCGGCAGCGCGCTAAAAAGCTGCATGTCTGAACTGTTACTTATAATAGGCGTCAAAGACTTATGAATGAAATGAGGTATGGGATTATGGCAAAAAAAAGAATTGTAATCGCCATTGGACACAAAGATCTAGGAACCAATCTTCCTGAGCAGAAGGAAGCTGTAGCTAAAACAGCCACTGTTATTGCTGATTTTATCCAGAACGGCTGGCAGGTAGCCATTGTACACAGCAACGCACCTCAGGTAGGTATGATACACACCGCTATGAACGAATTTGGACGGCAGCATGACGGCTACAGCAAGGCTCCCATGTCCGTATGCTCAGCCATGAGCCAGGGCTATATCGGATACGATTTACAAAACGGCCTGCGGGCAGAGCTTATTAAGCGCGGAATCTACAAGCCTGTAAGTACCGTACTGACCCAGGTTACCGTTGACCCTTATGACGAAGCCTTCTATACCCCTGTAAAAATGATCGGACGTGTTATGGCGAAGGAAGAGGCGGATGAAGAGGAAGCGCGGGGCAACTATGTAGCCGAAGCAGAGGGCGGATACCGCAGGATCGTGGCAGCTCCCCATCCTGTAGCGATTGTGGAAATTGACGCCATCAAGGCACTTATGGACGCTGACCAGGTTGTCATCGCCTGCGGAGGCGGCGGAATCCCGGTTATGGAGCAAGGCTGCAACCTGCGGGGAGCCAGCGCTATCATTGAAAAGGATCTTGCCGCAGGCCTTCTTGCAAAGGAAATTGACGCTGATGTGCTGATGATCCTCACCAGTGTTGACAATGTGACCTTAAATTATGGCGGACAGGGCGAAAAGCTCATTGAACATATGTCTGTTGAAGAAGCAAAAGATTTTGTACAACAGGGCCAGTTTGAATTTGCCTCCATGCTTCCAAAAATTTCTGCCTCTGTTGACTTTATCACCAGCGGAAAAGGGCGCAAAGCGATCATTACCTCCCTTGCAAAGGCTGAAGAAAGCTGCATAAAGGGTACTGCAGGAACCATCATTGAATGATCATAACTTGACTGCTGTATAGCATTCAGATGAAAAAACCGGACAAAAGCCATTCAATCAGGCTCTGTCCGGTTTTATTTTAAAAACACAGCTCTAACGGCACCTAAGCCTCCAGCTGCTTTTTAATGCAGGCGGCTGCCTCGCTCTTTGATATCTCCAAAGCTACGGACAGCTCTCCGTAAAGTGTTTCCTCTGCTGCCTTATAATACCTCTCATCCAAATCTGTCATCCGCTTTCCCTGCAGAAGCCGCTGCTGCCTGTTAAAATACAGCGCCTTTATCATACTGACCCATACCCGGCAGTCACAGCTTTTTAGGGCCTGCTTGTACCGTTCCTCACGAAGCTTGTCATTTACCAGCTGCATCTGCGGGATCAACGGGATCTCAGAGATCAGGGCCATTGCCTCCTCCTTTGTAAGAAGGGCCCTTGTAACGGTTTTTTGCGAATCCACCGGAGCCACAATGCGGCCTTCCCCGAAATGGCAGGGATGAAGCTCATAATAAAGCCGCCTTTCCTTCTGCCCGGGATGTTCCATTGTAATGATGTCTGTTACTTCACAGACACCCCGGATTCCATAAATGATATATTGGCCTTTTTTATACATATTCCGCCTGCTTTCTTTGGTGTGCACCGTTTTCATGGTTTCTGCTGTATTCGCAGCTGCTCAGGGCAGCTATCTTCCTCTTCCCCGAGCTGTTATCTATATTTTACCATTTAAAACAGGAAATGTCAGAACTTTCCCGATTTCTTCCCGTTTTTGTAACTTTTTTACCATATGCAGGCGGACTTGAAACACAAAAATATCAACCCCTCAGGAGGCCCATTCTTCCGATCCAGCCAATACTCCTATAACTCCAGAGCCAGCTTGGTCGCCTCGTAAATGCCCTTCTTTGCATCTCCTGCCTTTAAGGCATCCCCAATGCGATATACGCCCTCCTTACCGGAAAGCTCTTCCCAAAGCGCTGTATCCGGCCTGGAGCCAAATGCAAGTACGATCGAGGAAAATCCGGTAAGCCGGCCCTCCTCTCCGTCCCTCTCAAAGCGGATTCCATCCGGCATGATTTCCAGAACCTTGCTGTTTAACTGGAATTTTACGCCCAGACGGTCTAAATGGCTTAACAGGTTTTCCCTTGGGCGGGCCGGTGCAAGAGGCGCTGCCTTGTCAAGCATATCTGCCAGAGTCACCTTGTTTCCATAGCCGGACAGCACCTCTGCTGCCTCTGCCCCTACAAGACCTGCTCCCAGCACAAGAACCTTCTGATTCTCCAGGCGTACCTTAAAGCCCAGCACATCATTTGCCAGATATACATTCTCCTGCTTAATGCCAGGGATGCCCGGTACAATCGGAACTGCGCCGCAGGCCAAAATCACCTCATCAAAGCCTTCCCTCTCTAAGAGCTCCCTGTCTGCCTTCACCCCATATCGGACAGCTGCACCGTACATCTGGCAGAAGGTGAGATACGTAGAGATCGTCTTTGAAAGCTCCTGCTTCATGGCAGGTACAGCTGCAAGGCGATACTGGCCTCCCGCTGTTTTTTCTTTTTCAAATACCGTAACCTTATGGCCCCGCTTTGCCAGGATCCAGGCAGCCTGAAGCCCTGCCGGCCCTGCGCCTACCACTGCAATTTTCTTTTTGACCTCTGCTTCCTTAATTTCCCAAATGTGTTCCTTACCGCTGAAGGGGTTGATCATACAGGAAATGCCGAAGCCCTCCTCAAAGGAATCCGGATACAGGCAGCGCTGCATACAGCCGGTACAGGTGAGGATCTCATCAAAACGGCCCTCCCTTATTTTCTCCGGAAGATGGGAATCACAGACAGACTCACGTCCTAAAGCCACAAAATCCATAGCCCCTGTCTTTACAGCTCCCAAGATCAAGGCCGGATCATTCATACGGCCTACTCCGATCACAGGAATAGATACTGCCTCTTTTACCCTCTGTACATTGTGGGTATTAAAACCGCTTTCAGAATAATAAGAATGAATTGCGATTCCATGAGAAATATGGATCACATCTGCCCCTGCCTCCTCAAACAGCATACTCTGGGCAATCGCGTCCTCAATACGGTTTCCTCCCACATATCCCTCGTCACCGCTGGTGCGCACACTGACCGGGAAGTCTCTGCCGCAGGTTTCTTTTATCTTTCTTACGATCTCACATACAATACGGGCCCGGTTGGAAATACTTCCGCCATAGCAGTCCACCCGCTTATTTACGCCTCTTGATAAAAACTGTGCCAGAAGATATCCATGAGCGCCATGAACCTCCACGCCGTCAAATCCGGCCTTCTTTGCACGCAGGGCAGCAGCCACAAATTTATCAATAATACCAGGGATCTCCTCCGTTGTCAGCTCATGGACCGGTATTAAATTTGCTTTATCCGGTATATTGCTGGCTCCCACTGCCGAAAGACGGGTGCTTCCCTTTCCCTGCATCCTTCCTGCATGCTGCAGCTGCGCAAAAATACGCCCGCCATTTTCATGTACCCTGGCTGTGAGCCCGGACAGGGAAGGGATGCACCCGTCATCATAGATTGCTGCCTGCATAGGGTAGGAAAGCCCCTCCTCACTGACACAGAGAAATTCTGTGATCAGAAGGCCAAAGCCTCCAAGGGCACGTTCACCATAATAATTATAAGCCTGCTCTGTAAAATGATGATCCTCATCTGCATAGTGGCTGTTCATAGCCGGCATCACAAACCGGTTGGGAAGCGTCAGGCTTCCAATGTTCATAGGTTCAAATAATTTTTCGTACATAGTCAAATCTCCTTTTTATTTGCGCAAAGCGATCATCTTTCAGGGACATACACAACGATCCCGTCCTTTAACTCCATCCCAAGCTTTCCTTCCTCCAAGAGGGCCTCTGCCATAGCCCGGGTAATCCGTTCAAAAAGCCTTGCTTTTTCTATTTTTTTCACATGATACCCGTAATGGGACACCACCTTTTTCACCAGCTCCTCCAGGGTAAGAGGGCTCTCAAAAAGGCTGTAAAGCTCCTTCAGCATCCCTTCCAGGCGGTCTGCATTTTCTTGTGCAAGGTTTTTTATATCTGCATAAACACCGGAGTGGGCCAGAATCGTACAGTCATATGAACTGTCCGAAAGCCTTCTCATTGTCTCAATGGACTCCCTCCAGGAAAGCATATACACCAGCTTACTGGCAGAAAGCTCCCTTGGGCCAAAAAGGCTGTCTGCCAGATAGGCAGCTCCGTCAGGGGTTACAAAGCCGACATGGCTGGCTGCATGGCCCGGAAGGGGAATGATCTGAAACTTCACCCCACAGGCTGAAACTACCTCCTCATCCGGACAAAAAATCCGGTCTGCCCTGACGATCATCTCCCCGTTAAACCGCCGGTTTTCTTCCGATGTATGGGAATAAAAGCAGGATTTTAGTGACACCCCATCCCTCACTGCCCCTGCATCGAAATCGCTCATAATGATCTCTGAACCAAAGATATCCCTCAGTGCCCGGCAGTTTTCCACATGGTCAAAATGGGCATGGCTGCAAAGCACTGCTTTTATTATGATACCATATTCCCTCAGATAAAAAAAGAGCTCCTCCCTGTCATAAGCAGAACCGCTGTCTATAAGGATCCATTCTTTCTTCCCCAATCGGTAAAACGGAATGCTGTTCCCACGAAGAAACAGGCAGCCTGTATTCCCTCTTACATCCTCAGCCCAAGCCATCTCTCTATCTCCCTTCCGGCAAAAAATGCCCCCAGGCCCGGTTATGTATCTCTCCAGCCGGGGATGGCGGCATTTTTTTATGTACTTCTATCCTTACTTACGGTTGTTTTTAATCTCCTTGATCAGCGCAGGAATAACGATCTTTAAATCTCCTACGATCCCGTAGTCTGCAATGCCAAAAATCGGAGCATCCGCATCCTTGTTGATTGCCACGATCACATCTGATCCGCTCATTCCAGCTACATGCTGGATCGCTCCGGAAATACCGCAGGCAATGTAAAGCTTTGGCCCTACCGTCTTTCCTGTCTGTCCTACCTGATGTACATGGCCGATCCAGTCGGAGTCAACAGCCGCACGGGATGCGCCTACAACGCCGCCAAGCAGGTCAGCCAGTTCCTTTAAGGGCGCAAAGCCCTCAGGGCCTCCAACACCGCGCCCGCCGGATACGATCACGTCCGCGCTCTCCAGATTTACGCTTCCTGCATCCAGATCCTTTAAAACCTCCACAAGGCGGGTGCGGATACGCTCTGCGGTTACATGGATGTCCTCCTTGATGATCTCAGGCTGATTTGCCTCATTGCGCTCTCCCTTCTTAAATACACCTGGGCGAACGGTTCCAAGCTGAGGGCGATGCTCCGGGCACATAATGGTAGCCAGCAGGTTTCCGCCGAAGGTAGGACGTGTCCATGCAATATTTCCTGTCTCCTCGTCATAATCAACAGAAGTACAGTCAGCTGTAAGACCTGTCTTTAAACGGCAGGACAGCCTTGGGCCCATGTCGCGTCCCTCATTGGTTGCTCCGATCATCATGGTAGTAGGGCCATATTTCTCTACCAGAGCATGCATAGCATCTACATAAGCGTCTGTGGTATAGTGCTTATACTCTTCCCCTTCTACTACGATTATCTTGTCAGCACCGTAAGCTGCTGCTTCCTTCACAGCTTCCTCTGCATTGCAGCCAACTACAACTGCCACCAGGTTTCCTCCCTGGGCGTCTGCCAGCCGGCGTCCCGGATTCAGAAGCTCCAGGCCTACATTCCTGGCCTTTCCTTCCTCATCAGTTTCTATAAATACCCATAAATCTTTGGTTAAAGCCTCCATTTCCATTCTCCTCCTTACATAACATTGGCGTCGCTAAGGACTTCAAACAGCTTCTTTGCTGATTCTTCGCCGGTAGCTTCTGCAATGATAACGCCGCCCTGCTTCTGAGGAGGCGTAAAGCTCTTCTTTACCTTTGTAGGAGAGCCCTTCAGTCCGATCCTTGCAGCATCTACATCAATGTCATTTACAGTGAGCGTTGTAATGACAGCCTTGTTTGCAGCCAGCTTTGATTTGATGGATGGGAAACGCGGATTGAAGTTTGGCTTTGTCACTGTCACAACGCATGGCATCTTCGCAGCCAGGACCTCATATCCCTCGCCGGTTTCACGCTTTACGATGACCTCATCTCCCTCAACGGAGGCTTCCACTGCATAGGTAACCTGCGGATAATCCATATGCTCTGCAATTTCAGGGCCAACCTGGGCTGTATCTCCGTCAATGGCCTGCTTTCCGCAGAAGATAATATCAAATCTTCCATCCAGCGTCTCAATCTTGTCAATGGCATTCTTTAAGGTATAGCTGGTTGCCAGTGTATCTGCACCGCCGAAAGCGCGGTCGCTGACAAGATATGCTTTGTCGCCGCCAACTGCCAGACATTCCTTTAAAGCTGCGGTTGCCTGCGGCGGGCCCATGGTTACAACCGTAATCTTTGTTCCCGGATTCTTGTCCTTAATACGTGCTGCGATCTCCAGGGCATAAGCGTCAAATGGGTTTACAATACTTGGAACACCGGCACGAATCAGGGTATTTGTTACCGGGTCGATCTTAATTTCCGTGGTATCTGGTACCTGCTTAATGCAAACTAATATATTCATGAAACACACCTCATTTTTCTTAAGGTACAGTCCCACTCAGCGGGCCCTGTACCTTTTATATTCGTGATTTCTCTCATTCCTCGCCTTCAGGCGCTTCCCAGTACAGCATGGTAGCCATGCTTCCTACCTGGCACACCACATTGTCCTGATTTAAAATCGTATACTGGATATTTAAAATACCTCTGTCCGGTTTTGATTTGGAACGCTTTGCCTCAAGAACCTCAACCTCACAGTGAATGGTATCGCCAATCTTAATAGCGCCTACAAATTTCCACTCTGTACTCAAAGCTGCAATGGCAGAACCGTCTACCAGGCCCATACGTCCCCAAAGGCCGGTTGCAATACCTGCACCTAAAAGGCCATGAGCGATCCTGCTCTTAAACGGAAGGCTCTCTGCATAGGTCTTGTCTGTATGGATCGGGTTGTTGTCACCTGTGATGCCTGCAAACAGAACAACATCTGTCTCTGTTACAGTGCGGGAAAGGGTGGTAAACTTATCTCCTACCTTAAATTCACTGAGATATAAAAATGAACGCTTCATGATCGTAACTCCCTTCTTATTTTTGTGAATGGCAAGTATACATATTTATATTGTCCGAGCGGGTATCTTCCAGTCCGGCCAAAGGCCGGACTGGAAGCATCGGATGTCCATCCGATGTGAAATCTGTCACAGAAATCTGCTTACAGGCAAGCCTGACGCCGATTTCTCTGCCATCTTTCCCGCCCTATAAACTTTTTCTTGGTCTTCTTAGTACTCCTTCAGTACGTGTCTGCCTACTACCATGCGGCAGATCTCAGAGGTACCTTCGCCGATGGTAAGAAGCTTTGCATCGCGGTACATACGCTCTACCTGGTAATCGTCACAGAGGCCGTAGCCGCCCATGATCTGCAGGCCCATATCGCAGACGCGAACACACATCTCAGAGCTGAACATCTTAAGCATAGTAGCTTCCTTGCTGAATGGGATTCCATTGTCGCACATGCGGGCTGTATTGTAAAGCATTGCGCGGGCTACCTCGATTTCTGTTGCCATCTCAGCCAGCTTAAATGCGATCGCCTGATTCTCACAGATCGGCTTTCCGAAGGTCACTCTTTCCTTGGAATACTTAGCTGCGCGCTCCAAAACGCCCTGTGCCATACCAACTGCTACTGCGGAGATTGCGATACGTCCTTCATCTACACACTTCATAAACAGCGGGAAGCCTCTATTTAATTCACCTAACAGGTTCTCCTTTGGAACACGTACATCTGTAAAGGTCAGCGGGCAGGAGTAGGAGCTTCGATTGCTCATCTTCTCCTCAGGCTTTCCAACTTCCAGTCCTGGAGTGTTCGCAGGAACGATCATAATAGAAATTCCGCGGCTTCCCTTTGCTTCCAGATCCGTCTTTACTGCCACCAGGAAGGTGGATGCATATGGGCTGTTTGTGATAAATGCCTTTGTACCGTTGATCACCCACTCATCGCCGTCAAGCTCTGCCTTGGTGCGGATCTGGGCTGCATCAGAGCCGGACTGAGGCTCAGTCAGCGCAAATGCGCAGAGGCCTTCGCCCTGAGCTGCGGGAACAAGGTATTTCTGCTTCTGCTCTTCGGTTCCTGCAAGCAGAAGAGGTGTGCTTCCCAGGGATGCATGGGCATCAATAATGGAAGCCAGAGAAGAGGAATGACGTGCCAGCTGCTCCATTACCAGAATGTCGCTTAAATGGTCCATTCCAGCCCCGCCGTACTCCTCCGGTACACATACGCCAAGGAAGCCCATCTCTGCACACTGTCTTACTTCTTCCTCTGGGAATGCATGTCTGCGATCCAGATCTGTAACGGTTGCTGCAACTACCTCATCTGAGAATTTTTTCGCCATTTCCTGAATACTTAACTGATCTTCTGTTAAATTATACTTGTTCATAAAAAATACCTCCTGTTATATGCTATATTACACTGATACCAAACTGCTCTGCACTGCGCCCACCGCCATTTCCTTTAAGCGGAATTTCTGGACCTTCCCAGTGGAAGTCCGGGGCCAGTCCTGATCTTTCATGTAAATAAAATATTTGGGAACCTGAAACCTTGCCAGATGGGCCCTGCAGTATTCCTCCGCAAGCTGCCTGTTTCCGGTTGTGTCCTCATAAAGCTCAATAAAAGCTGCTCCCACATAACCATGCTTCTCATCAGGAATACCCACCACAGCAGCGCTGCTTATCTGGGGGCAGTTTCCCATTACATCCTCAAGGAATTTAGGAGAAACATTTTCACCGTTTATTTTATACATATCATCCACGCGACCTGCCAGGATCAGATATCCGTTTTCATCAAAACGTCCGCAGTCACCGGTTTTAAACCAGCCATCCACAGTCAGTACACGCTTGTTGGCCTCAGGCCGGTTAAAGTAACCTTTTGTCACCACCAGGCCCTTACACCACAACTCCCCGATCGTACCAACAGGACAGTCCTCACCGGTTTTCTGATCTACCACGCGGTAAGAAATCTGATGCCCATCCCACTCTTTTAAGCCGCTGCAGCCGCCGGGAAGCAGCCTTCCAACCCGGGTTTCAAGAATATCATCCCCATCTGTTGGTGCCGTCTGCATGGAAGCGCCGCAGACCTCTGTCATGCCATAGCCTGTAATCAGATCCGACACCCCAAGATGCTCGCGGATCGCAGGCCATACCCATGCCGGGCATACAGCAGCCGAACAATATACTGCATGGAGCGCGCTTAATTTTCTCGGATGCTCCTTTAAGCTGCTGATCAGTGCCATCATCTGGGAAGGAACGCTTAAAATATCATTTGCCCCGCTTTCCTCCATAAAATCAAGCACCGGCTCTGCCTGGAATTTGCCCTTTTTCAAAAGGACAGCTCCGCCAACTAAAATCGCTGCCAGCATCCCCTCCACATAACCATAAACATGGAACATGGGAAGAGGCACAAACACCCTGCGCCCAATCTCAAAGCCTCTGTTCATACAGCTTGCAAAGGCGCTGCGCATCAGCATATCATGGGTAAGAACAACCCCTTTCGGGGCCTTTGTGCTTCCTGAAGTATAAATAATGTCTGAGGGCTCATCTGCGTAAGCCTCATCCTCACTTTCAGAAAGCTCAAAGCCTTCCCCGGCTGCAAGGAAATCCTCCCAGCCGGTTATGGGAAGGTCTGTATCACACTGCGCCCCAGGCAGTGTGATTATTTTTTTTACACCGGTCTCCCCCTGCTTCAGCTTAATGGTACAGCCCGTAACGAGGAATTCCGATTCCGACTGACTGAGCACAAAGCCCAGCTCCCTGGCTGACAGGGAAATATTTACCGGGACCTTTACCGCCCGGATGGCGTTCAAGGCCAGGGCCACAAAGGCCTGCTCCGGGCAGTTTTCAATCTGCATTGCCACATGGCATCCCGGCCTTACGCCGGCCGCCAGAAGCCCTCTTGCTACTGCCTGAATTTCTTTCTCAGCCTGCCTGTAGCTTACAGGCTCCCTTCCCTGAGCCACAATAAAATCATTCTCAGGGCAGCGCCCTGCTGTAGCCTCAAAAAATTTCCATATGGTCTTTTTCTCCCAGGAGGGATAAAGCTGGCCAAGCTCCTTCTGCCGGTCCTCAACTGTTCCTTTCATCATGCATCACCTGTTTTGCTACCCAATCGGGTACATAATACTTGCCAGTATGATCGCCTCAATCAATATGATAATAGAGCCCACAACCGTAATTGCAAACAGATGCTTGTAGCCTTCCTTATGAGTAAGGCCGCAGCATGCAAGCACAGTAACCATAACGCCGTTATGTGGCAGGGAGTCCAGTGTAATACATGCACAGGATGCGATCTTGTGAAGTACACCCGGGTTTACGCCCATTTCCAGGTATCTTGGAGCCAGTGTTTCCAGAGCCAGTGTAAGGCCGCCGGAACCGGAACCGCAGGCACCGGATAACAGGGCTGTACCAAGTGAGAAGGACACTAATGGTGAACCGCCCATGCTGGTTGCAACTTCTACCATGGTGGTATATCCGGCTGTCAGCTTTGCAACACCGCCGAAACCAACAACTGCAGAAGTAGCTACGATCGCGCCCATGGCATCAGAAACGCCGCAGTTTAAAATTTCAATCTTATTGTCAATCTTGTTCCAGTATAAAATTGCAATGGCAATCCATCCCATTAACAGGGTATAGAGTACATCAACACCGAAGAACAGCGGGATAACAACCAGTGCCAGAGGAATAAATGCAATATAGCCGTTTCCATGCTCTTTCTTCTCATACTCTTCCATCATCTTTGCAGTTTCTGCATCAACGCTGAAATGCTCGCCTTTCTTTCTTGCAACCTTCTCCTGCCACATGCAGTAGAACATTGCCAGCAGGAAAAATGAACCTGCAATAATTGCAGAATACAGAGGCAATACAGTAGCGGAGGTTCCCAGGTACTTAACCGGAATGTTATTTACAACGGACGGGGAACCGGGTCCGATATTAACTGCCGTAAATGCACCTGCTGCTACGATAGCAGGGATCAGATGTCTTGGCAGGTCTGCCTTTTTAAACATATTCAGAGCGATCGGATACATAACAAATACGATTACATAGCAGGATACACCGCCGTATGCCAGTACCAGAGTTGTAACACAGAGTACTGCAATGGTGTACTTTGTACCCAGCTTCGAGGTAAGCAGATTTGCAAGATCCTCTGCGCCGCCGCCAAGCTGCATTGCTTTGCCAAAGCTTGCGCCAAGGAAGATCAGCGGCCAGTAGCTCTTAATATACCCTACAAATGCTTCCATGTAATCATTTGTCAGGCAGTCGTACACATTAAGCCCTGACATCACTGCCATCAGGCCGGTACAAAGAATTGCAGAAACTGCAATGTTTACCCGCTTCCAGATCAGAAATACAAGAAGCAGTAAAGGAATCACAATCGCTAATACACTTAACATACCTATTATCTCCTTTTTTGTCCAATCAGTTCATTTTCTTATTCAGGCATTTTGCGCTAAAGCACAGAGCTGCAGCAATGAGGCTGCACACAGCGGCGAAGATAAATGCACCGGAGTAGCTTCCTGTACTTGCCTTAATGGAGGTAGCCATGTTGGGGCCTACAATGGAAGCAATTCCATAGCCTGTAAAAATGATACTGTAGTTGATCCCGTTGTATTTTGCTCCAAAGGTATCAGAGCTCAAAGCCGAGAAGGTTGCCAGGGTTCCGCCGAAGCAGATACCGGTTATAACAATGGCTGCCACAAACCCTCCAAAAGAGGATACATTTGCAAGGAATACCATATCAAGGGCACACAGAAGCATGACTCCGATCACCACCTGATGGCGTCCCACCTTGTCCGACAGAGTTCCAAGTACCAGACGGCCCGCAAAGTTTGCCACTGCCATAATACCTACCAAAAGCGCTGCCTGGGCTGCAGTAATGCCTGCCACCTCCTGTCCGATCTTGGAGGCATGTCCAGTCAGCATAAGCCCTGCTACCGATGCGCATAAAAGGGTTGCCCATAACAGATAGCATCTTGGGTCTTTCAACACCTCTCTCCAGGTCTTTCCATCTCCGGCTGCAGCCTTTGCCATTGGCTCATAGCCCTCCGGCTTCCAGCCCTCCGGCGGCCCGTCAATATACCAGGAGGTTGCCAGAGAGATCACAAGGAAAAATCCTCCGATCATCTGGAATGCTGTCATTACATCAAACTTTGTCAGCAGGAAATTTGCCAGAGGAGCTACGATCAAAGAAGCCATACCGCAAATCCCCACTGCCATTCCGGAGGCAAATCCCTTTTTGTCAGGGAACCAGCTTACAGCAGTCACAACACCGGGGTTATAGCCGAAGCCGGAGGCACAGCCTGCCATGATCCCAAAGCAGCCGTACAGCATGACAAGGCTGGTAGCCCGGCCTGTGAGGAACCATCCGATCCCCCACATAATGCCGGCCACGATCATCAGCTTTCTTGCGCCGAAACGCTGCAGCAGCACACCGCCTACCAGTCCCATAATTGCAATGGTCATAAGCATAATGGAATAGGCTAATGTAACTTTGCCGTAATCCCAGCCCATAAAGTCTGCCAGACTGCCTGAAAAGGCACTCCATGCATAAGCTCCGCCAAAGCAGAAGGTATTGCAGCAAATACAGAACAACACCGCCCAGCGGTTTTTTATCTTTTTTCCTTCCATGCTGCACCCGGCTTAGCCTTTCAGAGGAATGAGTCCCATTTCCTTTGCTTTTGCAAGGAGCTCATCCCTGAACTTCGGATGTGCGATGGAGATTAAAGCCTCTGCCCTCTGGCGTACTGTCTTGTAACGCAGAGCCGCAATTCCGTACTCTGTAACAATGTAATCCACATCATATCTGGGAACCGTTGTAATATTGCCCGGTGCAAAGTAAGGAACGATCTTTGAAATTGTGTCATTCTTTGCAGTAGAGTTTAATGCGATAATGGATTTTCCGCCCTCACTGATCTGAGCGCCGCGCACATGGTCAAGCTGTCCGCCGATACCGCTGTACTGACGTCCGTTTACCGTCTCGGAGTTTACCTGGCCCTGCAGGTCTACTTCCAGACATGCATTGATAGAGGTCTGCTTGTAGTTCTGTCCGATAATGTACGGGTCATTTACGTAATCTACCGGCTGCAGCTCAACCATTGGATTATGATCGATAAACTTGTTAAACTCAAGGCTTCCTGCTACCTGTGCAACAACGCAGACACCCGGGTTGATGGTCTTTTTCTTATTTGTGATGACACCTGCCTGGATCAACTCCATCATAGCCTCTGTAAAGGTCTCAGAGTGAACACCCAGATCCTTCTTATCCATCAGGTTTCTTGCAATGGCATCCGGCAGAGCGCCAATACCAAGCTGAATGGTTGCTCCATCCTCAACAAGGCTTGCGCAGTAATCTGCGATCTTCTGAATCTTCTCGTTTGGCTCTGCGCGGCCAATGGTATACAGCGGGGAGGATTCCTCTACAATATAATCTGCCTTTGACAGATCAAACAGTTTGCCGTAGGAGAAAGGCATATCCGGGTTTACCTGTGCAATGATACGGTCAGCCGTCCTTGCTGCAGGCTCTGTAAAGCAGCAGGTATTTCCATAGCTGCACATTCCGTCCTCATTCGGAGGTGTTACCTGGATAAATGCCCAGTGCGGATTTAAGTCAGGGTTCTTTGCAAACATATCCGGCCAGTTGTGGAAATTGGTGCCTCCAAGGTAATCCACACGTCCTTCATGGTAGGCTGCTCTTGACTTCGGCCCGATAAACAGTGAGGTATGATGGAAATGTCCCTCATATTTCTCATTTACATACTCGTTTGGGCCCGGGCTCATGCCGTGGATGATCTCCACATTTTCCAGCTCCTCATAGCGTGCAACCAGCGCGTCTACCAGTGCCGGAGGCTCTCCGATCCAGTCTGCAAAAATAATCTTGTCACCGGATTTAATATGGCTCACAGCTTCTTTGGCTGTTGTCAGTTTATCGCGATATTTCTCATGCCAGT